>Ga0224495_10001855_pt1 | contig 14375 bp, 14 predicted proteins | sample SF_Jul11_sed_USG_FD_168128 | JGI IMG/M metagenome (GOLD analysis project Ga0224495, IMG submission 168128) | Sediment microbial communities from San Francisco Bay, California, United States - SF_Jul11_sed_USGS_4_1 | ecosystem: Environmental > Aquatic > Marine > Sediment | place: USA: California... | reverse complement strand
ACAATAATTTTCGAATCAACTTCGGCTGATCTCGGCATGCCATTCATGCAAGTGTTCCAGTTTCTTCGTTACGGCGCGGGGAATAACTGTCCCACGCATGGCAAGCCGGGCAATGCCAATAAAACAAGCGCGCCTTGAAACCACAATTCGAGCAATGATAGGTAGCCAGATTTCTCGTGCGTTTGTGCACCAGATCCTTCACCAGCAAGACATCCGCACGATGCTCCATGGAAACCTCCAGCAATCTGGCTTCCAACAATTTATCCAAGCCCAATAAGGTCGGGTTGCGCTCCAACTCGTCGCGCACCAGTTTATAAGCAGCAGCGGATCCTTCGTTCTTCAGCACCTCATCAAATACTACGTTCATAAGATCAAGCGAATGATATTTGCTCAAATAATCACGCAATAAAGCCAAACCATCTGCCTGTCGACCCATAGCACGATAAGCTTTCAATAAACGTTCCGCCACCAATGGCAGGTAAAGTGGGTTCTGATTCTCGATATTCTTCCAAATCCTGATAGACTCCTCGTGCAGCCCATCACTCTCTGCCATATCCCCCATCATCATGGTGGCACGCACTGCATTCGGAAAATCGGTCAAGGCCTGCTGCAAATGCCCTCGAGCCGCGCTAAAATTACCCTGCGATATCTCCTCACTTGCCAACTCGCAATAAAAAAAAGACGCCTGCTTTCCAAAATTCCCACCTGATTCAACATCCAACCGTTTTGCAACCGCAATCGCTTTTAACCAATCATGTTCCTTTTGAAACAACTCCAGCAAAAATTCCATTGACTGCTTTCCGTATGGCGTCCCTTCCAGCTCGCCAAACAAGCTTTCGGCACGATCAAGAATCCCCGCCTTCAGATAATCCTGTGCTAATTCAAAAATTGCCTGCTGTCGCTTGTTGTCATCCAGATCAACCCTGTCAACAAGATTATGATGCATGCGCAGTGCACGATCCACCTCGCCGCGACGGCGAAATAAACTACCCAACGCAAAATGCAATTCGATAGTCTGTGGATCTATTTTAACTACTTCGATAAACGCTTCAATGGCTTTATCCTGTTGTTCATTCAAAAGAAAATTCAGCCCCTGAAAATATGATCTTGGCAATGCGCTGGATTCGGAAAGCAATTCCTTGATATCAAGACGTGCTGCCAGCCAACCCATTCCAAAAAATAACGGGAATACCAGCATCATCCAAAGTTCGAATTCCATAATCACTGATCCATGCTAGGGTAGCTGTCTCGACATTTTTCACGCCTGCTTGGCATCTTCAGATCTGATTTTAATGTTGAGTTCACGTTTCAAGTGTGATATTTCACGGCTTTGCATCATCACCTTAACCCACATCACCAGTACCCCCATAACCACCCCTATGGCAAAAAACATTAGCAGTACAAGCACCAATGACATGTGCCATTCATAACCAAAAAAATACCGTAACGTGACAGGCTGATCGTTTTTTACAGCGAAACCAAGCAGTACAACGAACACGGCGGCTCGCCAGAGCCAATTAAAATATCGCATTGCACACCTCGAATAATCCCCTGCAACGATAGCATAAAAAATGGCGGCTATACCTTGCGATATGCCGCCAATCGAGCTTCATGAAATAATCAGGATTTACGCTCGCAAACCCTTTCTCTTAATTCCTTGCCCGCCTTAAAATGCGGTACATACTTGGCTGGCACTTTCACTTTGTCGCCTGTCTTGGGGTTTCGACCCTGACGCGGAGGACGATAGTTAAGTGCAAAACTTCCAAAACCGCGAATCTCGACACGCCCGCCACGGGATAAAGTTGCAGACAAGGAATCCAGAATTACTTTTACGGCAAGCTCTGCATCCTTAGCCAGCAATTTTGGATGCAACTCAGCAAGTCTGGCAATCAAATCAGAACGAATCATAGCGCCCCCTCCCCTCTCAAGCCTCAGTCTTGCTGCCGCTCATCTTTGCCTTCAGCAACGCACCCAGATTAGTAGTGCCGGCGTTTGCATTACTCTCAGCAGAAATCTTCTGCATCGCTGCCGCATCTTCTGTTTTGTTTAATGCCTTGACCGACAAGTTGATCCCGCGATTCTTGCGATCCACATTGATAATGACCGCAGTCACGCTATCGCCTTCCTTAAGGTGATTGCGAATATCTTCGACACGATCGGCGGACACTTCGGAAGCTTTCAGATATGCATCAACATCGCCTTCCAGCGCAATCACAGCGCCTTTGGCATCAAGCGATTTCACAATTCCGGTAACCATTGCGCCTTTTTCATGATTAGACGCAAAACCACCAAACGGATCGCCTTCCATCTGCTTGATACCGAGAGATATACGCTCACGCTCCACGTCTATCGCCAACACGACAGCCTCAACTTCATCGCCTTTCTTGTAGTTGCGAACTGCTTCTTCACCCGGCTGACTCCATGACAGGTCAGACAAGTGCACCAAACCATCTATACCACCATCCAAGCCGATAAATACGCCGAAGTCGGTGATAGATTTGATCGCACCCTTAACTTTATCGCCCTTCTTGTGGTTGATAGCAAAATCATCCCACGGATTTGACTGGCACTGCTTCATACCGAGCGAGATGCGGCGACGTGCCTCGTCGATCTCAAGTATCATCACCTCCACTTCGTCGCCCAAAGCAACAACTTTAGATGGATGCACATTTTTGTTGGTCCAATCCATCTCTGAAACGTGAACCAGACCTTCAATCCCTTGCTCAATTTCAACGAACGCACCGTAGTCAGTCAAATTGGTCACTTTGCCAAACATACGTGTACCTTGCGGATAACGACGTGCAAGGCCATTCCATGGATCATCTCCCATCTGCTTGATACCCAGCGATACGCGATTTTTTTCCTGATCGAATTTAAGTATCTTTGCTTCGACTTCATCGCCGACATTCAGTACCTCGGAAGGGTGCTTAACGCGACGCCACGCCAAATCAGTAATGTGCAGCAGGCCATCAATCCCACCCAAGTCAACAAATGCACCATAGTCGGTAATATTCTTTACCACGCCTTTGACGATTGCACCTTCCTTGAGGCTATCCATGACCGCTTCACGATCCGCCCCCATTGACGCTTCCAACACCGCGCGACGTGAGACCACTACATTATTACGCTTGCGATCCAGCTTGATGACCTTCAACTCCATCGTCTTGTTTTCATAAGGAGTCGTATCCTTAACAGGTCGGATATCCACCAGTGAACCAGGAAGGAATGCACGGATACCGTTGACCATTGCGGTCAGGCCGCCCTTGACCTTGCCGCTTACGTAGCCTTCAACGATCTTACCCTCTTCCATGGCGACTTCCAATTCGTGCCATGCCGCCAAGCGCTTGGCTTTTTCACGTGATAGCTTTGTCTCGCCATAACCGTTTTCCAAGGATTCAATCGCAACAGTGACAAAATCACCCGCAGCAACTTCCAATTCTCCTTGAGCGTCGAGAAATTCCTCGATCGCAATTAAACTTTCAGACTTCAGTCCAGCATTTACCACCACCATATTGTGATCTATGCGTACTACTTGTGCGGTAATAAGCTCACCTGCACGCATCTCCTTGCGTGTCAAGCTTTCTTCAAACATTGCTGCGAAACTATCTGGATTTTCTACTACTGCGGTTGCTGTTGCGTTCATCGGATACACCTAAGAAAAATTTCTGCCGTTGACGACAGAAGGTTAGTTTAAAGTTCCCGAATAACGGAGAGTCAAACGGGGCCTGTATTATTAATGCCTTACACCATATTACGCGTCAATGTCCCCAGATATGCCTGTTCGATATTCTGAACCGCTTCATCAATACTAAGCGAGGTTGTATCCAGTAGTTTTGCGCCCGGCGCCTGTTTCAGTGGAGCCGTGCTGCGTTGAGTATCTCTCTCGTCACGTGCCCGGATATCCAGCAAAAGGGCAGCGATATTAGCATCCATTCCTTTTTCTTTCAACTGCTTATAGCGGCGCTCTGCGCGTGCCTCTGCACTGGCAGTCAAAAACACCTTCAACGATGCATCCGGGAACACCACCGAAGCCATATCTCGCCCATCGGCTACCAAACCTGGAGCCCTACGGAAAGCACGCTGCCTGTACAACAATGCTGCGCGTACCCTTGGCAACGCCGCTACTTTGGAAGCCGCCGCACCGGCCTGTTCGGTACGTAACTCATCGCCCACCTTCACACCATTGAGCCAGATAGTGTTCCCCTCGAAAAAAATGTCCAGTTGCCCGGCCAGCTCCGCCAGTTGAGACTCGGCATCAAGCGCAATACCACGCTGCTGCGCTGCAAAACCCAATATCCGGTACATCGCACCGCTATCCAGGAAGTGATAACCAAGTTTTCTGGCCACGCGCTGTGCGACTGTACCCTTCCCGGATGCGGACGGACCATCTATCGCAATCACCGGCACCGCATGAGTTACACGGGCAAAAGCTGTGAAGTAATCAGGAAAAGTCTTTGCAACACAACCGGGATCATTAATACACATTCCCTCCGGCCCAAACGCCGCCAGCGAGAAGCACATCGCCATTCGGTGATCATCATAAGTGTCGATAGTTGCATGTCTGATCTGTTCGGGCGGCGTGATACAAATATAGTCATGACCTTCCTCCACCGTCGCCCCAACCTTGCGCAACTCGGTCGCCATCGCAGCAATACGGTCGGTCTCCTTTACCCGCCAACTGGCAATGTTGGCAAGCCGGGTTGTGCCCTCGGCGAACAGCGCCACAACCGCCAGCGTCATCGCCGCATCGGGTATGTGGTTGCAATCCAAATCAATAGCTTTCAATTTGCCGTCCTTCGGTGCTGAAGCCTGTATCCAGTTCGGACCCTGCTCAATTAGTGCGCCCATCAATGCCAACGAATCGGCAAAGCGTACATCGCCCTGTATGCTTTCACTACCTACCCCCTCAATATGAACTGGCCCCCCCCCAATTGCACCCGCCGCCAAAAAATACGATGCCGTCGATGCATCACCCTCTACATAAATCGTACCGGGACTCTGATAATGCTGGCCACCAAATATCACGAAGCATTGCCAACCATGCCTTTCAACCTTGACTCCGAAGCGCTTCATCATTGCCAACGTAATCTCGACATAGGGTTTGGAAATCAACTCGCCGACAATCTCGACACTCACCGTCCACCCCAAAAGGGGCAACGACATCAATAAACCAGTGAGAAATTGACTGGAAACATCGCCGCGTATCCGCACCACATCTCCCGCCAATACAGCAGGTAAAATGTGTAATGGTGGAAAACCTTCTTTGCTCAGATAGCGAATGTCCGCTCCCAGCTGTCTCAACGCATCCACCAGATCAGCAATGGGCCGCTCATGCATGCGCGCCACACCAAAAAGTTTGAAGTCACCTCCAGACAACGCCAGTGCTGCAGTCAGTGGACGGAACGCCGTACCCGCATTCCCCAGGAATAACTCCGCCTGTTTGACTGCAAAATTACCTCCACAACCGGTTACTCGATAACCATTACCGCCCAATACCTCGACTTTCACTCCCAGCAAGTGCAAGGCATCCAGCATACGTTCGGTATCGTCCGACAGAAGCACATCGCGTACCTCGGTTGTTCCGTCGGACAATGCAGCCAAAAGCAACACACGATTGGAAATGCTCTTCGAGCCTGGCAACGCCACAGAACCACGCGCACTTAACAGGGGGGGAAGAATAATGAAATTGTCAGACGTCATGACGGTTGAATGTGCCTAAATGGTGGCAAAAGGGAGATGATACCGCAAAGCAAAAAAGCGCGAATGAACTGAGATCAAACAAAAGGCTCGCGAGTCAAAATACCCAGAATTCCGGATTTGTTCACTGACAAACTGCATGCTTTCGCGCAAATCAATCAGCAAAACTTGTTGTTCCTTAAACCAAGGCGGGCACCCTGCATTTATGTAACTATATAATATATAGTCACTTTTGTATTTTGATCTTCAACATTCGACTAATTGTCAGCGCTTCAATTCGGAAAGACGCTTTTTCAACCAGCTATATTGCCGCAAATACATCAAATCTTCCTGTCTTGACTCCATCACCTTGATCAGGCGCTCCACAAGTTCTACTTCAGATGGACTTCCGACCAGTTTCAAATCAAGGTTGCCCGGATCCCGGCTCTGCGTCAACTTGCTCGGATAGAGATAGCTCCCCATAAAATAAAGACCCGGCTCATCTACCCGGATTGCCCCATCGCCTTGCTTACCCATGCGGTAAATAAACTTATTCTCATCATCACCATAAGCATATATCTGGTAAGTTCCCGGCCTGACGCCCAACTGCCAGAATAGCCCGCCTCTTTCTGTCCATACGTTACGCTCAACCGTAGCATCGACATTGCCTGTCGGTTTACTATATCTTCTGATGGAAACATTTTTCAGTGGCGAAGGTGCAGCGCTCATATCTATATAGCCGTAAACCATCGAAACCGTTTCATCCAAAGGGTCAACAGGTGGTGTGGCACAACCGCTGAACAGAATTCCAAGTACCGCGGGTAAAAACAATAACAAACCAAAGAATCTCATGTCACCTCCCACAGAATTCAATTATTGCCGAAGAGCGCCCAGTGGCAAGTATCGCATCAAAACAAGTTGGCCGTCGATGTTTGCCCCAACTCTTTTTAACTGCTTATCTCCTTCACCTCGGTTCGCGCAATCCCTTTCGCAAAGGTTATCTTCAATTCTGCACCGACAACCAGCTTACCTATATCCGATACCACACCTCCGCTGCCATCCTGCACCAAACTATAACCGCGCGCCAGAACTTGCCTGGGATCGAGCAGAATCAAGTGCTGCGCTACATTATTCACACGTGTTTCCCACTGTATCCGCACGGTGTGCATTACCATTCCCAAACGTTGATCAATACCAGCGTAGCGATCATGCAAGCGAGTGAAGTTACTGCCAGAGGAAAGCAAACGCTGAGCCGACGATTGCCACTGCCAGTGCCGGTGTTGTTTACGATAATCATAAGCGCGCTGCATTCGCTGCTGCAACTGACCCAACTGCCGATCCTGTCTCTGCAACTGTTGTGCAGGGTGCACCAGACTGCGCTGAAAGTAGTCCAGTGCTTGCAGTGCATTTTGCAAACGATTCTGCTGCGTACGCTGCAAATGCAACAACTGGTCTTGCAGAATCCTGAGCAACGCATGTCGGTCTGGAGCAACCCGCTGTGCGGCAGCAGTGGGAGTAGGTGCACGTTCGTCGGACACAAAATCGGCGATGGTAAAATCAGTTTCGTGACCTACGCCTGAGACAATTGGGATTTTGCTGGCGGCAATTGCTCGCGCCACCGCCTCTTCGTTGAACGCCCACATATCCTCAATACTGCCGCCACCGCGGCACAGAATCAGCACATCACATTCAGCCCGTTGATTAGCAACCCTGATTGCATATGCGATCTTTTCCGCGCTGCCAACACCCTGTACTGGGGTGGAATACAACACTATCGGAACGCTAGGTAAACGTAACCTCAACGTGCTGAGTACATCCCGCAGCGCAGCGGCTTGCAGCGAAGTGATGATACCTATGCATTCAGGGAAGACAGGTAAACGGCGCTTGCTCTCGGCAGCAAACAATCCTTCGCCCTGCAACAATTGCTTCAGCCGTTCATATCGCTCATACAATACTCCCATCCCGGCCGGACGCATTTGTTCGACAGTTAACTGAAAGTCGCCGCGCTGCTCATATAAAGTAGCGATTGCTAATACTTCAACCGTCTGTCCATTGTTAACCTGCTGCGCCAGCAAATAATTTTTATTCCTGAACATCACGCACCGAACTTGCGCGTGATCATCTTTTAAAGAAAAATATAAATGGCCTGATGCAGCCCTGACCAAATTTGAAATTTCTCCTCTTACCCATAGTAATGAGACGCTACTTTCCAGCAACTGTTTGATTGCAAAGTTGAGTTCAGCCACACGAAAAACTCGCGACTTTTCTTCAGAAAAAATATTCAAATTCATATTGACAACCTGAAATAATCCACAACACTAGGAAATTCGCCACCTTTCACCACCTTCAACCCCAATAGAACATGCAACTTACAGTATCATATTGTTTAAATTGAATTATTTTGCCATGCAAAAAATAGGCAAACTAACAAAGCCCCATTCACTGCGCCGCATTTAAGTGGTACAACAAAATACAATCCACAAAGTTATCCACAGGTTTTGTGAGTAAACATAAATACTCTTTATCAAATGGCATGTTAGCAAAACACTACTCAAGAATTACCTGAGAAATCTTGCTCAACTTAATATGACACGTTACAGTTGCAACTTGATAATTTAAGCATATTTGGAGAATTCACGTGTTTGCAATCGTTGAAGCGGCCGGCTGGCCGATCTGGTTTTTGATTCTGGCATCCATCATCGCCGTCGGCCTGATCCTAGAGCGCCTGCTGTTTTTGCGTAGTAGTCGTATTGCACCCCCGACTCTGTTGAACGAAGTCGTCAAGGAACTCACCAACCGTGGAGTCAGTGACGGTATGTTGACAAAACTAGCCAACAATTCGCCGCTGGGAGAAATATTTTCCGCCGGACTCAAAAACATCAAAAGCACCCCCGAGGTAATGAAGGAATCCATTGAGGAAGCCGGGCGTGCAGTTTCTCACGATTTGAACCGTTTCCTCAGTGCGCTGGGGACCATCGCTTCAATCGGTCCTTTGTTGGGTCTGTTCGGCACCGTGGTCGGCATGATTGAAATATTTGGCTCACAAAATCCCGCTGGTAACAGCCCGGCCATCCTCGCTCACGGGATATCTGTGGCGCTCTACAACACCGCTTTCGGACTGATCGTAGCGATTCCAAGCATGATCTTCTATCGTCATTTCCGCGCTCGCGTCGACAGCCTGACTATCGAAATGGAACAACAGGCCATCAAACTGGTCGAGATTGTGCACGGTCAACGCAAAGGTTAAGGCAATGAACTTTCAACGTGGACAAAGCCGTGAGGAGCCAGAAATCAATCTGATCGCCCTGATAGACGTGTTGCTGGTTATACTGATTTTCCTCATGGTCACTACCAGTTATGCCAAATTCTCCGAATTGCAGATCAACTTGCCTGAAGCTGGCGGAGATGCAGCCACATCTCAGGAAAAACCCATAAATGTCACGGTTGATGCCTCCGAACACTATGCCGTCAACAACTCAGGGGTTCTATTTACCGGAGTGGAAGCGATGGCAGCCTCGCTGAAAAATGCCGCAGGCAGCCAAACCAACCCCACCATCATCATCAACGCCGATGCCAAAGCCCCTCACCAGTCTGTTATCAACGTAATGGAAGCCGCCAGACAGGCTGGTTTCGGACGCATCACCTTCACCACCCAGAACCAGCCCAAATAAGCATCAAGCACATGCACTGGCTGGAACACCACTGGTACCACACCACCAAGCTTCACCTGATCCTGATCCCGATCAGCCTGATTTTTCGAATATTGGCAGCATTGCGCCGCGCAATGTACCGGAATGGCATGCTGGCCAGCGAACAATTATTACTTCCCGTTATCGTGGTAGGCAACATCAACGTAGGCGGAACCGGAAAGACTCCGCTCACGCTTACTCTGGCCGAACACTTAATCGAACGCGGTTTTCATCCGCTCATTATCAGCCGCGGTTACACAAAAAATACAAACCTTATTGGCAATATCAGGAAAGCCGCTTTGCCACGAAAGGTCAGCGAAAGCTGCAAAGTAGAAGAAGTGGGCGATGAACCGTTGCTGATGGCTCGCCGCAATGTTTGCCCGGTATGGGTTGGCAGGAATCGCGTAGCCACAGCACATGCCGCATTGGATGCGCATCCCGAATCCGATGTCATTGTGTGCGATGACGGCTTGCAGCACTATCGCCTACGCCGCGATGTTGAAATTGCCGTCATCGATACTGCACGAGGATTCGGCAATGGCAGGTTGCTCCCCGCCGGGCCGTTGCGTGAGCCGGCATCGCGGCTTGATTCAGTGGATGCAGTAGTGATTAACGGCATCGATGCCAAACCCGGTCAATATGCAATGCAGATAACCGGCGACAAATTCTATAACCTCAACAACCCCAGCCAGTCTGTCACAGCAGCACATTTTAAATCGACAAGGAACCATGCCGTAGCTGGAATTGGCAATCCGCAACGTTACTTTCAGCACCTTGAGCAACTCGGGATTGCGTTTACCCCTCACGATTTTCCGGATCATCACCCCTACTGTGCTGCCGATCTCGCATATTCAGAGTGCGATGCGATACTCATGACCGAAAAAGATGCGGTAAAATGCATACCGTTCGCCGATGCAAGATTTTGGGTGTTGCGTGTGGATGCCAGAATCGATCCATCCCTGCTCGACCACATACTGAGGAAAATCGAACCCTATGGACGCCAAACTGCTTGATATCCTCGTCTGCCCACTATGCAAATCCCCGCTAATCTATCAAAAGGCTGCGCAGGAACTGATTTGCAAGGCGGATCGACTAGCCTTCAAAATCGAAGACGGCATTCCGGTGATGCTGGCCGATGAAGCACGCAAGCTCACCGCAGAAGATATAGAAGCGCTTCGATGACTGTTTTTCATGTCGTTATCCCCGCCCGGCACGCTTCAACCCGCCTGCCCGGCAAACCGCTGTTGCCGATCGCAGGCAAGCCCATGGTTATAAGAGTCGCCGAACAGGCAACCCTGAGCGGTGCCCAAGAAATATGGATAGCAACTGACCATCAAGCGATTCTCGGCATGGCACACCAACATGGATTTAAAGCCTGCCTGACCAAAGACACCCACACCAGCGGCACAGATCGGATCGCCGAAGTGATTGAACAACAGGGCTGGCCTGACGAAAGCATTGTGGTGAATGTTCAAGGTGACGAACCGCTGATCCCGCCTGAATTGATACGTTCCGTCGCAGAGCATCTGCACCTGCATCCGGAATGTTCAATCTCCACCGCATGCCACGCGATACACGATGAGGCTGCGATGCGCAACCCGAACATCGTCAAGGCCGTGCTCGACAAAAACGGCAACGCGCTGTATTTCAGCCGCGCGCCGATCCCATACCCGCGCGATGCTTTTGCCCAGCAACAGTCCTTGCCTGCCAAACTCCCGGTACTGCGCCACATAGGTATTTATGCTTATCGGGCAAGCTTCCTGCGCGATTTTGGCAAACTGATTCCGGCTGAAATCGAGCACTTTGAAGCACTGGAACAATTGCGGGCGTTGTATCATGGCTACAAAATAGGCGTTTTCCTAGCCGAGCAAGCACCGCCAGCAGGGGTGGATACAGAACAGGATCTGCACACGGCACGACAAATTTTTGAAGCATCAATCCGAGGGAAAAAATTATGAGGCTAATATTACTGGGTCCACCGGGTGCAGGAAAAGGTACGCAGGCGAATTTCATCAAAGAGAAATTCAACATTCCGCAAATTTCCACTGGAGACATTCTGCGAGCGGCAGCCAAGGCTGGAACACCATTGGGTATCGCGGCGAAGAAGGTTATCGATGGCGGCAACCTGGTTTCCGATGAAATCATCATCAGCCTGGTAAAGGAACGCCTCAAGGAGTCCGACTGCGCCAATGGCTTCCTGCTTGACGGATTTCCAAGAACCATCCCGCAAGCTCAAGCGATGAAGGATACCGGTATTCACATTGATTTCGTTGTTGAAATACAAGTGGCCGACAGTGCAATCATAGAACGCATGAGCGGACGGCGCGTCCATCTTCCTTCTGGCCGCACGTATCATGTGGTATTCAATCCACCGAAGGTAGCGGGCAAAGATGACATCACAGGTGAAGACCTGACCCAGCGTCCGGATGATATAGAGGACACCGTGATCAAACGCCTCATTGTCTACCATGACCAGACTCAACCCCTAGTACAATACTACACAGCATGGGAAAAATCCGGCGATACTCTGGCTCCCAAATGTATCTCTATCCCGGGCACTGGCGGTGTTGAAAGCATCCGCAACAAGATTTTCGCCGCGCTCCAGAACAGCTGATCATGACCGAAAAACCCATCCTCACGCTGGAAGATGCCAAGCGCGTTGCCGCTGCCGCAGAGGCAGAAGCTCAAAAAAATGGCTGGCGCGTGGTCATCGCCGTGGTGGATGGCGGCGGCCATCTGCTATATTTGCAGCGCAGCCATGACACCCAGTTCGGTAGCGTCGAAACTGCCATATTCAAGGCTCATGCGGCGGCGGCATTCCAAAGACCGACCAAGTCTTCCGAGGATGCGGTCATGAGCGGACGGTTGATCCACCTGGCCTTGCCCGGTGTCATTCCTGCCGAAGGCGGGGTACCGTTAATGCTTGCTGAGAATATCGTGGGTGGCTTGGGGGTCAGCGGCGTACGTTCGTTTCAGGACGGCCAAATTGCGGCAGCAGGCGCAGCAGCGCTAACGCAGACATAACAACAATTTGCCCGGCTGCGCATGTACCGAATTTCGCATCAGTCGTCAACATAACTTTTAAAAAAAATCAACTTAAAAAATTCATGCCCTTTGCCGGAAATCCGAAGTATGCTAACGCCCGTAGTTTAAGTTAGGCATGTATCCAAACATGCCATTCCTGTATCAGGACGTTTAATTGCTTCATCTTTCAGGGAGGGGAATTATGTCAGCTGGACTCGTATTCGCTTTAATCTGCGCCATTGCCGCAATCTTGTATGGCGTTTTCTCAATCAAATGGATATTGGCGCTACCGACCGGAAACGACCGGATGCGGGAAATTGCAGCTGCAGTTCAGGAAGGGGCACAGGCCTACCTGAACCGCCAGTACACCACCATCGGCATGGTCGGCGCGATTCTGCTGATCGCGATATTCGTGGCACTGGGCTGGCAAACCGCGGTCGGCTTCGCCATCGGCGCAATTCTGTCCGGGTTGACCGGTTATATCGGCATGAACGTCTCGGTGCGCGCCAACGTGCGCACCGCGCAAGCAGCGAATAATGGTCTTAACGCCGCGCTGAACGTCGCCTTCAAGGGCGGCGCGATCACCGGCCTGCTGGTGGTGGGCTTGGGCCTGCTCGGTGTCGCCGGCTATTACACCTTCCTGACTTCAGTGCTGGGCAAAGAAACTGCAGAAGCGACCCATGCGCTGGTCGGGCTGGCGTTCGGTAGCTCGCTGATTTCGATCTTCGCGAGGCTGGGCGGCGGCATTTTCACCAAGGGCGCTGACGTCGGCGCCGACCTGGTGGGCAAGGTCGAAGCGGGTATCCCCGAAGACGACCCACGCAACCCGGCGGTGATTGCGGACAACGTCGGCGATAACGTCGGCGACTGTGCAGGCATGGCCGCCGATCTGTTCGAGACCTACGCGGTCACCATCATCGCGACGATGGTGCTGGGCGGCCTGTTAATCACCGGCTCTCCCCAGGCAGTGATCTATCCGCTGGTATTGGGCGGCGTATCCATCATCGCTTCCATCATCGGTACCTTCTTCGTCACCGCACGCGAAGGCGGCAAAATCATGAACGCGTTGTATCGCGGCCTGATCGTTTCAGGCGTGTTGGCCATCATCGCTTACTACCCAGTCACCACCTGGATACTCGGCGAAGGCGTGATGATAGACGGCAAGCTGGTGACTTCGATGAACCTGTATCTGGCCTCGCTGATCGGCCTGGTGCTGACTGCGGCGATGGTGTGGATCACCGAATATTACACCGCCACCGAATACGGGCCAGTACGCCATATCGCACAGGCTTCCACCACCGGTCACGGCACCAACATCATCGCCGGACTGGGCGTATCGATGAAAGCCACCGCGATGCCGGTAATCGCCGTGTGCGCCTCGATCTGGGGTGCCTATGCGCTGGGCGGACTGTATGCTATCGCGATCGCCGCAACCTCGATGCTGTCGATGGCCGGCATCATCGTCGCGCTCGACGCTTACGGCCCGATCACCGATAACGCGGGCGGCATCGCCGAAATGGCCGGCCTGCCGGATAACATCCGCAACATCACCGACCCACTCGATGCCGTGGGCAACACCACCAAGGCGGTAACCAAGGGCTACGCGATCGGCTCCGCAGGCTTGGCCGCGCTGGTGCTGTTTGCCGACTACACCCACGCGCTCGCCACCCACGGCGGCCCGACACTGACCTTTGATCTTTCCAACCACATGGTGATCATCGGCCTGTTCATCGGCGGCATGGTGCCCTACCTGTTTGCCGCGATGGGCATGGAAGCGGTCGGCCGCGCTGCAGGCAGCGTGGTGGTCGAAGTGCGCCGCCAGTTCAAGGAAATCAAGGGCATCATGGAAGGCACCGGCAAGCCGGAATACGGTACTTGCGTGGACATGCTGACCAAGTCGGCGATCAAGGAAATGATCGTCCCCTCGCTGCTGCCGGTTGCCGTGCCGCTGATCGTCGGCCTGCTGCTCGGCCCGCAGGCGCTCGG
>Ga0224495_10001854_pt1 | contig 14389 bp, 6 predicted proteins | sample SF_Jul11_sed_USG_FD_168128 | JGI IMG/M metagenome (GOLD analysis project Ga0224495, IMG submission 168128) | Sediment microbial communities from San Francisco Bay, California, United States - SF_Jul11_sed_USGS_4_1 | ecosystem: Environmental > Aquatic > Marine > Sediment | place: USA: California... | reverse complement strand
GGAAGATGTGCGCGGAATTGAACAGCCGGTCGGTATGCTCCCGCAAACGAAAGATTGCCGTACCTTTGGCTGCCCGGTAAGCACGCAGTCCCTCAAATACGCCCATGCCGTAGTGCAGGGTATGCGTTAGTACGTGAGTGGTGGCATCGCGCCATGGCACGAGCTTGCCGTCATACCAGATAAAGCCGTCGCGATCTGACATCGACATAGTGGGATTCCTTAGGAGGGGCGGTTTCAAAGCGTGGATTCTATCGTTTCCCGGCAGAATTATGAAGGGGCGAGCTACGAAATTGCTGTTATCCGGTTTTGTTTGCGCTTAATGGTTTTGTTTACTCTGGCTGTTAGGGCACTAATTGGGTTATGATTGCCTTCACCACTAGCATTGGCTTAACAACTCAAATTCAGAATGAGGCTTGGATAAATGGCTATGATTCCTGCAATCACTGAAGAGACCGCAGATACGCAAGAAGACAAGTTGCACCGGAGCCTGCTGATCTTCGCCGCCGCTTTCATGAATCTTGCGGTGGTGCTATGGCTTGCCATTTACTGGGTGATGGGGGTGCACTTCCCGGCCAACGTGCCATTGATTTATCAATTGATTTCGGTAGCCTCGTTAGCCTATTACTTCAAGTCCAAGCGATTCGAGCCGTTTCGCCTGGTGCAGTTGAGCCTGTTCCTGTTTGCTCCCTTCATTATGCAGTGGAGCATCGGAAGCTCTGTTACATCCAGTGGAATTACATTGTGGGCGTTGCTGGCCCCGATAGGCGCGCTGGTCGTATCCAACTGGCGCGAGTCTGTCCCATGGTTTTTCGCATATATTGTGTTGACGGTCGTGTCGGGGATTTTTGATTATATTTTGACCCACGGTGGTCAGACCGAGTTACAGATGAAAACGATTGGCGTGTTCTTTGCCATCAATTTCGCTGCGATGTCGTCCATCATATATTTCCTGATTCGGCATTTCGTCGTGGAAATGGACAGGATTAAACACCAGCTTGATCAGCAACATCAATTGCTGGCAGAAGAGCAGAAAAAATCCGAGCGTGTGTTGCTCAACGTGCTCCCTAGCACTATCGCAGACAGGCTGAAGAACCAAGAGGGGCTGATTGCAGATGGCCATGCCGACGTGACCGTGATGTTCGCCGATCTGGTAAATTTCACTCAGCTCACCGAGGCGCTTTCTCCTGATCAGATGGTTGCATTGCTGAATACCATTTTTTCTGGTTTTGATGAGCTCAGTGAAAAATACGGTGTGGAAAAAATCAAGACGATTGGCGATGCATATATGGTTGTGGGAGGACTGAACAGCAGCAGATCCGATTACACCAACAACATTGCGGATCTTGCGCTGGAGATGCGTGATTTCGTAGCCCTCCATCCTGATCTGGCCAGATTTAAGCTGGGTATACACTCAGGAATAGCAACCGGCCCGGTAGTCGCAGGGGTGATAGGCACCAAGCGATTCATCTATGATTTGTGGGGTGACACGGTGAACGTTGCTAGTCGGCTCACCGATGAGGCGCTCGAAGGTGTTATACAGGTGGACAAAACCACTTACAATCGGATACGGAACGGCTATGCTTTCGAGCCGCCTGCCTCGATACCCATGAAGGGAAAGGGTGATGTGATGATGTATCGTCTAACTGCGAAATTGAGCGGTGACAACGCAGGAACATACAGCGCAACAGGAAGTTTTTATCCCAATAAACTATCAAGTGCCAACAAACAACCTGTTCCATAGATGTGTGCATGCGCTGGTTTCGATTGAGCCCGGAGCGACCCTGCAGGGAAAAATATTATTTAGGCGCATGCGGTGTTGGGTCTGGCGTAACGTCCGGTATAGTGCGCCAGTATGTCCGGCAATTTCAGCCGGGATAAGCCCCAGATCTCCAGCTAGTTTGAGCAATGCCAGATTACCTATATTGGCACACAATTGCGGATGTTGATGGGCGTAGGCCAGCACAATGAATTGCACCATGAATTCGATATCTACCATCCCCCCGCTGTCATGTTTGATGTCGAATAGCCTGCTGTCATTGGGGTGGCCATCATGCATCTTCTGGCGCATTACCAAGATGTCGTTGCGCAGTTCCGCCAGGTCGCGCGGCTGGCACAGCACCTGTTTGCGTATTTTTTCGAATGCCGTGCCGATTTGCCTGTCTCCGCAGATGAATCGTGCGCGCGTCAGCGCCTGATGCTCCCAGACCCAGGCATGCTGCATCTGGTATTCGGCAAACGCAGAAATGGTGCTCACCAGCAGACCGCTCGCGCCATTCGGGCGCAGGCGCAGATCAGTTTCATACAGGCGTCCGGAGGAAGTGTAGCTGCTCAGCATCGTGTTGATTCGCTGTCCGAGACGTGCATAGTTCTCCTGTGCATCGGGATGGTCGTCGTCATATAGAAAAATCAGATCGAGGTCGGAGGCGTAGCCCAACTCCTTGCCGCCAAGTTTGCCATACGCGATGATGGCAAATCTTGGTTCGTCGCAATGCCGTTTTCTCGCAGTCTCCCAGCTTAGTCGCAGCACATGGTGCAGCAATAGATCGGCCAGATCGCTGAGATGGTCGCTGAGGGTTTCCAGTGGCAGCAAGCCCTGCAGATCCATTGCTAGCATGTGGAAGGTCTGTTCTTGCTGGACTTGGCGCAGTACGTCCAGTTGCCGTTCGGCATCTCCGGCGCAGTCATCAAGGCGGCTTTGCAGTTCAACGCCTATCTGTTGCCAGTCCGGCTGTTGATAAATTTCGCGCGCATCCAGCAATTCATCGAGTAGAGCAGGATGCAGCGTCAGATATTCGCTCGCCCATCTGCTGGCGGCCACCAGTGTGGCGAGCCGTTTCAAGGCTGCTGGATATTCGGCGAGGAAAGCGAGGTACGCGGCGCGGCGGCTGATTCCATCCAGCAAGACCATCAATCTGGACAGTGTTCCATCCGGGTCGCTGTATTGCGCGCTCAGGGTGATGAATTGAGGAATCAACTTGTCCAGCCTCTGCCTGCTCAGTTCAGGCAATTGCCGATAACGATTTCCAGAGCGCAACTGCTGCAGGAGCTGCGTACTCTCCGGCGCGGTGCGATACCCCATCTTCTCCAGATGGTTGCACAATTCTTCAGCAGTTATGTCTTCGCGCCATAGCTGAATGCCATCTTGTTCATGCTGCTGCGGGCCAAAAATCTGCTCGAATTGTAGACTGACAAGAGTGCGATGGCGATCAAGCTCATTCAGCAAAACAGAGTAATTCGGGAATCGCATCGCATCGGCGATGACTTCCTGATCTTCACTCTTTTCCGGTAATTCCTGAGTTTGCTGGTCATCCAGATATTGCAGCCGGTGCTCCAGATTTCTCAGGAAAACATAGGCTGTATCGAGATCGGTAGCCACTTGAGCGGACAGTTGACCGTTTTCCTTCAGTTGCTGCAATACTTGTTGAGTGGGGCGTATACGCAGCTTGGCTTCGCGCCCGCCTCGTATCAGTTGGAATACCTGCGCAGTGAATTCGATCTCACGGATTCCGCCGGGGCCAAGTTTAATGTTATTGAGACGCTCGCGGCGTTGTACCTCCTGGCGGATTTGCGTGTGCAAGCTGCGCATTGAATCAATGGCGCCAAAATCGAGATACTTGCGGTAAACGAACGGATGTATCAGTTGTGTCAGTTCTGCGATCTGAAAACCGCCAGCAGGTGCGATGACGCGCGCCTTGATCCAGGCATAGCGCTCCCATTCCCGTCCTTGGCTGAGCAAGTATTCTTCCAGTGCAGCAAAGCTCATTACCAGCGGACCGCTGTCGCCGTAGGGACGTAGCCGCATGTCTACGCGAAACACGTAACCATCGGCCGTGGGTTCGTTGATCAGGCTGATTAGCCGGCGTCCCAGCCGGGTAAAAAATTCGTGATTGCTTAATTTTTTGGGACCATCGGTTTCTCCGTCCTCTGGATAAACAAAAATCAGATCAATGTCGGATGAAACATTCAGCTCGCCCCCACCCAATTTCCCCATGCCGATAATCAGTAATTCCTGCGGCTTGGCACTTGCTTCGCCCACAGGAGTGCCGAACTGCACCCGTAGTGCATCCATCAAACAAGCCTGCGCCGCTTGTACGCATTCCTCGGCTAGCACGGTCATGACTTGCATTACTTCATTCAGGTCGGCGAGTCCATTGAGATCGCGCAGAATCAACTTGACCATTACCTGCTTGCGCAGCCTGCGCACTGCACGGGTCAACTCGACTTCATTGGCCTGATTGAGACCGGACTGATGCAACAATCCCTTGATTTCAGCACGGTTGCAGGGGGTGGAATGATTTTCCCGTAGCCAGTCCAGTAACGCCGGATCTGATTCGAGCATCTGCCTTGCATAACGGCTGCATTGCTGTGTTTTTTGCAGCATGGAGTTCAGGGTTGCAGGTTGCAAGCTAGCGGTATTCATAATTTAATAGCACAAAATGTGAGGGCTTTCATATCGTAGTACAGATAGTTTGCGGTGTTCATGACTGAAGCTTCAAGTTAGAATGCTCATTGTCTTCTGATTAGCTGCCAGTCGCCAGTCGTTCGTAAAATCTATTTTGGGCGAGCGAATGGTGAGCGCAGAATGGCATCTTATCGACTTGCAATTAGAATCCACTCACAATTCATGCTGAATTCACTTGCTATCCGCTTGCTTTGGCGCAGCTTTAACTGGCTGACACGTCTAACCATCGTAGTAGCGGTATCCATCGCTGTGCTGATCGCTTTGACTATCATTGCCTTACGGCATTATGTGTTGCCAGATATCGAGCAGTATCATGACAAGATCACTGCCTCCCTGACAAGCGCTATAGGCAATACCATCACTATCGGCAAAATCGAGGGGGATTGGCAGGGTTTGCATCCACGCCTGAAATTTACCGATATACGAATATTAGACGAGCAGCAGCAACCAGCTTTCGTTTTGCCGGATATCAGTGGCAGCGTTTCATGGATGTCGTTGTTCAGTGCCGAGCTGAGGTTGGCCAGCCTGGAAATTGTCCAGCCTGAATTGCTGGTACTCCGCGATGCTAAAGGACACTTTTTTATCAACGGCATTGCTCTGTCCAAGCATGGTGGAGAACCCAATTTGGCGAACTGGTTGTTGCATCAGTCGCACATGGCGGTGCGCGATGCCCTCATCGTATGGGTGGACGAAAGGCGCGCTGCGCCGCCGCTGGTTCTGCAACAGGTCAATTTGCGCATTGAGAGCTTTTTTAGCCGGCACCGTTTTGCACTGCGAGCGCTGCCACCTGAGGAGCTTGCTACCCCGCTGGATGTACGCGGGGATATGCAAGGGTCAAGTTTTGATGACCTCAGCAATTGGCGCGGGCAGATATTTACTCAGTTAGATTACACCGACGTGATGGCTTGGCGGCCATGGCTGGACTTGCCCGGCGAATTCAGCCGCGGGCGCGGCGCGCTACGTGGCTGGCTGGGCATCAAAGACGGCAAGGTGTCTCAGATCGCCGCTGACTTGGATCTGCGCGATGTTGTGACTAAACTGACCAAGGATTTGCCGGAGTTGGTGATGCTTGAATTACGCGGTCGCGCCACATGGCAATCGGATGAGTACAGCCTCGAGATTTCTACCAGACAATTGTCGATGCGCATGCAAAATGGAGTCAGGTTGTTACCTACGGATTTTTACTTGCTTACGGAGAGAGATGGAAATGGGCAGCTTACCGGCGGTGAGCTGCGTGCCAACCAGCTGGAACTGGAGACTTTCTCCGGTCTGGCTAAATATCTGCCGCTGGAAACCGGGATGCGTACCCGGTTGGATGAGTATGCCCCAAATGGGAAATTGTCCAGTTTGTACGTGCGCTGGCAAGGCGTGCCTGAAAACCCGGAAAGCTACAATATCAAGGGTCACTTTGACAATTTCGGGTTGCATCAGGTTGGAAAAATGCCGGGTTTTTCAGGTTTGACCATGGATGTGGATGGCGGTGATGCGGGAGGCAGGGTGAGTTTTAATTCGCGTCAATTGAAGGTGGACGCGCCGGATGTGATGCGCGAACCTTTGACATTTGCCACGCTAACTGGTCAGGCCGGCTGGCAACACAGACGAGGGGAGTGGTCGGTAAAGGTCGATAATATTTCTGTCGCCAACCAGGATCTGGCGGGCAATTTGTATGGAAATTATCAAACGCTTGCCGGAACCCAGGGAGTGCTGGATCTGACCGCCAAATTGACGCGTGGAGATATCAGGAGTGCAGCCCGATATACCCCATTGTTCGCGTTGCACAGAAAGGGGAATGATTGGTTAAACGGTGCCCTGCTGGCGGGGCACACGAAAGATTTACGTATCCGCATCAAGGGTAATCTTAGCGACTTTCCTCTGGATGGTACCGAGGATGTGATATTCAAGATTGGCGGGCATGCACGGGACGCGGTAATGGAATTTAGCAAGGATTGGCCGAAAATTGAAAATATCACGGGTGAATTTTTGATAAATGGTAACAAGCTGGAAGTTAAATCACCTTCTGCGACCATGCTCGGTGCGCGCTTACAGAACTTGAGTGCCACTATGCCGGACATGATGAGCGAAAATTTGCCGCTTGAAATAAGAGGGGAGGCACATGCTGCCAGCAAGGTGTTCCTGCAATTCATTCAGCAAAGTCCAGTGCATGGCTACATAGATGGTGTTACCGACAGAATATCTGCCAGTGGCAGCGGCCATCTGGCGCTGTTCGTGCGCATTCCGCTACTGGGCGACAAGCCGGTGCAGGTTTCCGGCAATATCAGGGTGCAGGATAACGATATTGATCTTGGTGAAGGTGTGCCTTGGTTGCGTAATACTCGTGGTGTGCTGTCGTTCACGGAGTCAGGTATACAGGCCAGCGGTTTGTCAGCAGAGATTTTGGGTGGGCCTGCTACCATCAGTATGCAGACCGTCAAAGCCGGTACGGTGCATGCCACCGTGCAGGGACGCAGTGACCTCGATGTCTTACGCGAAAGAGAACCACATCCGATGTTGAATTACCTGCATGGTGGCGCGGAGTGGGGTGTTGATATCAGTGTAGTGAAAAAATCCGCGCAAGTGGTTGTGAAATCCGATCTGCAGGGCATTCGATCCGATTTGCCGGAACCTTTTGTAAAACAAGCCGATGCGGTGATGCCGTTACGCATAGAGAAGAGCAGTGGCACCAATGGCCTGGATATCATTACCGCCAAGTTAGGCACACTGGTCAATGCTAGGTTGGAACGTGGCGAAGAAAACGGCTTGAAGGTCATCAAGCAGGGCGTTATCGAATTGGGGGGTGGTGTAGGTACCTTGCGCATGCAGGATGTTATGAGAGGCAAAAATGGAGTGTGGCTGGTAGGCACCTTGCCGGTTCTGTCGATACAAGGATGGGAATGGTTGGCAAGGAATTCAGGAAAGCCAGGGTCGGCACTTCAGATGGGTGGGGTCAGCTTGAATATCGGAAAGCTTGTTGGCTATGGGATGGCCGTCAACAGCCTGCATATCGATGCTGCAAAACGCGGCGATGCATTGGCTATGCAGCTTTCCAGCAGTTTGTTGAACGGTGAGGTGATATGGCAGCCGCACGGATATGAAACCGGCGGCAAGCTCAGCGCACGCATGCGCAATCTGTACTGGGTGGATGAAGAACAGCCGTCGCTATCGGGCAAACCTGAGGCTCAGCCACCACAAGGCATGGATGAGCAACAGGGCAATTTTCATCCGAGTGGACTGCCCGCGCTTGAGATTGCAATCGAAAATTTGCAATTTAAATCCAAGCAAATCGGCCGGTTCGAGTTGGTTGGTCACCCGGAAGGCAATGATTGGCGGATGCGCAGGCTGCGCTTTACCAACCCTGATGGCTCGCTGGTGGGGGATGGAGTTTGGCACGGAAGCGCGCCCGGCACATCCAAAACCGTAACGGAAATTTCTCAGACCGGGATCGGCAGAGAAGCTACACAAAGCCAGATTAATCTGCTGTTGGAAATCAGCGATGCTGGAAAGATATTGGCTCGCTCCGGCTACCCGAATACAGTCAAGGGTGGCAGTGGGAAGTTGGAAGCTAATCTGTCATGGCCAGGCTCGCCGGACAAATTCAACTATGCAAGTTTGAACGGCACGCTCAGGCTGGATACCGGGAAGGGGCGTTTTATCAAAATGGATACCGGTGCCGGGAAATTACTTAGCATCCTTAGCTTGCAAGCTCTGCCCAAACGTATCACGCTGGATTTCAATGACGTATTTAGCGAAGGCTTTCAATTCGACAGTATCAATGGCAAAGCGTCGATCAAGAACGGTGTACTCGATACCCAGGATTTTCATATCGATGGTTCATCTGCCAAGGTGACTATGAAAGGCTATGTGGACCTGAACAATGAAACCCAGAACTTGCAGGTGAAGATTTTGCCGACCTTGGGAGACAGTGTGTCACTGGGAGTGGCGTTTGCCGCAGGCCCGGCAGTGGGTATCGGTGCGCTTATCGTCCAAAAGGCGTTGGGTAATCCGCTCGATAAGTTGGCATCATTTGAATACAATGTGAGCGGTACTTGGAGCGACCCAAGTGTGGTCAAGGTTGGAGGAACCCAACCGAAGCAAAATAACATTAGTGAATAGGAACGGAATCATGCCCATAGGCGATACCACGCAGCAACGCATAGCCGCACAGGTCAACGCTTTCAAAGTTGCTGCCGTGCAGATGGCTTCTGGCCCGAATGTGGCGGGCAACATCAGCGAAGCGCGCCGCTTGATCGCTAAAGCCGTAGAACAAGGAGCTCGGCTGGTAGTATTGCCGGAATTTTTCGCGATCATGGGCATGAGTGATCAGGATAAGGTCAAGGTTCGCGAACAGCCAGGGCAGGGGCCGATCCAGGCATTCCTCAGCGAAACCGCGCGGAAGCACAAGATATGGCTGGTGGGAGGATCAATTCCGCTGGTAGCCAAATCGCCGGACAAGGTACTGAACAGTTGTCTGGTGTACGATGAATCCGGGGCGCAAGTGGCACGTTACGACAAGATCCATTTGTTCAACATGGACTTGGGTAACGAGAATTATGATGAGGCGAGAACCATAGAGCCGGGCAGCCAAGTGGTCATGGTGGACAGCCCGTTTGGACGCATCGGCCTGGCTGTCTGCTACGATTTGCGTTTTCCGGAGTTGTTCCGTTCGATGAAGAATGTAGACATCATTGTCATGCCTTCCGCGTTTACCGAGACCACCGGCAAGGTGCACTGGGAAGTGCTGGTGCGCGCACGCGCGATTGAGAATCTGGCCTATGTGATCGCCGCAGCGCAGGGCGGATATCATGTGAACGGGCGCGAGACACATGGCAACAGCATGATTGTCGATCCTTGGGGCCGGGTGCAGGACAGGTTGCCACGCGGCTCCGGCGTGGCAATGGGAGAGATCAATCCGTCCTATCAGGCCAGCTTGCGCAAGAGTCTGCCGGCGCTGACGCATCGCGTACTGTACAGTTGCGAACAATGAGCCGCGCTCGTCAGGGCAAGGCCATCGATACGCTGTTTGCCACTGCGCAAAGATCATTGCTTGCGCCCTATTCGATAGGTACAGGCCAGATCGGAAAGGTGTTCGCCAGCATGATGGCCCACCGTCTCGACTATGCCGATCTGTATTTCCAGTACAGTCGCGCCGAAAGCTGGTCGTTGGAAGAGGGTATCGTCAAGTCAGGCAGTTTTAACATTGATCAAGGTGTAGGCGTGCGCGCGGTGAGCGGCGAGAAGACCGCCTTTGCCTATTCCGACGACATCAGCCTGAACGCGCTGAACAGCGCCGCTCAGGCAACCCGTGCGATCGCCCGGCAGGGTGGCACGCAGACTGCTCCGCTTCTGCGTCACGGTTCGCGGCGCGAAATCTATCTTCCTGATGACCCGATAGCCAGCCTCAGGGATGCGGACAAGGTCGATATGTTGGAGCGCATCGAAGGCTATGCGCGCGCACTCGATCCGCGCGTGGTGCAGGTGATGGCCAGTCTTACCGGGGAATATGAAGTGGTGATGGTGGCGCGCAACGACGGCTTGATGAACGCCGATATCCGTCCGTTGGTGAGGCTTTCGATCACCGTCATCATCGAAAATAACGGCAAGCGTGAGCAGGGTTCGGCGGGCGGCGGCGGACGTTTCGACTACGCCTATTTCGACGACGCGATGCTGCGCAAATATGCATCGCAGGCGGTACACCAAGCGACGACCAATCTGGATGCGGCGCCTGCACCGGCAGGCAACATGACCGTGGTGCTTGGCAACGGTTGGCCGGGCATCCTGCTGCACGAAGCGATAGGACACGGCCTTGAGGGTGACTTCAACCGCAAGGGCAGTTCGGCATTCTCCGGGCGCATCGGCGAACGTGTCGCGGCGCAAGGCGTCACCGTCGTCGACGACGGCACGCTGGCAAGGCGGCGCGGCTCGATGCAGATGGACGACGAAGGCAATCCCACCCAATGTACCACACTGATAGAGAACGGCATCCTCAAGGGCTATCTGCAGGATACTCTCAACGCGCGCCTGATGGGCGTGCCGGTCACCGGCAATGCGCGGCGCGAATCCTATTCACACCTGCCGATGCCGCGCATGACCAACACCTACATGCTCAACGGCGACAAAGACCCGCAGGAGATCATCGCCTCGGTGAAGCATGGCCTGTATGCGGTTAATTTCGGCGGCGGGCAGGTGGATATCACCAGCGGCAAGTTCGTGTTCTCCACCGCCGAAGCCTACATGATCGAGGACGGCAAGATCACCCATCCGGTGAAAGGCGCGACGCTGATCGGCAACGGCCCGGACGTGCTCACGCGCATCGCGATGATAGGCAACGACATGGCGCTCGACCCCGGCGTCGGCACTTGCGGCAAGGAGGGCCAGAGCGTGCCGGTCGGTGTGGGGCAGCCTACTTTGAGAATAGATGGGTTGACGGTGGGTGGGACGGCGTAGATATTCCGATGCTGAGCTAAAACAGTATTTCACGGACACTTTGTAATAGCATCAATACAACAGCTAGCGCAGGGCGCAATACCCTATGGGTAATGCACCGCATGTTATTTCGATCAATGGTGCAATGGGCTGCGCTTATTGCACCCTACTGTATAATTCGCCCGCCATGCAGATTCTACGCGGACTCTATTCTCCTGATTCCCATCCTGTTGCGCTCACCATCGGAAATTTCGACGGAGTGCACTTGGGTCATCAGGCCTTGCTGAGCGAACTACGTACGGCGGCACAATTCCGCGGTTTGCCGACGGCGGTGGTGATCTTCGAGCCGCATCCACGCGAGTTTTTTATGCCGCAGCAGGCTCCGGCACGGCTGACCAGCCTGCGCGAGAAGCTGGAGCTGTTTGCCACACTGGGCATAGACCGGGTACATGTGTGCCGCTTCAATGAACGTTTTGCGCAGATGAGCGCGGAGAATTTCATCAATGCGCTGAACGGGAAACTGTTTGCCAGATTTGTGCTGATTGGCGACGATTTTCGTTTTGGCAGCGGGCGTGGCGGGGATTTTGCACTGATGGCGAAGATGGGCGCGCAGCTCGGATTTGCGGTGAAGTCGGTAAGCAGCGTGACCCATGACGGGGTCAGGATCTCGAGCACGGCGATACGGGCGGCGCTGGTGGCCGGGCAGTTGCGCACCGCGCAGCGTTATCTGGGGCGGCACTACAGCATCAGCGGGCGCGTGGTGCATGGTGACGGGATGGGGCGCAAGCTGGGTTTTCCCACCGCCAACATCCAGTTGAAGCATAACCTTCCGCCGCTGTCCGGCATCTTTGTGGTGCAGGCTCACGCAGAAGGATTGGGCGTACTGCAAGGCGTATCCAGTCTGGGCATACGTCCGACTGTCAGGAGCGATGGAAAGCAGGTGCTGGAAGTGCACCTGCTCGAGTTTGACCAGCAAATTTATGGCAAGCATTTGCGCGTGGAGTTTTTGCAGAAGCTGCGCGACGAAGAAAAATATCCCGATGTGGAGACGCTGACGCGGCAGATCGCGTTGGATGTAATGAATGCAAGGAAATGGTTTGAACAACATGACTGAAGAAAAAAAGAAGTATCCGCTGAATTTACCCGATACATCATTCCCGATGCGCGGTGATCTTGCCAAGCGCGAGCCGCAGATGCTGGCGCGTTGGCTGGAACAGCAACGCTATCAGAAGATACGCAAGGCCAAACAGGGTAAGCCGAAATTCATCCTGCACGACGGCCCGCCGTATGCGAACGGCGACATCCATATCGGCCATGCGGTGAACAAGATACTCAAGGACATCATCGTCAAGAGCAAGACGCTGAGCGGATTTGACGCGCCCTATGTCCCAGGCTGGGATTGCCACGGTCTGCCTATCGAATTGCAGGTGGAGAAGAAACACGGCAAGGCGATTCCTCCTGCGCGATTCCGCGAGCTGTGCCGAGCCTACGCCAAGGAGCAGATCGAGCGGCAGAAGAAGGATTTCATCCGTCTCGGCGTACTGGGTGATTGGGATCATCCCTATCTGACCATGGATTTCAGGACCGAGGCCGACATCATCCGCGCGCTCGGCAGCATCCACGAACGCGGCTATCTTTATCAGGGCTACAAGCCGGTGAACTGGTGCCTTGATTGCCAGTCGGCGCTGGCCGAGGCGGAAGTGGAGCACGAGGACAAGGTATCCCAGGCGATAGACGTGGGCTTCGAGGTGAAGGACATGAAGGCCTTGGGCAAAGCATTCGGAGTGTCGTTGCCTGCTAACGCAAAAGCTTATGCGGTGATCTGGACGACGACACCGTGGACTTTGCCGGCGAACCAGGCGGTGTGCGTGCATCCCGAACTTGAATATGATTTGATCAAGAGCCCCAAGGGTTACCTGATCCTTGCATATGATCTGGCAACTCAGTGTCTGGCGCGCTATCAACTGGGTGGCAGCAATGACCGCGGCGACGGCATGGCGGCCACCTGCAGGGGTTCTGCGCTGGAAGGGTTGTTGTTGCAGCATCCATTCAATGAGCGTCATGTGCCTGTCATCTGTGGTGAGCACGTGACGCTGGAAGCGGGTACCGGCCTGGTGCATACCGCGCCGGCACATGGGCTGGACGACTATTTCGTCGGTCAGAAATACAATCTGCCGACGGACAATCCGGTTGGCGATGACGGAAAATTTATTTCAAACCTGCCTCTGGTTGGCGGGCTGTTCGTATGGAAAGCCAACGACGTGGTGATCGATGCGCTGAAAACCAGCGGGCATCTGTTGCAGCAGGATAAAGTGCAGCACAGCTACCCGCATTGCTGGCGACACAAGACACCGATCATCTTCCGTTCCACGCCGCAGTGGTTTATTGGAATGGACAATAGAAAAAAGCGAAAGGCGGATGGAGGGCAGAGCCTGCGCGAGCTGGCCAACAAGGCGGTCGAGCAAACCGAATTCTTTCCATCATGGGGACGCGCCCGTCTGGAGGCGATGATCAAGAATCGCCCCGACTGGTGCGTTTCGCGCCAGCGCAACTGGGGCGTGCCTATGCCGTTCTTCGTTCACAAGGAGAATGGTGAGTTGCATCCGCGCACACCGGAGTTGCTGGAACAGGCCGCCAAGCTGGTCGAGCGCGATGGCATCGAGGCATGGTTCAGCCTTGATGCGGCGGACTTGCTGGGTGCGGAGGCAGAGCATTACAAAAAACTCACCCATACGCTGGACGTGTGGTTCGATTCGGGCGTCACGCACGCGTCGGTGCTGGAACGTCGCGCCGAATTGCATTTGCCCGCTGATCTGTATCTGGAAGGCTCCGACCAGCATCGCGGCTGGTTCCAGTCAAGCTTGCTGACCGGTTGCGCGATCAATGGCCGCGCGCCTTTCAAGGCGTTGCTGACGCATGGCTTCGTCGTGGATGGCAGCGGCCACAAGATGTCCAAATCCAAGGGCAACGTGATCGCGCCGCAAAAGATATTCGACACGCTGGGGGCCGATATTTTGCGATTGTGGGTTGCGTCAACGGATTACTCCGGCGAGCTGACCATTTCCGACGAGATTCTCAAGCGCGTGGTGGAAAGCTACAGGCGTATCCGCAACACCTTGCGTTTCCTGCTGGCCAACATCGCTGACTATGACCATGGCAGGCACGCGTTGCCGGTCGAGCAATGGCTGGAGATCGACCGCTATGCACTGGCGTTGACGCAGAGGCTGCAAGATGAACTGACCCACCCTGAAAATGGTTGCTATGCAAAGTATGAGTTTCATACGGCTGTGCAAAAGCTGCTGGGTTTTTGTTCTGAAGACCTGGGCAGCTTCTATCTCGATATATTGAAGGATAGGCTGTACACCGCCGGAGAAAATTCTTCCGCGCGCCGTTCCGCGCAGAATGCGCTGTATCACATCACTCAATCGCTGGCGCGCCTGATTGCGCCTGTCCTGAGCTTTACCGGTGAAGAGGTCTGGGAGGCATTGAATGGCAAGGATGATGCCA
>Ga0224495_10001853_pt1 | contig 14401 bp, 16 predicted proteins | sample SF_Jul11_sed_USG_FD_168128 | JGI IMG/M metagenome (GOLD analysis project Ga0224495, IMG submission 168128) | Sediment microbial communities from San Francisco Bay, California, United States - SF_Jul11_sed_USGS_4_1 | ecosystem: Environmental > Aquatic > Marine > Sediment | place: USA: California... | reverse complement strand
TTTGCGCCTCCTCGCACTGTGAATCACTGACTGCCGGCAGGGCGTACATGCCGGTCATGCCGCTCCGGATCAATGCCGGGGTGTTCGGCATCGCGCGCACGATCGCCTCGGTGTTTGTCCAGCGCGACAGATCGGCGGCACGGATGCCGGCGGCGATGGAGATCAGCAACTGGCCGGACAGCAGAGGTTCAAGTTGTCCAGCAACTGTGCGCATCTGTTGCGGTTTGACCGCGAGGATGATGGCCTGGCTGCCTGCGATCCCCTCTGCGGCCGCTTCCATGGTATTTACCGCAAAATTGCGTTGCAGTTGCGTACGCCTGTCGGCATCGATCTCGATCACGCTGATTTGCTGCGGAGTGAAGCCCTTGCCCAGTAAGCCCCCGATAAGCGAGCCAGCCATGTTGCCGCCGCCGATGAAGCAGATATTCATATTGATTCCTTATTTAATAATTTCTGCCACCAAAGATGGCCGTACCGATACGTACCATGGTCGCGCCTTCTGCGATGGCTGCGGCAAAATCATGCGACATACCCATCGAAAGCGTGTCAAGCCCCAACCCCTGCAGATTGAGCTGGCTCAACAATTCGCGCAACCGTGCAAATGGCAGGCGTTGTGCGGCTACATCGTCTTCCGGTGCGGGTATCGCCATCAATCCGCGCAACCTGAGTCCGGGCAACTTTGCGATGGCTTGTGCCAGCGCGCTCAAGTTTTCCGGGGGGGCTCCACTTTTGCTGTCCTCGCCGCTGATGTTGACCTGAAGGCATACCTGCAACAACGGCAGGTCAGCGGGTCGTTGCTCGGATAACCGTTCGGCTACTTTCAGCCTGTCCACGCTATGTACCCAAGCAAAATTTTCTGCAATGGCCCGTGTCTTGTTGCTTTGTATCGGGCCGATATAATGCCACTCAATCGGCAGGCCACGCAAAGCGGCGATTTTCCCCAAAGCTTCCTGCACATAACTTTCGGCAAAGCGGGTTTGCCCTGTCACAAAGGCTTCGCGCACCGCGTCCTGCGCAAAGGTCTTGCTTACTGCCAGCAGGCTGATTTCATCAGCGCTCCGTCCGGCAAGGGCTGCAGCTTCGTTTATTGCCGTGCGCACAGCTTGCAAGTTGGAAGCGATTGTTGTCATAATCACGTGCGCCACATATTCCTGATTCGTGCAGCTTTGGGGCCGCTTCAATAAAACTGGGACGATTATAATGGATATCACCGAACTTCTTGCCTTTGGCGTTAAAAACAAGGCTTCCGACCTGCACCTTTCCGCTGGGCTGCCGCCGATGATCCGGGTGCATGGGGATATGCGCAGGATCAATCTGCCCGCGATGGAGCACAAGGAGGTGCACGCACTGGTCTATGACATCATGAACGACCAGCAGCGCAAATTCTATGAAGAGAACAAGGAGGTGGACTTCTCTTTCGAGGTTCCCGGTTTGGCACGATTCCGTGTGAACGCCTTCATTCAGAACCGCGGTGCAGGCGCGGTCATGCGTACCATTCCTTCAAAGATACTTTCGCTGGAAGACCTCAAGGCGCCTAAAAGCTTCGAAACCATCTCGGATTATCCACGCGGCATGGTGCTGGTGACCGGCCCGACTGGCTCGGGAAAATCCACCACACTGGCGGCGATGATCAACCACCGCAACGAACACGAATTGGGCCATATCCTGACGGTTGAGGATCCGATCGAATTCGTGCATGAGAGCAAAAAATGCCTGATCAACCAGCGTGAGGTCGGGCGTGACACTCTGTCTTTCCAGAACGCGCTACGCAGCGCGTTGCGCGAAGATCCGGACGTGATTCTGGTTGGTGAGATGCGCGATCTGGAAACCATCCGGCTGGCGATGTCGGCGGCGGAAACAGGCCACCTAGTGTTCGGCACATTGCATACCAGTTCGGCCGCCAAGACCATCGACCGTATCATCGACGTGTTCCCAGCCGATGAAAAGGAAATGGTGCGCGCGATGCTGTCGGAATCACTGCGCGCGGTGATCTCGCAGGCGCTGCTCAAGACCAAGGATGGTGCCGGCCGTGTTGCCGCCCATGAGATCATGGTGTGTACGCCGGCGATCCGCAACCTGATCCGCGAGGCAAAGGTGCCGCAGATGTATTCTGCGATCCAGACCGGCCAGGCGATGGGGATGCAGACGCTGGATCAATGCCTTGCCAATCTGATCAAGGAAGGCAAGATTACCCCTGCGGAAGCACGCTCCAAGGCTGCTAACAAGGACAATTTCCCCGGGTGAAGAACGTTAAACGGGCAATGCGAGTGTTCAGGGCTGCAGTTTTACCGATTTTTTACGGGCTTCAAATTTAGATTAGGAACTATTCGTTATGGAAAGAGAACAGGCTACCGAGCTGATACACAATTTGTTGCGTGGCATGCTTAGCAAAAAAGCCTCCGATCTGTTCATTACCGCCGGATTTCCACCCGCATTCAAGATGGACGGCAAAATGACGCCGGTTTCAAGTCAGGCGCTTACTCCGGCACACACGCAGGAACTGGCTCGCAGCATCATGAACGACCGGCAGGCAGCAGAGTTCGAGGCGACCCACGAATGTAATTTCGCGATCAGCCCACACGGCATCGGGCGGTTCCGCGTCAATGTGTTTATGCAGCAGCAGCGTGTCGGTATGGTGCTGCGTACGATCACCACCAAAATTCCCGATCTTGACCAGATGGGCCTGCCGCCGATCCTGAAAGATATCGTGATGACCAAGCGCGGTCTGGTGATCCTGGTTGGTGGTACCGGTTCCGGAAAATCAACTACGCTGGCAGCGATGCTCGGCCACCGCAACCATAACAGTTTCGGTCACATCATCACGATCGAAGACCCGGTGGAATACGTGCATGAACACGACAAATGCATTATCACCCACCGTGAAGTCGGGGTGGATACCGAAAATTGGCACAACGCACTGAAAAACACCTTGCGCCAGGCGCCCGATGTGATCCTGATCGGTGAGATACGTGACCATGAAACCATGGAACACGCGGTTGCGTTCGCCGAGACCGGCCATCTGTGCCTTGCCACACTTCATGCCAACAGCGCCAATCAGGCGCTTGACCGCATCATCAACTTTTTTCCGGAAGAACGCCGCACGCAGCTGCTGATGGATCTGTCGTTGAATGTCAAAGCACTAATTTCGCAGCGCCTGATCCCGAAAAAAGATGGTGCAGGACGAGTCGCGGCGATTGAGATCATGATCAACTCGCCGTTGATCGCCGACCTGATCTTCAAGGGCGAGGTCAATTCGATCAAGGAGGTCATGTCGAAATCGCGCGAGCTGGGCATGGAGACATTCGACGGCGCCTTGTTCAATCTCTTCGAAGATGGTCACATTTCCTACGAAGATGCGCTGAAAAACGCCGACTCGGTCAATGACCTGCGCCTGCGCATCAAGCTGGAGAGCAAGATGTCTGCAGATCGGGACGTGATGAGCGGTACCGACAAACTGCAGTTGAACTGATCGTTGCCTAAGGCCGGCGGTTGCTGCCTGCCACGATCCTGTATTCCAGCAGACGGCATTCGATCGCGCCGTTGAACAGCGGGGTGCGCCTGGATGGGGACAGGCGCATCAGTTTCAGGATGGCTTTGTCCGCTGTGAACAGATAGGCCGTCCAGCCGCCGAATTTTTTCTTCAGCATATCCCCTAGTTTCGGGTAGAGCGCTTCCAGTTCTTCCAGTTCGCCCATGCGTTCGCCATAAGGCAGGTTCGCCACCAATATCCCGTGCTCTGCAGGTGCCGATATCTCAAGGATATTGGCCTGCTTGAGCTGCACGCATTCTGCGAGGCCTGCTTCATGAAGATTGCGCCAGGATGCTTTCAGTGCGTCGCCGTACAGATCGCTACCGAATATCTCCAGTGGCCTGACAACTAGCTGCGCGGCGATCGCCTGCTCGCGTATAGCCTGCCATTTCGCCGCATCGAAGTTTTTCAGCTTTTCGAAGGCAAAGCCGCGCGCGATACCGGGCTGGATGTTCAGCGACATTTGCGCCGCCTCGATCAGGAAGGTGCCGCTGCCGCACATCGGGTCGAGCAGGGGCGTGCCGGGCTTCCATTTCGCCAAGCGCAGGATTCCTGCCGCCAGGTTTTCCCGGATGGGGGCGATGTTGGTATGCTGGCGCACACCGCGCTTGAAAAGCGCATCTCCGGAGGTGTCCAAGTACAGCATCAGCTTGCTGCCCTCGATGAACACATGGATGCGGATGTCGGGTTGCAATGTGTCCACGCTCGGCCGTTCGCCGCAATGCGCGCGGAAGCGGTCACACACCGCATCCTTGACCAGCAGGGTGATGAACTCGATGCTTTTCAGCGGGCAGCGAATCGCCGTGGTATTCACGCGTATCGTGCGGGTCACGTCGAACCAGCGCTGCCACTGCAGGTTGAAAACAGCCTGATAGATGTCCTGCTCCTTGAAGTACTGCGTTTCCTTTACGCGCCACAAAATGCGGCTGGCGATGCGGCTCTCCAGATTGACGCGATAACACAGCGGCCAGTCGCCGGAGAAATGCACGCCGCCTTCGGTGCTGCGCACATTGCCTGCGCCGAGCGCTTCGAGATCGCCGTGCAGTATGGTTTCCAGTCCGCGCGGGCAGGGGGTAAAGAAATCAGGCATGAATCAGAACGGTTTGACCGTCACGAGGATGACGATGGCGGTCAGCAGCAGTACGGGCATCTCGTTGAACCAGCGATAAAACACATGGCTGCGTGTGTTCCGGTCGGCGGCAAACTGTTTGACCAAATGGCCGCAATAGTAGTGGTAGGCCAGCAGCATCAGCACCAGCAGAAATTTGGTGTGCATCCAGCCGCCGCCGATGCCGTAGCCCAGCCACAGCCACATGCCGAATCCTACCGCCAGCCAGGCGATCGGCGTGACGAAGCGGTACAGTTTGCTCTCCATCAGCTTCAGCCGTGCGATCTCGGCCGGTTCGGTCGCCATCGCGTGGTTTACGAAAATGCGCGGCAAATAAAACAACCCGGCGAACCAGCTCACGACAAAAATGATGTGAAAAGATTTAACCCACAGCATGGAATATCCTCATTGAGACAGACGCCGCCGGAACAGCACCAGCGACACGTAAAAGCCCAGCAACGCGTACCCCAGCAGCACGGTAACATGCCACGCAAGCTGTGCCGGAACCGCGCTGCTCATCAGCGGTCGCGCCAGTTCGATGGCGTGCGTCAGTGGCAAAGCTGCGGATATATTCTGCAACAACACCGGCAACTGGTCGACCGGGAAAAAAACGCCGCATAATAACACCATCGGCGTGATCACCAGCGTGAAGTAGTACATGAAAAAATCGTAGCTGGGTGCGAGTGCGGTAATGATCAGGCCGACCGATGCGAAGCACAGGCCGACCAGTAACGCGAGCGGAATCAGCCATAGTGTCATCGGCGAATGGGATAATCCGAGCAGCCAGATGACCGCCAGCACCGCTATTCCGGCCAGCAGGCTTTTGCTTGCCGCCCAGGCGATCTCGGAAAATACGATATCGTCCAGCGACAGTGGCGTGTTGAGGATCGCCTCCCAGGTCCGCTGTTCATGCATGCGCGTAAAACCGGAATAAAGGGCCTCGAAACTGGCGCTGTTCATAGTGCTGTAACACACGGTTCCGGCGGCGAGGAAGGTGATATAGGGCATGCCGTTGATCTCTGGCAGCATCCCACCCAGCCCGTAACCCAGCCCCAGCATGTAGATCACCGGGTCGGCAAGGTGCCCGAGTATCGACGGCCCCGCCATTTTCTTCCACACCAGAAAATTGCGCCTCCAGATCGTGGTGAAGCGCAGGCTCAGGCGCGGCAGTGAAAAAAGATGTTTATTCATTTTTCAACATGCCGTCGGAACCATCACAGGGTGGTGAGAAAAAATGATGAAATATATTCATTCGCGCATCTCCCTGCCGGTGAGCTTCAGGAACACATCCTCCAGGTTTGCCGGGCGATGCAGGTAACGCAATTCCGGCTGCTGCAACAGATTCTGCAACAACGGCTGAGCATCCTGCACATAACAGAACACCGTCTCGCCGCTTATCTCGAAGCGTTGTGTATATCGTACCGCGTGGTTGTTTGCCCACGCTGCCGCGTGTTCGCCGAATACCTCAACCACCTGCGGCTCGATGTTGCGCTCGATCAGTTCGCGCGGCGAGCCTTCGCTGATGATGCGCCCATTGTCCATCACCGCCAGGCGATGGCAAAGCCGCTCTGCCTCGTCCATGAAGTGCGTGGTGAGCAGTAGCGTTTTCCCGCGTGCATTCAGCTCGCGCAAGCGTTGCCAGATGAGGTGGCGCGCCTGCGGGTCGAGGCCGGTGGTCGGCTCGTCGAGAAAAAGGATATCCGGATCGTTGACCAGCGCACGCGCCAGTGTCAGCCTGCGTTTCATGCCACCGGACAATGTGGGCACTTTGGCGTCGCGCTTGCCGGTCAGGTTGGCGAACTCAAGCAGTTCCGGCAGGCGTGACTCGATGGTCGCATCGCTCATGCCGAAATAACGCCCGTACACCAGCAGGTTTTCCGCCACGGTGAAATCGGGGTCGAGATTGTCCATCTGCGGCACGACACCGACACGCAGTCGCGCCTCGCGTGCATGTCGCGGCACGGTCAGGCCGAGCAGGTTGAGATCGCCGCCGTCAGGGTCGATCAGGCCGAGCATCAGGCGCAGCGTGGTGGTCTTGCCTGCGCCATTCGGGCCGAGCAAACCATAGCATTCGCCCTTGTCGATCCGGATGCTGACACCATCTACCACCGTTTGCCCGGCGTACGATTTGCGCAGGTTCTGCACTGACAGGACAGCGCTCATGGCTGCTGCCCGTGAAAGTCCTGCTGCACCAGTTGTTTGATCTGATGCAGCCGGCCATGAAAAAAATGTTCCGCCCCCGGCAAAACCACGACGGGCAGATGCAACGGGCGTGCCCAGTCCATCACATCGGCAAGTGGCACCACTTCGTCCTGCTCGCCATGGATCAGCAGGGTGTTATGCGGCACAGGCGGCATTTCGAACCGCCCGACAGCCGGCGCGATCAGCACCAGATGGTGCGGTTGTGGATGAACGTGCTGGGCGGCGCGCGCCGCCACATAGCCGCCAAAGGAAAAGCCGGACAGGGTCAGCGGCAGGTGGCCGAATTCTTCCCGCGCATGGCGTACTACCGCCAGCATATCTTCCACTTCGCCGTTGCCCCTGTCGAATTCTCCCGCGCTTTTTCCCACACCGCGAAAGTTGAAGCGCAGCGCGACAAAACCGAGCTCGGTAAATGCTCTTGCCAGCGTCGTGACCACCTTGTTTTCCATCGTCCCGCCCATTGTCGGCAGCGGATGCGCCACTACGGCAATCGCTTTCGGAGTTTCATCGGGAAGGTGCAATATTCCTTCAAGCTGTCCGGATGGGCCGGTAAAAGATTCGATATGCTGCAACACCATCAGATTTTCAGGCGCTCAACGATACGGCCATGCTCGAGATGCTCCCTGATGATCTCATCGAGGTCGCTATTGTCCACATAGGTATACCAGGTGCCCTCGGGGTACACCACGATCACCGGGCCTTCGTCACAGCGGTCCATGCACCCCGCAGAATTGATACGGATCTTGTTCTTGCGTCCGGAAATACCCAGTTCCTTAACCTTCTTTTTCACGTAATCGCGCGCCTTTTCCGCGCCGTGATTATTGCAGCAATCTTCGCCATCCTTGCGCTGGTTGGTGCAGAAAAATACATGCTTGTCGAAATAACTCATGGCTGTCTCCTGAGGGTATGTACTCTGAACAGGGTGGTACGGAATTATACTTTCCGGCTGCGCCAAAGGTGAAACAACAGCAGTGCCGGAAAGATCAGGGTGATGGTTTGCGACATGCCGTTGTAGTTGAGCAAATGGCCGTAATGCCAGTGGTAGACGGATGCGGCAGCGGATGGCGTGTTGCTGTCGAGCGCGAAATTCACGATGGAAAAATAGATCAAGCCTGCCACCGCACCGAAAAAAAGCACCATTGTGCGCGGAAAAAATAATATCGCCAGCAACAGGATCATTCCCAGAAGCATCCCCAGCATGGCCTCGCTGTTGATCCACAGCAACAGCGCCCATGATTTGAGCAACAGTGCGGCACCCAGGAATTTTGTCACAGCGACCATGCTCAATACGGCAAGCAGTACAGGGGCGACATTGCCACGTTCTCTCAACAGGGATAGCATCAGTGCACCCAGCATCAGCAGGTTCAGCGCGACCGCGCTGCTTTCCCACCAGTTGAAAGGAGTGGGCGGCAGCTTCACAAAAGGCTGCTGCACCACTTCGCTGATGAACACATTGCCCAGCATCGGCAGGGAGGGGTTGATTTGCCCGAACATCCACAGCGCAAGCAAAGCCAGCCCGAAATCCGCTTCCTTGCCATGATGGAACAGGCTGTGGCGCCAATAAGCCAGTTTTGCAACTATTCCTGCCCGCGAATACATCCTTGCCGCGAGCAATGCTCCTGCCAGTGTGCCGGTGCTGTTGGACAGCAGGTCCGTATTTGTGCTGAAGCGCGTAGGCAGGTACATTTGCAGGTATTCCATACACGCCGAGAGCAACGTACCCATGAGAAAGGCAGCTGCCACGCTGGCCCCCGCGCCAAAACGCGCGCGAAAGACCATGCAGGCCAGCATGCCGAAAGGCAGATACGACAACACGTTGAGGGTGGCATCAAAGGCGGTGTAGGTTTGGCGCAAAGGCATTTCGAGCACCTCTGCAAAAATCAGCCCCTGCTCGCGCCAGCCGGTAAATGGCGACAGGCTGGCGTACACGATGAACAGCACATAGCAGAGGGTCAGCCAGGTGCGCAGCCTTACGCGGGGTTCGACGATCGGGAACTCTCTCATGCGTTATCGCGGTAATTTTTTCCGGTTGAAAGCCAGGATGCCATGCCAGTTTAACCTATCCGGAAAAATACCCGCAGCCCGACGGATTGCCCTGGAGTGAACAGGGCTGCGCGAAGCGCGTGATGTCGTAACTAAAGTTCGGGCAAAGGACGTTCTTCACGGGTTCCCATGATAGACTTTGCGGTGAAGCTGGCCATAACCAATGACTTACCCCGGCGTTTTCTGCCGGGTTAGTCAGGTGGCTAGTAGTTACATCAGACAGTCGCTGCGTCCGTAAGGGCGGAGAGGACAGCACGCCCGCACCAGCGGGCTTGTTGCAGTGCAGACTCATGCGCGAAGCGCGTGATGTCGTAACTAAAGTCCGGGCAAAGGACTTTCTTCACAGGTTCCCATGATAGACTTTGCGGTGAAGCTGGCCAGACAGTCGCTGCGTCCGTAAGGGCGGAGAGGAAAGTCCGGGCTCCACAGAGCAGGATGCCGGTTAACGGCCGGACGCCGTGAGGCGATGGAAAGTGCCACAGAAAATATACCGCCGATTTGTCGACTTTGCCGACCGCAAGGGAGGCAAAGTCACCCAAGAAGAGTGGGGGCGAAAGCCAACGCAGATATTGGAGGCAAATCGGTAAGGGTGAAATGGCGAGGTAAGAGCTCACCGCGCCGGTGGCAACACCGGTGGCAGGGTAAACCCCATCCGGAGCAAGACCAAATAGGCAGGCCATGACGTTGCTCGCGTCGCCTGCGGGTAGGTTGCTTGAGCGTCAGGTAACGAAACGCCTAGAGGAATGACTGTCCACGACAGAACCCGGCTTACCGGCCAGCTTCACTTTCATGCAAATCCGTTGTGCCTTCCGTGCCGGGGTTATGGCCCAAACGTCATTGGATATTTCGCCGCATATTCCTTGTCCGGTAGAACTAGACCGAAACAACTAGGTATTCTGGCGGATATTTTTTCCAGCGATGAATGGATAGTATTCGCGCCTCGAAATCGATCAAAATAAAAACAGAGGGGAACGAAAATGAAGAAGGTGTGCATGACGCTTGCGGTGGCAACCCTGGCAGTGGCGGGTTGCTCAAAAACGAATAATTACACTCCTGCAGCAGGCGCTTCAAACGAAGATATCTACAAGGCGGCCTGCTTAGAGTGCCATAAGAAAGAAAACGGCAAGATATTCGAATTGACCGCTGCAAACGGGAGCGCCTCGGCCGTCGCGAAAAAGGTAACCGAAGGCGGCCTGATGATGCCTTCCTTTCCGAACATCAAGGGTGAAGCGCTGGCAGGCGTGAGCCAGTATGTGATCGAGAACAGCACCGTCAAATAGTTCTTGCTGCGGCGGAAGCACGTGGTTTTTCCGCTGCCATGCTGCAGTATCGGTTGCTCCAGGCCTTGCCGGAAACGGGCCGGCTGACGGGTGAACCGCCCCGATTTACGGTGAGCCGTCAGCCCCGATGCTCAGAGTGATCCTGCCGACGCCTTCGATACTGCCTTCGATATGATCACCTGCGGCCACAGGCCCGACACCCTCCGGCGTGCCGGTATAGATCAGGTCTCCGGGCTGCAAATGGTAGAAGCGGGACAGGTGCGCGATGATGGTCGGTACCGGGTGGATCATCATGCCCAGGTCGGAAGACTGCCGGACGACCCCGTTGACCTTCAGCTCGATCTTTCCCTTTTCCGGATGCCCGATTTCCGAAGCCGGCACCAGTTCGGAGAGTATCGCGGCATTCTCGAAATTCTTCGCCAGATCCCAGGGTAGTCGTTTTTCACGCGCCTGTATTTGCAGGTCGCGGCGTGTCATGTCCAGTCCGCACGCATAGCCGAAAATATACGAGAGCGATTCCTCAAGGGGAATCATGAAACCGGCCTCACCGATCCCCACGACAAGCTCCATCTCGTGATGATAATTGGCCGTGCCCGGCGGATAGGGGACGGTCGAGCCTGAAGGGGCGTAATGGGCCGATGACTTCATGAAATAGAACGGTGTCTCCCGGTCGGCCTCGAGCCCCATTTCCCTGGCATGGGCTTCATAGTTCCGGCCGATACAGAAGATACGCCGGATCGGGAAGCGCGCATCGCTGCCGCGGATCGGTATGGAGGCGGCATCAGGCGGAACAAACAGGTATCTCATCAAAGAAAGGCCCTTGAAAAAAAGGATGAAGAGAGGATTCTAATCCCAAATGCCTCGTGTCTTGTCTCAAACAAGGCTTTGAACCGTTGGCAAGGATGTTTTTAATCAGGGCGCCTGGCGGTATACTCAGGGGACGTAAAAATACGCACCTGACATTCCAGGTGAGGTCATGAGAACAACAGGCTTATCCAGATGAAAACCAGAAAACGCAAAAAGCTATCGAATTATGTGATCACCCGCGAAGGCGATGTCTTCGTTGCGCGCTGCTCCGACCTCGGGCTGGCATGCCGCGGTGCGACTGAGCAGGAAGCGCGCGAAAATATCGAAGAAGCTCTGGCGCTTTACTTCGAGGACTTACCCGGGCCTGCCGACGGTTAACGCGGCCGATTCAGGGAACGACAATGAGCCAGCCAGCCAACCCGCTTTCGAAGTGCGAACCGTGGAACCTCGTCGCCGACGGCTATGCCGAGACGACGATGATCATGTTCGAGCAGTTTGCCGATGAAGCCATTGCCGCTAGCCAGCTCAAACCGAATGCCACCGTGCTGGACGTCGCCTGCGGGCCGGGCACGCTGGCGCTCAGGCTCGCGTCCCAGGCGGACAAGGTGCACGGCATCGACTTTTCCGAATCCATGCTCGCCATGTTCAGGCAAAAGATCGAACAGGCCGGACACAACCATATCGAGCTGCATTGCGGTGATGCGCAAGTCCTGCCTTATGCGGACGACACTTTTGATGCCGCTTTCTCGCTGTTTGGCCTGATGTTCTTTCCCGATCGCAAAAAAGGTTTCGCCGAGATTCACCGTACACTCAAGCCGGGCGGCAGCCTCGCACTTACGAGTTGGGCGCCGGTGGACCAATCGCCCGCGATGCAGATCATGTTCGGTGCGCTGCGGGCCATCAAGCCCGACCTGCCGCAACCACAGCGCTCCATCGGTACGCTGGAAGACCCGGACGTTTTCCGGCAGGAGATGCAGGACGCCGGATTCCGCAACGTCGAGATACGACAGGTGACAAAACCCTTCCCCAAACTTCCTGTGCCAGAGTTCTGGGAGATGATGGTAAAGGGCAGCGCCCCGATCCAGATGTTGAAAAAGAACCTGGGCGAAGCTGCATGGCGCGAGAAGGAGCCGCTTGCAATTTCTTACCTGGAGGAACGCTTGGCCGATGGAAGGATCGAGTTGACCTCGGATGCCTGGCTGGGGGTCGGGGTGAAGTAATGAATAAGTTCTATTACAGACAAATCGTGGTGTGCCTCCGATAACCAAAGGAAAAGCATGAGCCGGAGTTCTTTGACCACAGAAAGGGGAATATTCCGGTGAAGATCGCCATCCAGACATGGGGCAGCACCGGTGACACCAATCCCTTCATCTCCCTCGCCGCCGCATTGGCCAAAGGCGGGCACGATGTCTCCCTAGCGCTGGCGACCACTGACCGCAAGGACTTTACCGCCATCGGCAAGAAGTATGGCTTCAATATTGCCGCCGTTGACCGCCTCGGCGAAACCATCACCGAACTCAACAACATTGGCAGGCGGGCCTTTGCGATCAGGGATCCGCTGCAACAACTGAGCAGCATCTGCCAGGAACTGTTCAATCCCTATGCCGAGCGGATGTATGCCACGGCGCAGGAGCTTTGTGCCAAGCACGACCTGGTCATCGGGCATTTCATCCATCATGTGGTCCATCTCGCCGCGGAACAGGCAGGCAAGCCCTACCTCACCGTCTCGCTGAACCATGGCCTGATCAAGTCGAAATTCTCCGCGCCCCATCCAATACCGAACCTGGGCCGATGGATCAACCCGTGGTCATGGCGGTTGCTCGATGCGCTGGTCGACCGCACCATGCTGCCCATCATCAACGATTTCCGTACAAGCCATGGCGCCGCTGAGGCCGCCTCGACCCGGAGCGTATGGGAATCCCCGCTGGGCAATCTGGTCGCGGTCAGCCCGTTGCTCTGCAGGCCGCAACCAGACTGGGGCAGCAACCAGAAAATTTGCGGCTTCCTGAATCTGCCGCCCGTTGCCGGTACAGAGTCGCTCCCGAAGGAGACGCTCGACTTCCTCGCTGCCGGCGATCCGCCGGTTTATTTCACCTACGGCAGCATGATGGGCCTGCCGGAACCAAGCGACGAGCTGGAAGAGTCGATACGCATCTGGGAAAAGGCTGTCGCCCTGGCCGGCTGCCGTGCAATCATGCAGACCCACTGGGGGATGGCACAGTACTGTCCGCAAGACGGCAATATCCACTGCATCGAATACGCGGATCACGCCCTGCTGTTTCCGCACTGCGCGGCCGTCGTGCATCATGGTGGTGCGGGCACCACGCAGAGCGCGCTGTTGGCCGGTTGCCCTTCGGTGATCGTCTCCCACATCGTCGACCAGCACCTCTTCGGCGCAGAGTTGTTACGGCTGGGTGTTGCCGCCAAGCCCATCCGGCAGGAAACGGCCAACCCTGAAAAAATCGCCAAGGCCATCCGGCAGGTGATGCGGAAAGAAATTAAACAGAACGCCATCGCCGCAGGCAATATCCTGCGCCAGGAAAAAGGGGCAGAGACCGCGCGGCGACACATCGAGCAGATAATGGGCTAAAGGTATCTCAGCCTTATTTGCTTCCTTTTTCCGCAAAAAAAAAAGCCCCTGAACTAGAGGTCAGGGGCTTGGCGTGAACGGCTTAACAAGCTTGCCGTGCTTTCGGGTCGATCGGACCGTGCAGTGCAATATTCACTGCATCCGCATACGGGTCAACCGATCTGACGAACCACTCGGTTTTGAAAGTAGCAGATGCCCGGTACAGGTCGCGGTAATAGCTGGCGAGCACCGGATCGCTGGTGCTACTCAGCATGGCGTTGATCTCTTTTTCCATCGGATCGAATTTCTTGTGCTGGCCGGGAATTGCAACCGTTTTGGTTACCAATTCACAATGTGAGCTGAGTTTGGAATCGGCAGAAATGCTGTCCATGGATGCATTGGCAACGTTTGGCAGCAAAGCTGCGGCTATCAATATCAAAAAGGCTTTTATCGTGTTCATGATCATTACTCCTTTTCGTGAATGGGGTGACGCCGATTGGCCACCGGTGTCCTGAAAAGACGCATCAAATATGCCAAAACCGTGAACTTCAAATAATCAAACGGATAGGGAATACGGGGTTTGCCCAGCGCGTTAACAATAAACGGTTGTGAACGGTTAGCGCGTTTAATGTGAACGATGGTATGAACAGCCAGGGCTAACTCGTGTTATGGCAGGCGCCTAGTCTTTATTGCGTATTGACCGGGCCGGGTGGGGCGGCTAGGGTGCTGAGAAACTGGGGGTAGAAACATAAAGGGCTCTGAGCTAACCCGGGTTTAACGGACACTTCAATAGGAGACAATAATGAAGGAGGTGTTCGATGGAAGGCAAGAAGAAAAGCAAAGTAAATCCAGAGAGGAAGCGC
>Ga0224495_10001852_pt1 | contig 14405 bp, 14 predicted proteins | sample SF_Jul11_sed_USG_FD_168128 | JGI IMG/M metagenome (GOLD analysis project Ga0224495, IMG submission 168128) | Sediment microbial communities from San Francisco Bay, California, United States - SF_Jul11_sed_USGS_4_1 | ecosystem: Environmental > Aquatic > Marine > Sediment | place: USA: California... | reverse complement strand
TCATTAAATGATTTTTCCACTCAGGGTAAATAACTATTTCTTTTCATTATTATCTTCTTCGATAACCTCTGCATCCACAATTTTCTCCCCTGATTTTCCTTCGCTTTCACTTGTATGAGACGATGGCTCAGACTGATTTGCAGATTCTGCACCAGGTGCACCCTCCTGCTTGTAAAGCTCCGCAGAATGCTTTTGTATTACTGTGCTCAAAGCCAGTTTTGCGTTTTTTATTTTTTCAACATCTTTTGATGCCATAGCATCTTTTGCAGCATGCAACGAATCTTCGATCTCTTTTTTAGCCTCTGAAGATATGCTTTTTGCTGTTTCAAGAGCTTTTTCTGTAGAATATACAACCTGATCCATTTCATTAAACTCTTTTGCATACTCTCTGGTTTTCTTGTCTTCGTCTGCGTGTGCTTCGGCATCTTTTACCATTTTTTCAATATCACTCTCGGAAAGACCACTTGAAGCCTCAATTTTTATCTTTTGTTCTTTATTGGTTTTTAAATCTTTTGCTGAAACGTGCGCAATACCATTTGCATCTATGTCAAATGTCACCTCGATTTGCGGAACACCTCGGGGGGCTCCTGGAATATCTGCCAGATGAAAACGACCCAAAGTTCTATTGTCTCTTGCAAGCTCTCTCTCTCCCTGCAATACATGAATCTCTACAGAGGTCTGATTATCTGCTGCTGTAGAAAATATTTCCGATTTCTTGGTGGGAATAGTGGTATTTCTTTGAATAATTTTAGTCATAACACCACCAAGAGTTTCAATACCAAGTGATAAAGGTGTTACATCCAGCAACAATACATCATGTACGTCACCCGCAAGAACGCCACCCTGGATTGCCGCTCCGATTGCGACCGCCTCATCAGGGTTTACACTTTTATTGGGTTCTTTTCCAAAAATTTCCCGGACTTTATCACGCACGGCAGGTATACGCGTTGAACCACCAACAAGAATTACCTCATTTATTTCAGATGGAGAAACTCCCGCATCTTCAATAGCACGCTTGCATGGACCAAGTGTCCTTTCTACGAGATGATGGGTAAGTTGATTAAACTTTGCTCTTGTAATGCTCATGTTTAAGTGTCTCGGCCCTGATGCATCTGCAGTAACAAAGGGAATATTGATATCCGAAGTCTCTTTATTAGAAAGTTCAATTTTGGCTTTCTCTGCAGCCTCTTTCAATCTCTGCTGGGCCATTTTATCATTGCCGATATCAATACTTGTCTCTTTTTTAAATTCTGCAATCATCCAGTCCATTATTACCTGGTCAAAGTCATCACCACCAAGGTGCGTATCACCACTGGTTGACTTTACTTCAAAGACGTTATCTGCAAGCTCAAGTATGGAAATATCAAATGTTCCACCACCAAGGTCATAAACAGCAATAATCTCACTCTCTTTCTTTTTATCAAGGCCATAGGCAAGCGCTGCAGCAGTCGGTTCATTAATAATTCGTAAAACTTCAAGACCTGCAATTTTTCCGGCATCTTTGGTAGCCTGTCGCTGTTCATCATTAAAATATGCAGGAACTGTTATTACTGCTTTTGTTACTTTTTGTCCCAGATAATCTTCTGCGGTCTGCTTCATTTTCTGCAATACACGCGATGAAATCTCTTCTGGTCTGAAATCCTTCTCTCTGGTTTCAATAACAATCCCGTGACCTGCACTCTCTTTGACAGTATAGGGAACAAGCCGGATTTCTGTGCTGATTTCACTGAACTTTCTACCAATAAATCTTTTCGCAGATCTGATTGTGTTTACAGGGTTGGTAATCATCTGGTTTTTTGCTGTTTGACCAACAAGCACTTCACCTTTTTCTGTAAATGCTACTACCGATGGAGTTGTACGATTACCCTCTGAATTTGCTATAACAATCGGTTCTCCACCTTCTATAATTGAAACACATGAATTTGTTGTTCCAAGATCTATACCTATTATTTTTTCTTTGCCCATTTTTAAACTCCTTGATTAATTTAAATTTTTCTCATCTTTTGCACTATCATCTTTTTTAGATACCGCAGGCTTCATTACGCCCACTCTGGCTGGTCGTAATACTTTCTCTCCGATTCGATACCCTTTTTGATACACACTTTTTACCACTTCACTGCTACACTCACTGCTCTCTTCCACACTTAGAGCCTCCATTTGAACAGGGTCAAACTCCTGTCCAGCTGGATCAAACTCCTCAACTCCCAGCGTAGAAAAACTGTTCCACAACTGCTTTCTTATCAGTTTGGCTCCTTCGATAAATTTTTCAAATGAACCCTCCTCAAATTTTATGTTTGAAGAGAAAAGCTGGTCGAAAGCATCAAACGCAGGCAAAATATCGGTTAGTATTTTTCCTGCTACTCTTTTCTCCAAATCCTCCGCATCCTGGCGGGAACGACGTCTAAAGTTAATAAAGTCTGCCCGCTCTCTCAATAACGTATTATGTGTTTCTTTGATCTCATTTTTCAGTTGTTCAATAACTGAACTGTTCTCATCTTCGGTATTCTCCCCATCATTCTCGCTTTCCGCATTCTCTTCATTTAGCAGATCAGATTCTTCTGTATTCTCTGGCAACTCTTCGGGTAAATCCGCTTCATTTTTTTCTTCTTTTGTCATCTTACCTCACCTTTTTATTATTGGGAAATCAATTATCATACTCTTCTGGTCAAAGTCATTGTGCTCTTTCAATACACTTGATAAAATTTCAGAGCTATATACAATATTATAAATTACATCCTGATAAGGCATACGGTTTAAACCGATTACCCCAATCGAACCCAGATCCCTTCCGGCAACCGAGTAGCTTCCCGAAAGAACAGTTACACCTGACAATAAAATATCATCAATTTTAATACCCACCTGGATATTGATTTTTTTCTCTTTTCGGGTAGTATTTAAAAGCTCACAAATAAAAGATCGATCTTCCATGCGCTGTATCAAGAGTTCGGCCTTCTTGGAATCAGGATACTCTTCAAGCAATTTTTTAAAGAAGAGTGACTCACCTTCCATCCAGACCTGTTGATCAAGAGGTGTATAAATCAGATTCTGGGCAATAAAAAGTGCATCATTACACAATGAACCAATGTCATTGGCAACACTGTCACGAATGAAAGATAATCCTTTGCTTCTAATATCATCAATTTCATATCCTTTTAATATCTGGTTTAAATATCTGCTTATTTTATAAAGATCTTCCTGACTCAGCGCTGATTCGGTCTTGATTTTTTTCTGAAAAATAGTTCCCGTGCTGCTCACCATTACCATTAAAACAATGTTTCCTGTTACCAGAACTAGTTCAATTCGTTCAATTACAGAACCCTGCGCCTGGGGGGCAAGAACCACACCCACATTACTTGAAACGGTCGCTATTTTTTGCGCCATTACCTTCATAAACTTTTCTATTTGAACATTTGCACTTTTATAAAATTCCTCAAAATGATTCCCTAAAGGAATAGTATCAGATGAGACTTCAATCAACTCATGAACGAAAAAATTTATAGCTTTGTCAGAAGGAATTCGCCCTGCAGAGGTGTGAGGACTGTAAAGATAACCCATCTGTTCAAGAACAGACATCTCTTTTCTGACAGTAGCCGAAGATATACTTTGCAGGAATTTTTCTACAATATTTAAAGAACCTACCGGTTGACCGGTAATTAAATATTCATTTATTAATGAACGTATAATCTCTGCCTGTCTTTTTGTTATCGCCTGTTCCATACCTGAAGCTAACCAAGTTATTATGTTAGCACTCTCAATGTGCGAGCGCTAACTTTTCAGGTAAAAATCCAAACTTTAAATACCTTGTCAAACAATTTCTTTAAACATTGTATTTAATTTACCTCTTCGTTCTTTCCAGTCGGGCAAAACGGACTCTAACAAGCGATAATATCGACTCGAATGGTTGGGCACAATCATGTGACATAATTCATGAATAACAATATAATCAATCAATTCAATCGGATAATGAATTAATTCACTGTTTAAAGTTATACTTTTTTTACTAGAGCAGCTGCCCCACCTTGTTCTCATCTTTCTGACCTTAATTTTCGGCATTACAAGATTATACTTTGCCATTCTTTCCAGTCCCGAGATGATGCGCTCTTTAAAAAGAAAAATGGAACTTTCCGATAAAAACTTCTTCACCACTTTTAATGCAGCATCGTTATCATCCTTGTCTTTAACAGAAATTTCCATGCAGGAGCCACGTAACTCCACCTTGTTCTTCTTAGCCTGTGTAACACATATCTGGTAGGAGGTCCCTAAAAAGTAAATGCTCTCTCCATCTTTCCAGAAATCCGGACGCCTCGGGACACTTTTTCCGGGAGCCTGTTCAATTTTTTTTATAACCCACCCCTTTTTTTTTAAAAGGAGATCATTTATAGCATTATAATTACTGCTTAAGGGAGCATGCACCTCTACTCTTTTTTCAGGGTAGACCACAATTTGAAAAGAACGACGTCTGGATTTTCGAACAAAATAGACAAAAGAGTCTTTTCCGTCTCGAAACAGATGTTCTTCAAAATTGTTTTTTCTGTTTTTATCTGGCTTCATGAGTTATTGGTCTATGTATATACCTTTTTTATGCAAATATTTAATTCAGCCAATTTCCAGTCTTGCCTATAGGCGAAAATATATTTTTAATATCAATATTTTTTGAAAAATTTTTATGCAACCCAAAACAGATAAAACTTCTATTGAATAAATACCTTACTTTTATCAGAATAAGCATCTTTGGGTATTTAAAAGGGTTTTGCTCAGCAAAAAAAGCAAGAAACTGTCTCATTATATATTAAAAATTCCATTTGCAGACATTTTTTTCAGGTTGTTGATTCTACTACATAAAAATTACATGAATCAAATGCCGGAGTTTTTATACTGAAATAAATTAAAAAATCGTGCTATAATCATATAGATGTTAACCAATGAGCAAAAACGTGCTGCCCGACACCTTTGGGAAAATCGAGAAAAGGAAGTTCTTCATCTGGTTGCCGGTGCCGGCAGCGGCAAAACTTCCACCTTAATCGCGTCACTGGAATGTGCCCGGGATTCAGATTTCGACCTGTCTCTTGTTGCTTTAATAACCTTTACCCGAAAATCGGCCTTCGAAATGAAAGAGAGAGCAGCTCACAAAAATATTAAACCTGGGTATATTGGAACCATGCACGCACTTGGTTATTCTATTATAAAAAAATATTTTGGTCAACAAAAAATAAAATTGATCCATAACACCAGGCCTGTAGTTTCAAAAATCATCGCTGACAACTTTCCTGACTATAAATTTATACGTTCTGATATACGCGGCGACGCCTCAATTTTAAAAGATGAAGACAAGGCCATTTTTGCCCAACTCTATCATCAATATAAAAAAGAAAATAGCATCTTTGATATGGATGATCTCATTACAGTGGCAGCAAAAATTATCACCAGAAACATAAAAATAAACCCATACAGATACATTCTGATTGACGAATTTCAGGATACTTCACCTGAGCAGCTATCGTTGATCAAGGCAATGGATCCCCAGAAACTTTTTGCGGTTGGTGACGACTGGCAATCTATCTATAAATTCAGGGGGGCCGATGTAACAATCACCCTCGAAATGGATACTCACTTCAGGCAACTACAGAGGCTTTTTTTAACCAGCAACTTTCGAAGCCAGAAAAAAATTGTCACACTCGGAAACAAAGCAATAAAATTATCCTCTTCGTTTATTCCTAAAAAGCTGAAAACCACCGTGAAAGGGTCTCTATCACCTGTTTGTTACGTTGCTAACTGCGACGGAGACATTGAAGCTATATGGAAGGCATATGTTGAAAATGTACTTTCGAAAAAAAAGAAAAAACTGACCATACTGGTAAGGACCAACCATATTCGACTGCAACTTCAAAATTACACAAATAACGAAATTGAGATTTTAACCATACATTCAGCAAAAGGTCTGGAATTTGATCATCTTCTTATTTTCGGAATTGCCAGAAATATTTTTCCGCATAAATGGAATGACTACGATGAAGAGGTGCGCCTGTTTTATGTCGCCATAACCCGGGCCAAAAAAAGTCTTGATTTTATCTGCTGGGAAAAAGAGAATAAATACTCTGCATTTATGCCTTTTCTGGCAAAAAACTGCAAGGTTAAATATTTGAACCTAAAAGCTCCTGGGCATGCCGCATCGCCGAATCTGTAATAGTTTCTCCGCCGATCATTCTTGCAACCTCTTGTACCCGCTGGTCGTAATTTAAATTCTGAATTCTTGTTCCCTTTTCAAAATCTTTTACCACTTTATAGTGAGCGGTACCCCTGGGTGACATGCCGGCAATCTGATGAAGATGGGTAATCACAAAGACCTGGGCATTATTCGATAACGATGCAAGTTTTTTACCCACTGCCTCGGCGATCCGGCCGCCTACTCCGGTGTCAACCTCATCGAAAACAAGTGTTGAAACCGGATCTGAATCTATGATAACTTTTTTAATGGCCAGCATGATACGGCTCATCTCTCCACCTGATGCAATTTTACGCAAGGGGCGCAGCGTTTCATCTGCCCCTGAAGACATGAACAACTCTATCGTATCAAGGCCATATGGATTGATTATATATTTTTTTCCATCATCTGGTGATAGATACTCTCCTTTTTCACCAAACTCCCACTTTATCGAAATACGAATAGTACTGTCCATCATGCCCAGATCTTTAAGTTCTTTTTCAATATTGAGCTCCAGCTGTTTCGCTGATTTTTTTCTGATTACAGCGATTTCGACAGCCTCTTTCAAAAGTGCAGAGGTTATTCCCTGAATCTCTTCTCTTAATTTACGCTCTTCATCGGAACTCAATTCAATACCCGAAAGTTCATTTGCAGCCTTTTCAAGATAGGCTTTGACATCACTGATTTCAGGGCCATACTTTCTAACAAGATTTTGCAGAAGGTCAATTCGTTCTTTTACAATCTGCATCTCTTCAGGATCTAAGTTAACAGCGTCGGCCTTATCCCGGACAAGCGAGGCCACATCTTCGAGCAGATAGGAAGCTTCGCGCAGCGGATTGACTACATCGACAATACTCTCATCATAGCGCATGATTTTTTCCAGAATCTTCTCAATATAAGAGACCTCTGACAATATACTCCGTTCTTCTCCATGAAGCAGCTGATATACGCCCGATAAATCGCGAACCATACCCTCAGCATTATCAATCAACTTTTCTCTGGTTACAAGTTCATCAAGTTCATTATCACTTTTTAAATCTGCAGCTTCGATCTCTTTTATTTCATGTCTCAAAAGATCCATTCTTCTGTTTTTTTCTGTTTCATTCAGCGATACACTTTGAAGTTTCTGCATTAACACGTCTCTTCGTTTATATATAGTTTGAAATTTTTCCACCCTGCTGCCTATGCCGGCATAACGATCCAGAATGGCCCGGTGCATACTGCTGTATAAAATATTCTGATTCTCATTCTGACCATGTATATCTACCAGGTAACGGCCGATATCACGAATCAGAGTAACGGGAACCTGCTGGGAGTTTACATAGCAGCGTCCTTTCCCTTCGATAGTAATTTCTCTTTTAAGTACCAGCATATTCTCTTCGCGAAGCCCCTTTTCATCAAGAAGATGATTCAGCTCACTCGATGACGGTACCTCAAAAGAACCCTCTACTACTGATCTGGCTGCTCCGCTTTTTATCATGTCGGTCGTCGCCCTGGAACCCAGCAATAGATTCAAGGCTCCCAGAATAATGGATTTTCCTGCTCCAGTTTCACCGGTAATTAGATTTAACCCTTTACTGAAATTAATCCGAAGCTCCTGAATAAGAGCAAAGTCTTTAATGTATAATTCCGTCAGCATTTATTTTACTTACCTTTTCATATACTGCGTCAACCACCTGGTTAACATTTAAATTTTCAGTGTCTACTGTAAAATCAGAAATCGAGCGGTACCAGGGCTCTCTTTTTTTATAAATCGCTTCTAACTCACTTGAATTGCCCAGAGAGGGTCTGCTTTCACTTCCCTTTATTTTTTCAAGGCGCTCTATGATCAGCTCACCTTTTAAAAAAAGATAAATACAGTAAAAATTATTCCTGACCAGTGCACTCTTGACAGAAGAAAAAAGTCCGTCATGCCCCTCAAGAAACCCACCTCCGGTATCAAGCACTATCTGTTTTTGATCAGAAACTTTAAATAGATACTTTTCTTCAAGATCCCGGAAATAGTTCCAACCCTTCTGGCTTACAATATCTTTAATACTCATTTTTTCATTTTCCGTAATATAGTTATCCAGAGACAAAGAGCTATATTTCATCTGAGATGCAACCCTTTTAGCCACGCTGCTCTTGCCTACTCCCCTGAAACCAATCAATGCAATTTTACCCTGACTTAAAAGATGAATTCGTTCTTCCATAATATCTACTTTTTCAACTCTTTTAAAAGAGCCTCTTCCATAATATCGATAGGTGCTTTTTGGCCGGTAAAAAGTTCAAACTGCCTGACCCCCTGATATAAAAGCATTTTATAACCAGGAACAATATTTAACTTTTTTTTCAGACCCAGCGAAACAAAAGGGGTCACTTCGGGATTATAGACAATATCAAAAATACTCTGGTGTGAAAAAAGATACTCTGCAGTCAGAGGCGAGTTTTTCTCTTCTTTATAACCCGACATCCCCATGGGTGTTGTCTGTATAATAATATCATATGGCTTTATCTGTTCCGGATCATGCAATAATTGTCTCGAGCCTGATTTGAATCTGATTTGATTTTCAGAGCAACCCATTCTATATGTTTTGATGACCGGATGTTTTTTTATTGTCTGTAAACCTCTGGCCAATGAATACAATGATGAAGAATTTCGGGCAGCAATTCCAATTTCAGAAGGCATCTTTTCTAACAAAGAAAAAGCAATCGCTCGTGCAGAACCTCCTGAGCCAATAATCATTATCTTTTTATTTCTCAGGTCAACTCCGGCCCGTTCAAGCGCTTCCACTGCTCCAGGACCGTCGCTGTTATACCCCGTTAAAAGATCAGAGCTATCGCGGCAAAGTGTATTGATGGATCCAATTTGAAGAGCCAGAGCATCGATCTGATCAGCAACCCTTTTTATTTTTATCTTATGGGGAATGGTTACTGAAAGACCTGATATTCCAAATTGCTTCATGGAATATTTCAGGTTCAAAATATTTTTTATCGAAAATGCCAGATATACCGCATTAAAACCAATGGCATCAAAACCTGCATTATGCATCGCCGGCGAAAATGAGTGCTCTACCGGATATCCTATAATTCCAAAAAGCTTTGTTTTTGCATTTATTTTCATATGGCCTGATGACTTTCCATTAGTTTTTTTTGTATTACTTTTATAATTTCATTTTCACATTGATCCAGGTATGCAATTAAAAACTGGTGCTCCTCATCGATAATGCCACTCTGCATCATGAGAACAGGAGATTGTTTTATACCCATTGAAATTTCACCAGGATCAACTGTAGCTGACTTCAATTTGTTGTTCTGCCACTCAATCAGATAATCATCATGCGCAATTTGAAACCTCTCTATTCCTAAATCAGAAGAGTCAATTTCCTGATCTTTTTTCTGCCAGACATGCACAGTTATCCCCCGGTCATTGTCATGAAAAAAACGATATATAATATCCTTTTTTTTTTGATTCAGGTGATCTCTGCCGACCTCATGAAGCACGATGAATATATTAATGGCCCGGCTGCATCAATTTCTGCTTTTCACGCATAAGAAGGCGTTCTGCTAAAAATTCGATAAATCCACCTTCTACTTTTCTGCCATTGATATATATCGAAGGAGTTCCTGTTAAATTTAAACGACCTGCAACATCAATGTCTTCTTTAATGCTGTTTTTCGCCTTATCTGAACTCATGCACTGCTTAAAGGCTGCCATATTTACAGAGGTTTTACTGACCAAAGCATAAATATCACTCTCTTTTACGCTATGTCCAAAATTTGCCTGGTTTTGATAAAATAAATCATGAATATCCCAGAAGCGGTTCTGCTCACCTGCGCAATAAGCCGCATAAGAGAGTGCACAAGAGCCATCATGAAGCTGGCGCTGCATTTGCGGATTACATTTTTGATCCAGAGGATAATTTCTGTAGGTAACACTGACCTCATCAGGATATTTATTCACAAACTCTTTCAGGGAAGCACCGGTAATTTTGCAATAAGGACATAAAAAATCTGCAAACTCAACAATATCCAGAATTGGTCTTGTTGCACCTTTACGTGATTCCGCACGCACATCAAAACTATTTATTTCCCCATTATCATAATCATTTACAAATGCCTGAATTGACTTTTCAAGATAATATAAATATTTCTGATCACTGCCACCATTGTTGTTTTTGGCTGAATTGGTATCGGCAAAATTATAAACAAAACCACCTGTTACCGGTATCAAAAGAATGGCCAATATCAGAGGAAGTTTTATCGTCGTTTGCAGAGACTTTATTTTTGATATATCAGGCATAAATCCTTCTCCTTTAACCAGCATGGAAATCAGGGCAAATAAAATTCCCGCCGTTGAAACATAGGTAATGGAACACATTATACAAATGGTATCAAGGGCCGCAACCGAATAGAGCAACAAGCCAATGTCAGCAACCCCTGCAAAAACAGCAAAGGGAACTATTATTTGTAAAAATGATATCGCCCCTGTCACCATATAAAAAATCGCTGTAAAAAGAACAGTTGCATAAAAAAAGAAGCCCCATAAAGCGAGCGGTAAACCCATAAATTCAGATATATCAGAGCGGTTCACCACATTACAACCACTTTGGCTGTTATTGCCGCATAACGAATCAACAATAAAGCTCTGGTATGAGCTGTCTACATGATGAATCGTAAGTATTATTGAAAAATAAAGACCGAGTAATGCACTTGCTAGTAATATATAAATTAAATATTTTTTCATTTTTTCCCCTTTTGCCAATACTCCAATTTTTGACTTTCTTTAGTATCGTCAAATCTTTTTAACCGGCAGTTATATAAGAACCCGGGGATTTCTGAACTTTCCCGAATCGCCTTTTCGGCTTGCCCTTTAAAGACCTCTAAAAAAAAATATATTTTTCTTCTTTTTAAGATGACCAAACAAGCTTTCGATTTCAACCTTTTCAGGGGTTATCATGGAAAAAACCCACCAGGGATCAGGAGCTATCTGAGAGCCACAACCACCCGAACGCAACGGATCATATAATTTGATAAATTGCGGGTTGGAACGATCTTGAACATAAGTATAAGGATAACTTCCCGAAAGTGATTTTCTCGCCTTCACCTCTGCCAGAATATCCATCAACTTCTGCTTTACTTCATCCGGAGAAAATTTAAATATCTGATACCCATCACGGGCAGTCTCCAGAGCAAACCACTCTACAACTTGTTCTATCTCTTTTTCAAGAGACTGTTTTTCACCCGATCGAGCTGCAAGATCTGTCATTTGAATATATGCTTCTTCGCTGACTATTCCATAAAAAAGGCCTGAATATGCAGAAGTAAATTTGTCTCTTTGCGCTTCATTTTGCATAATACAATACCACATTTTTTAGTTTTACTATTCTGACAAATATTTATCAGGGCTTTCTCTAACCAGTAAAAATTGCTGCTGACCTATGCAAATGAGTGCCATAGAATTGTTTCATTAAATTGGTTGTAATCTACTTGTTTACTCTTCTTGTTTTTGAGTTTACAAAACAGAAAACATTGGTGGCAATGAACAATATGAATCCCCTGAAAATACTGGTTCTCTGCACCGGAAACAGCTGCCGCAGCCAGATGGCCGAAGGGTACCTGAGATATTACGCAGGGGAAAGAGCAATCATAACGAGTGCCGGCCTGGAGGTTCATGGGGTGAACCCGGGGGCAATCGCTACGATGAAAAAAGATGGAATCGATATTTCAAACCATACCTCTAATCATCTGAACGAGTTTCGGCATAACAATTTTGACTATATTATAACAGTATGCGATCATGCAAAAGAAAGTTGCCCGTTTTTTCCTGGCAACGCAATACGAATTCATCAGAATTTTCCAGACCCGGCAAAGGCATCGGGAACGAAAGAAGAGATAGCAGAAGAATTTCGCAAAACAAGAGATTTAATTAAAAAATTCACAAAAGATTTTATAGAGCAATACATTGATTAATATATAAAAAGAACCATTCACAAACCGATCTTTTTTTCAGAAAAAGCCACGGGGGGGCAAAAATATTTACCATTTTTTTCAAGTGCCGTTGACTTCTCAACAAATTTTCCGCAAGTTATACAGCGTACCGGCTCAACTAAAGAATATGCTCTCTCTTTTGTTTTAAAGATTTCAGGATTTTTTTCCTTATTTGTTATACCGTTAATGGGTTGATGATTCTGATCACTCTTTTTGCCTTTGATTTTCAGAATTTTCTGTTGAAATATTTGAAACATTGATTTTTTTCTTTGAGTTTCGATCAGTGACAATAGAAGGTCTGTGACCTCTGGCAAATCACTTTTATTATAATCCATATCCCGATGCTAGAACACCAGGATATGGATTTAAAAACCATTCTGTTAAATTATAACTTGTAATCTGCACCCAGACTTAAATAACCCAGTCCATAACCAAGACGAAGTTTCAGGCCCACTTTAGGGGTTACAAAATATCTTCCCTGTAAAAAACCAGCCCAGCCGACATGACTTGGCAATGCTCCTGTATTATATCCACTTACAGGATTCCCTGCTGCGTCCGTTACAGAAAAAGATTGAATCCAGTAACCAAGAATAATACCTGCAGAAAGATCCAGTTTATCAACATCAATCTTTAATACTTCATTAAAGTGATACTGCGCCTGAACACCTACTGGAATAACAGTATAATTATAAGTCATGGTACAAGCAGTTCCCAGTCCCAGAAATCCACCACCAGCACACCAGCCTGTAAAATCCTGGCTGTATCCCCAGTAACCGATATATGCACCCACACCAATATTTCTGTCCACACCATACTCAACCTGAGCTCCAATGGGAAATCCACCGAAACCGGTTCCCAGACCAATAGTTGCTCCCACATCAATGTCACCTTTTTTCATATATACACCAGGCGCTGCAAACGCAAATTCAAAGGGTAATACGATTAAAAAGGCTATTACTAAAAAACTTTTTTTCAAATTGTTCATTTTTTCTCCCGATTATCTAATAATTTTTTGCAACTTTATGTAATCAACTTTGCATGTCAATTTCTTTCGCTTTTTTTCATCAAATCTAAAGATGCTTTCTGACTGCCTGTTAAAGCATGCGGATAAAGTGATTTTTTGAAACTTACATATTCTTTGACAACATTAAACTTTTTATACTTTCAATTTTTATTAATGAAATCTACCACTAGTAAATTATCTGATATTTTATACATTACTGTTCATCAGAACAACAGACGTATAATAATTGATATAAAAAAATTGTTTGCCACACGATCACTTTAAATCTTTTGATCGAAAAAAATATGAATCCAGATAACTTAACCGCATACGTTTCATTTTTTTAATCCGTATCAGAGCTATAAACAGATTAAAATGAAAAATCAAAACAAAAAGAAACTTCTGGTATTTACAGCCACCTACAATGAAAAAGATAATATTGAACAACTGATCGGCTCTATACACTCTGCCCTTGAATATGCCGACCTTGTGGTTATCGACGACAACTCACCCGATGGAACCGGAAAGCTTCTTGATCTTTTAGCTCAGAAAAAAAAATACCTAAAGGTTCTTCATCGACCGGGAAAACTGGGGCTTGGTACCGCACACCAGTTGGCCATGCTCTACGCCATCAAAAATAATTACGACCACCTTGTAACCATGGATGCAGACCACTCGCATGATCCAGCAGACCTGCCGAATCTTGTGAAACCATTAGATCAATTTGACTTTGTAATTGGATCAAGATATATGCCTGGTGGAAAATGTGATTATGAAGGGTACCGCAAAATCATCAGCACTACGGCCAATCTGCTTGCCCGAATACTATTGAACATTAAACTGCATGAATTTACGACATCCTTCAGGGCAATAAATGTTGCAAATCTTGTAAAAATAAATTTTATTAAAATTCAAAACCACGGCTACTCTTTTTTTATGGAATCTCTTTACCGCTTTCATCAAACGGGTTTCCGCATGACTGAAATTCCCATTACATTTAAAGACAGAAACTCGGGGGTTTCCAAGATCCCCCGGTTTGAAATTTTCAGAGGTGTTTTAAAATTAATGCAGTTAACCATTTCACGAATCCTTCACAGAAAAATGCCCCCGCCTCCTCCTCTGGAAACCAAACCATGCCAGATGTGCCGCTCACCTTATACCATAAAAGCCTATTCACCTATCACCAGAAAAAACTGGAAAAATATTTTACCTTATTTTCTTCAGTATTTT
>Ga0224495_10001851_pt1 | contig 14407 bp, 15 predicted proteins | sample SF_Jul11_sed_USG_FD_168128 | JGI IMG/M metagenome (GOLD analysis project Ga0224495, IMG submission 168128) | Sediment microbial communities from San Francisco Bay, California, United States - SF_Jul11_sed_USGS_4_1 | ecosystem: Environmental > Aquatic > Marine > Sediment | place: USA: California... | reverse complement strand
GAGAATAAAACACTTTTCATTTTGATGCGGAATCATCTGTTTGACCTGTAACTTAAAAAACAGGAGATTTTTATGCCCAAAATAAACAGATATGTTGATATCAGCACCGTTGATCGGGAAGCGAAAAAAGATTATATAGATAGACACTCCCCCTTTATCAAATGTTCAGATAAAGCGGCAAAAGGAGAGAAATTCCCGGTGACTGTGCAGGTAGGTAAAGAGTATACTCACCCGGATGACCATGATCACTATATTCAATATGTGCAGCTATTTAATGGTGAAACTTTGTTGGCAGAGGCCAGGTTTGTTGCTGGAACCCTTGGTGGTACCGGATCTAAATCACAAACAGAGGTAACTTTTCATGTTTTACCCGCAAGTGACAAATTGAATCTGACTGCTGTTTCTTATTGCACCAAGCATGGCGTTTGGGAGTCAGACCCGGTTGTTGTTTCTGTTCAGTAAGAAACTTTTCAGTATTATTCAATAATACTGAAAAACGAGAATTTAAAATTTCAAAAAAAAATCAAAAAGCTTTTTTGCATAAATGCGAAGGAGCTTTTTGATGAGCTCACCTGCACCAAAACACTGCTGCAGAGGAGGAGGACTCTTAATAATTGTTTTAATGTAAAAGGTCTGCAGGTTGCGCCCAATTCAGTGCAGCAAGGGAGCTTGTGTAAACCGGATTTTTAATTTTATCGACGGTTATGTTTTTTTCTGATCAGCAGGTTTAATATAAAGTTTTTGGATAAAAAGGATCAGCTCAGACATTTTACCTTGCGTTTTCTTAGGATGAAGCAGATCGAGATCGATAGTTTTTGCATAAATACTTCTCAAATGTTGTTTCAAAGTCTGGTTGGTAATATTAAAAATATTTAACAGTTTATTCCGATCGGACTCACTTGTCAATTGAATTGCCATAGTTGCCTCTTGAGTGGTTAGGTGATAATTTTCTTTTAACAAGGCAATGACATCATTGTCATTGAATTTTGATTCCTGGGTTTGAAAGGATTTTAAAAACTCTTTACCGATAATAATCTGGTGGGCACGTTCTGCAGCATGGAGAAATCTTTCATATAAGATTGGTTTTAGCAGACAATCCACCACTCCGGCATCAAAAGCCAGCAATGCGATATCCTTTTTCATTGTAGTGATAATAACATTTAACTCTTTAGGCAGGTTTTTTATTTGGCTGAATACAGAAGAAGGATTCTGGTCTATATCCCAGAAGATTAAATTGTGGTCAGAAGGCCTGGTCGACTCGCTAAATATCTTTTCATGGGTAGATTTATCCCGTTTTATAGTTTCTTCATTGAAGAGCATGGTTTTTTTTAAAAATGCGCTTATCTGATCAGCATCTGCATTGGTAAAATCAATTAAAATGGCTTCTATTTTGTTTTCTAAAACAGACATATGCGTAAATTATACAAATAAATACTTCCTTTGTGACAAATTTGGCAAAAAAGAAAAAAAGGAGGCATTATGCCTCCTGATAAATATGTGAAATACAGTTCCTGCCATCAGGAAATGCTTGTTACACATATTCTTACTTGATAACAGTGGATCAAACAACACACCCTGGTATCATGTCAAATAATTATGAAAAATTATACTCTATCTATACCCATTGAAATTCAAGAGTTGGGTAATTAGGGCTTTACAGCCTTTTAGAAAAGTATAGTTAGTCGTAATTGTAATGAATTTACTGAAGAAGGTAACTGCTGTGTTTCGTCTGTTGCTCCCCAATCCATTTTTTTTGATGGGGATCACTTTTACCGTGGTGCTTGCCATTATTTTCTTATTGATTTCCCTGATTAAAAGTGAAAATTTTTCACCTGCATCTTCTTCTCCATTGGAGTTAGCAGGAGAGATTGTCTATCACGAGGCTGGCTGCATACACTGTCATACAATGTACATCCGCCCGGAAATGGAAGAGGTATTCCGGTATCTCCCTGAGTATGGATCATTTAAAACGCCCTATACAGATACCAGCAGAAATAGTCGCGATCACCTGGTTTCATGGGGGAGTCGCCGTATTGGCCCGGATCTCTCCTCCCTTGCATCATATCCTCAGCAACGTTCCTATGTCAGGGAGTATATTTCAAATCCTCGCCATTTTTTTAAAGATTCGTTTATGCCCTCATATGAATATCTTGCAAAAGAGTTCGTGGAGGGGAGCTATGTCGTTCACTTTATGAAAGGGTTGTCTGTAATCGAATCTTCATACCCCTATCAGAACAGTTCATTTCTGGAAAGTACTCTTAGTCAAACAAGCAAACTCGATGCCATTATGAATTTTTTATATGGTGAAAAAAATCGTTTTTATTAGAGCATTTGAATAAGAAGGAAAGTTATTGTGAGCAAAAAAATAATAATTAAACCCTCAACAGGATTACAAAAGTACTGGATATATGGATTTATATTTATAATCATATATCTTTATGTTTTTTACAGAACCTATAGTCGTGTGCACACTGATGATTTTGATTTAAGCAGATCTGCCCATAAAGAAAGGCTTTTACAAAACAGTGCTGCTTTATCTTCAAATGGTTTAAATCCTTTTTCAGGCAAAGAAAATGCAATAAAAAATGGGGAGGATCTTTATAATTTAGCTTGTAAAAATTGTCATGGCACAAAAGGAGAGGGTGGAGCAGGGCCAGCCCTGAGAGGGAAAACAAAAACAAAGCTGAGTCAGGCAGATATTTTTTATCTGATCATGAATGGTAAGAATTCCGGCAGCAGCAATATCAGTATGCCTGCTTTTCGTTCAGTTCTGGGTGCTGAAAAGAGTTTATTCATAATGGCCTGGATGGATTCACTTGGTGAGTGATAATTTTTTCATTAAAATTAAATTTTGAATCTGATCTATCATATCTGAATTAACTAATCAGGGAAAAGCTTTTCTGTAAACGGAATCGCCAGTTAAGAAAGCTTAAGATCTCTCTGATAGATGTCTAATAAACAATGGAAAATTTTATAAAAGGTGATATAAAGTTAAAAATTTCTTTTTTATCTTGAAATGTTACAGCACTGTAGTCAAAATCAAATCCACTACTGATCGCAAATGATGTTTTAGAGGGGGTGATGATGCTGTCTAACGGGTTCACCAGTATCTCAACACCTGTCCGATAGCGCCAGATTTTTTGAATGTTTTTTTTATAAATGGTAATCGGCAGTTCAAAAGGTATTTTAAGTATTGATTTGCTGGTTAAAGAGAGGGAAAAAGTTGATTTAAGGCCTGTATATATTGTATGGCTGCTTTGATAAGGAGCCCCTGCAAGGTATCCGTGGTGCCCCATTATGATACCGAGATGAGTATAGATAAAGTTGCGTTGAATAAGCAAATATTGAAGATTAAATGACCCGAAAGAGTAGGGGAAAATATTTTTTTCGGGGATAAACGAAGGCTCGCCATGGTAATAATTTGTCAAATGAATCAGCTCTGGATTAAAGAATATTTCTGCAATAATATCATACCCTCCCGAGTTTCCCTCCATCCATACCGGCAAGGTATAGATGTATGTCTGGCTTTTTTTCAGGTAGGTTGCTGTAATTTTGGCATTTACAGAGAGAAAGCCGCCATCCATACTTTCTGCGTATATGGAGCTGAAGAGAAAAAAAAACAAAATATACTTATTCAAGGATTATATTTTTCTCCTGGTTTTCCATTGTCATCAAGCACCAGTTCATCGACGGGAATATACATTGCTTTCTGGGCGATTATTGCGCTATGCAGATGGTTTGCACTTTCGTTACTTTGATCGATATTACTTTGTGCAGGGACAGCTGGTTCAGCCCTTTTTTCAACTGTTGCGACTCCTGAAGAGGGTGCTTCCTCTTTTTTTTCGGAGGGGGCAGGTACGGGTACCTTTACATATTTAATCACAACTCTCTCTCTGGGAGCTGAGGCAACTTTTTCAATCTGGCCCTGTGATGTTTTATCTTCTATTACCTTGTAAAAGTCTTCAGCACTAAATCGGTTCTGAAATATTGTTTTTTTCCACATTCTTCTTTATCCATCGGACTGGTAGTTGCTTTCTGGCAACATATTTTTATTTTTTTCTTCCAGGTTTTAACTTCGTCTGAATTTAAATATTCATACACACCTTTTTTAAAAATACGAACTCTTCCCCGGTTGTTGCTGATTTTCCCCTCAAAATCAAGATAAATGGGTCGATGCGGGCTCCCTAAATCAGCATAAAAAAAACCTTCAGGTGATATATGGGTTCGCCGGTGAATCGTATAATGAATCAATCGATCACCCGGTTTTTGTTCCAGAAAAAGGTCAAAATGGTTCTTGTCGCTGTTTGTATCAAAAAAATGATAAGATAATGTAAATTTACCTTCCAACATCCGGTAATATGCTCAATTTTTTTTGTGCGCTATGGCGTTGTAATCCCAGATCAATGATTTTTGCCATAAGCTCTGAATTAGAGACCCCGCTTTTTTCCCATAACATGGGAAACATGCTGATCGGGGTAAATCCGGGTAATGTATTGATTTCATTTAACACTATTGTATTGCTTTTTTCCTGAATAAAAAAATCAATCCGTGCAAAACCAGCCCCTTGAATTGCTGAAAATGCTTTAACCGCAAGGGATGTTATATTTTTTTTCTGTTCTTCTGAAAGATCAGCAGGTATCTGCAGGGAAGCTCCCTCGCTATCGAGGTATTTTGCGCTATAAGAGTAAAAATCTTTATTTACAATGATTTCACCAATAATGGATGTCTGGTAGTCGGGGTAATTGCCCAGAATCGAAATTTCCACTTCCCGGACTTTGCTGCCCGCTTCGCATAAAATAGAATAATCAAATTCAAAAGCATGATCAATGGCTTTTTGCAGTTCGTTTTTATTATTTACCTTGCTAACGCCCACCGATGAGCCCATATTACATGGTTTTACAAAAACAGGAAGTTCAAGGTTTTGCAGAACATTATCTATTATAGAGTGACTCTCTTTTTGCCACTGGTGGTTGTCTATTTTAATAAATTTTACCTGCGGTATTGCTGCCATTTGAAAAATTTTTCGGGAATAAGATTTGTCCATAGCAAGGGCAGAGGAGAGCACCCCTGAGCCGGCATAAGGAAGGTCAAAAAACTGAAAAAGCCCCTGGAGTGATCCATCTTCTCCGAGGGTGCCATGAATGATTGAAAAGCCAAAATCAACTTCGTACCTGTTTTTTGCATCCAGAAGGTATACTTTATCAGATTTAACCAGGTGGCATGGGTCTTCAAAATTTTTATCAGGGTGCGGTTGAACAACTTCTTGTTTATGCCATACCCCTTTTCGATCCACGTAAACAGGCAAAACAGTATAGTTATTTTTATGAAGGTTTTTTTCAATAAATTGGGCAGATATACAGGATACTTCATGCTCTCCTGATTGCCCTCCATATAATAATAAAATATTCACAATGATTTATCGCGAACCATGAGAGAAACCAGAATCAGGCAGGAATATGGTTATCAGTTTCGTAAATAGTAAAAAATTGATCCAGCGTGGCAAGTTTTAATACATTTAAAACTTCATCTCTTAAATTTAACAAGGCAAATTTTCCACCTTTTAATTTAATCTTTTTTTGTCCGGCAACGAGAGCTCCAATTCCAGATGAATCAAGGTAGCTCGTTTCCCGCATATCTATGATTAAGGAGATAGCGTTTTCTTTTTCTACAAGGTTAAATATGGCCTGTTTTAGTTCGCTGACATTATATAAGTCCACGTCACCAATTACTTCAATAATCTTGTGTTTACCCATATCTCTTTCGCGTATTTCCATCGTTTTACTCTTTTTCCATCTATATTATATTACTAAATTTAACTGAATAATCAAATTAAAAACCAGCATAGATTGTTCTTACAATATGTCAAGAATATCACACCATACAAAAGTATTAAATTATTATAAAGATATAATTTTCAGAATTTTAGAAGGCATTATGTTCATGAATTGCGCGAATAAGAAAAATGTCAGTAAATTTATGTAAAAGTCTTTACAGCTCATTCGGTGAGTTGCGATTATCCAATCTTATCATTTAAATTTGGTGGAAAATATGCCTTGCGGTAGAAAAAGAAAACGTTGGAAAATTAATAATCATAAAAGAAAGAAGAAAAGAAGATCAAATCGTCACAAAAAGAAATAACTTATGTGAGGAAGCTGATTTTATAAATACCCCATGGCTTACAGCTGTGGGGTCGCATTAAAATTTAGTTTTGTCAAATCTTAAAGAGTCAAGTTTTGTGGTTGGGTGATGCCGATAATATGAGATAAACACCCGGCAATGAAATATCAGAATTTACACTATCAATTTGAAAAAGCTGTAGTTGAAGAAGAGTATTACAGAATTTTAAATATACTTTTTTTTCTGAAGGCTAAACGAAGCTTTATAAACCTTTATTATGGTGATAACAAGCTTACATGTAGAATTATTAAAATAGATAACAAAAAAAAACAGGTAGAACTGCTTGTTCCCGGCTTTATCGAGGGGCAAGAAAGGCGATCATCCATAACATTTGAGGCTCTGAACAGATATTATTATTCAGATATATTAATTATACACACCGAAGAGAACAGTGTGATTATTGGAATGCCCGAAAAACTGGCTTATCTTAGAAGAAGGCTTTATCCACGCATAAATTTTGATGATCTTTTTATGCGGTTTATTATTTTATTCTCCGCAGTTTTTGAAAAACCCCAGGAAGAAAAGCTCCTCGAAAAAAAATTCCCTTTTGTTTATCAGGAGATTCGCCAGGAAAATCCGTCCCTTAGGGTTATTTACCAGATGATCTCGGCTGAGGCTGCCAACATTTCCCCTGACTTTGACTTTGTCATGATTAAAGATCGAAAGGATCTTTCACCCATAGAAAAACTGGTAATCGAAGATATGAAAAATATTTTGATAACTGATACCTCCCGAATCAGTTCTTATAACAGATCTCTTAAAAAAGAACATATTGAATCATTTTCTCTGCTCTATGAAAAATTCTGCAGAGAAGATGGAATGGAAGAGGCAGATAAAAAATTCTATGACCTGCAAAGAGATGACCTTGTTCAGTTTATTCAATCGTATTATTATGGACCTATAAAGCTTTATGACAAACCTATCGGCTATTTAAAAATACAGACCTATATTTTTAACAAGTACTCCATACCTCTCTGGCAGGCTGAGGAAATTTCGGCGCTGCTGAAATTGTTTTCCTATGCCCTGACTAAAATTAAAATGAGAAAAACTCACTTTGACCCGCTTCAGATAAAGACCAGAATTGTGAATATTTCCATGAGCGGTCTTCTCATGGAAATTGACGACCTCGATGCCTTTAACTATCTGCAAAAAAATAAAAGAATAGTAATGCGGATTCCCATTTATGGAGAGGAGCTTGAGATCAGTGGAGAGATTATCAGATTTTACAAAGAGGGAGACTATTTTTATATGGGAGTTCTTTTCTTTAAAACAAAACCTGATGATATGCAGAAACTCGAAGATTTTTTATATGAAAATATTCATTACCAGTTTTTTTAAATTACTTTCTGCACCAGTGCGGAAATTCCGTTTTCTTTCAGGCGGTTTGACCTGATTCTTTCGTAAATATCTGCTGAAGAAAAAAAAGTACCATTATAGAGAATTACGATACTTGTATCGCCAGGTGCAAGAAAGTTTTTTTCTCCAAATGACGTATAACGTGTTGCGCCGATTGATATTATAATTTTTTCAGGAAAGCCCGCCTGCTTCAGCAAAGGTAGAATCGGCTCTACCGGGTCTTCATCTTTCTGGTAATTTATTTTTTCAATTATCCAGTCGAGGAGCTTCTGATGAAAATAGCTGTACCCTGATACCGGACTATCGACCCCATACTCAAAAAGAGTTCCTTCACGTTCGAGAAAGGATGCGATTCGGTATTGATCCATAACTCCGCCTGCTTCAAAACGATCAATTTCAATGAGAACATCAGAGATTCCCTTTGTTTGTGCTCCCCAGTTTTTTTTCTCGCTGATTTTACGGGCGTGGGGGTTTCGAATAGAGCAGTCGTTGTAGGCGCCAAAGTGCAGAGGTTTTAAACTGCGCACCTTTTCTTTTTCATAATTAACCTGGCAAATAAGTGCAACTTCTGGTTCGATTTGCAGATTATCGCCCAGATGTGGAAAAACAATGGTATCTGAAGAGAGCGGATAAACCGATAAAAACCCGGGATTTTCTGGCACATAAAATGGAAAAACAGCCTTGGGAGCAACACTCTCTTTTACAGCCACATGGCGAAAACTTTCTGCTTCACCAGCCTGCTCCAGATGCCCCGCAAAATTTCCGGCTACCCCAAACCCCGCCATCTTTTTCATTGTATTTCTCCTTGAAAGCGTCAATGTAATATTGTGCAAATATGATATAAGGATCAAGATGAAAAAAGTTCTCAGGATTACTATTAAAAAACAATAGCTTGTTCAGGAAAAAGAGAGGCCCGATTTAAAAAAAAAATAAAAAAGAATAATACTAAAAAAATGAAAAATTATGTGTGTAAAAAAACGTAAGGAAAATATATTTGAAAACAAAAAAGTAATATCTATAAATAAGAAATTAAATTAGAGCAAATCATAAGAAAATCATAAAAAACATGATGATACAGGTTAAAATATTAAAAAAATAATTTACTTTCATTCAAAGAAGGGGGGTTGGAAGGGGGCTTGCTGAATATTTTTTTGTGCAATATTTTTTCATGCACCTGGCTTCGGCCGTTTGCGGCCTTCGCCACCCCGTGATAAATTTTCAAGCCTGCTCAAAAATATTGTCGAAATGTGATCTTTATTTTTTTTGGCAGTACAGACTTTTGTTTGGTATTATAAGGAGTGAGCAGTCATAATAACAGACAAATGTTTAATGAAAATAGAAGAGGTAGACAAATGAAGAAATTTTCTTTTTTAACAATTCTGGCTTTTTTTACAGCAGTAGCACTTAATTGTGGTAATGGAGCTCCTTTTTCAGGAGGCAGTTCTTATAGTCCTCCGCAAGAGTGTTTTGCAGCTAGCCCTGCAGCCACAAACGCTACCGTCTCTGATGCGACTTTGTTAAGCCATAATGCAGGGGCCGATTGTTTAAGTTGCCACGGCACATTGGCAGGCCAAACCGGCGCAATTAAAAAATGGACCATCGCCGGCACAATACATGATGGAAAAGACAGCTCTTTTGTATCAGCTCCCGGGGCAAGTGTGACAGCGGGGGGGCAGACAATGGTAAGTGACCAGTGCGGAAATTTTTATTCAGCTGCAAATGTTGTAAATTCTGCAATCATTTCGGCAACCGCATCAACTGCAAATAAAACTATGAGTGCAGCAAGCTATGCGAGTAATCCCAATGGTGGCAATTGCAACCAGGGTGGTTGCCATAACGGTGTCAGTGTCGGCCGTATTTATTAAGAATAATACATAAGATAAACGGTGTGAACCTTTGAGGTTTATTCCGGGTAATTTATGATTGGGGTAGCCCGGCACCCTTGAACACGTGCCGGGCGGCGGGGAAAGGCTTTTCCCCGCAAATAATATTTGAAGTAATTATTTCAAGGCATCAAGAATGGTGCGGATTTCATCTTGTTTGAATGCGTAAGAAGCACGGTTTACAATCAGGCGGGCAGAACTTTTTAAAATGGTTTCACCCCGTGTGAGGTTGTTTTCTTGCAGTGTTTTTCCGGTTGAGACGAGGTCAACGATGGCATCGGCAATTCCTGTCAGCGGGGCGATCTCTATCGATCCGTAGAGTTCAATTATCTGGGCGTTGAATCCTTTTTCAAAAAAATAGCGTGATGTAAGGCGGGAATACTTTGTGGCAATTTTAACATTTTTTTTGGCCTTCCAGTCGCCCCGTCCAACAGGGTAGGCGATACAGAGTTCACACTCGCCATAGGGCAGGGTCATGGGAATATAAACATCAAAGTCGTGTTCGGTAAGAAGGTCAAAACCAATTATACCGAGATCACAGGCACCCTGTTCTACATAGGTGCCTACATCTTTTGATCGTACCAGTAAAAATTCCAGACTATTTTTAGGATCTTTAAATATCAGTTTGCGGTTTTGCGGAAGTTCTGTTGTTTCGATCAACCCTTTTTGATGAAGGTAAGTTATTGTTTCATCGCTCATTCTTCCTTTGGGAAGAGCTATACGGATCCCCTTTTTTGTCAGATTTTTCTGCATTAATAACCGGGGCGATCAGGTTGATGGCTGACTTTTTTTCAGCTCAATCAGTTTTTTATACTTTTTAGCTTCCTGGGTATAATTGCTTGTTTTGTAATCATTTAAAATAGTGTCAATCAGTTTAGATGCCTCTTTCAGGTTATTACGGTAATATTCGATTCTTGCCTGATGAAAAAGGGCAATGTCTTCTTTGCCTGTGCCTTTTAAAATGTTTTGCAGAGATCCGTAAAGTTTATAGGCATCGTCGAGATTATCGCTGTTTTCATAGTTATAGGCTGCATAAAAGGCTGTGTATGCTTTTAACGCTTTGCTGCCCGAGTGTGTCGCATATGTTTTCAGTGACTCAGCTACCTCTCTGGTATGCTTCAGTTCAAGGTGAATCAGGGCAGTGAGGAGGCAACCGCTGTTACTCTGTTCGGTAGACCATGTTGCATGGCATAGTTTAGTGGTGTCCGCAAGAAGTTCGTTCAGCGCCTTATCTTTTTCTGTTTCATTTTTCTTAAGCGCTTCATCATATTTTCCGATTGCGCTGAAGTACTGGCTGCTCTGTTTTTCAATTACTGCGTTGTGTACAAAAAGTACCAGAAGTGCGACAACTACCAGAGCAAGTAGTGATAAAAGTACCATTTTGGCCCGCTTGCTGTTTAACTTGATCCAGTGTCTTAATGCAAGCAACCAGTTTTCTATAATATTTCTTTCAATTTCTACAACATCAACAGGTATTCGATGGATTCCCATTGCTTCCTGGGGATTTTTTTTCTTTCTAAAGAATGATTTACGTTTATTATTGTCCTGATCTGCCATGCTTCCAGCGTTGAATTTTTAGTGAATCTGACAACTGTTTTATTGGAGCGATTTCATTCCAGCGAAAATAAGAGATCGGGTGAACAGATAAGACATTTATATTTTTTTTGATATCTTCTATGGTTTTTTTTACCGGATCTTTTATAGAAAGAGCAACAAAGATTTTTCGGCAATCGTATTTTTCAAGAAGATAGAGGTTATTACGAACCTTTTTTCCAAAGAGAAGACAGCTCTGTTTTTCAAGCTTGATTACCTGCTCCACTTTTCGCTTTCTTTTTTTTTCAATCGGCAGATAAAGTAAATCTGTGGGCAGAAGTGAAGTGTAGATAAATTCTGCATGTTGGGGTTCGGCATGAACACTTGAGACCGGAATTTCGGGCAGGTAAATTTTCAGCTTATCTTCTTTAATAAAAGGTGCTCTTTCGCCAGAGATGAAAATTTTTCCATTATGGTAGTAGATTACTCCATAGGGGTATACAAAAATTGTTTCGGCAGGATATTTTGTAAATAACAGATTAATAAAAAAGAGCAGTGAGGTCAATGTAACAATACCTGAAAAATGTTTTCGTATGTTCCATAAATAGTTTCTATGATAAAAGAAAAGAAGTAAAGAGATTATAATAAACATTAAAAACAGCCATAGTGAGGTTATCTGATGATTCAGTGCCGGAAACTGATGGTCAAATACAGTGTAATGAAACAGGGCCGTTTTTTGAATTATGGAATCTATAAATTGAACAAGTAATAGTGGAAAATCAAAAAACAGGGCCGTTAAAATGGTACCCAGATAAATTGCGCTTAAAGGCACAAGAAAAAAGTTGTAAATCAGTGAAAGAGGATTTACATATTCAAAAATATACCATGAAAAGAAAATAGAGCCTGTGTATGCAGAGAGTGTAAGTGCCGCATGGTTTTTCAGATAACTGTTTTTCAAGGTAAATATTTTTGTATAAACCGGGTAGAAAATGATTATGGAAAGAGTAATTCCAAAGGAGAGAATGAAAGATGGCGAAAAAGAGGATAGTGGAAAGATAAGCTCAATAATGGCTGCTGTGTGAAATAAAGTATGAAAAGAGCTGTTTTTTCTTTTAAGTAGTTTTAATAATGTAAGGAGCAACAGAAAAAGCAGGGCCCTTAGAATGGAGATTTTAAAATCAAGCAGTGCAGTATAAAAAAAAGCCAGCGGTATTACTATAAAAAGGGTAAAGCGACTAATCTTTAAAATGGAGCAAATAAAGGCAATAAATCCATAGATAAGACCGAGGTGAAGTCCCGAAGCTGAAAAAAGATGCGCAACTCCCATTTTTCTTAATAACTTCAGATCAATGGGGTTTATGGTTGAGGTGTCAGCCAGAAGAAAACCTCGAGCAAAAGAGCCTTCAGGAAAGCGCTCCAGACGTTGATGCAAAAAAGAGAGAATAGTGTGCTGGCTGGTGGCCAATAAGGAGTTTCTTTTCTCTATATATAAAACAAAGGGATCTCTACAGGTGAACTGAACTCCCTGGAGTAGCTCTAGTTGTTGAAAAAGATTTTCTGCTTTATTTTCTATGATATGAGCACATTCTAATCCGAGGTAATCGCCGTTTTCGAGAGCATGCCGGGGAAAATAGACTCGTGTTTTTTTAAATTTTATTTGAAAAATTTCGTTGTTGCTTTTTGGAATTGTATTTATTTCAAGAATAAAAGATTTTAAAGATACACTTGTAATTTTTCCATAGATTTGGTTGTCTGCAAAGAAAAATTTTTCTGGCTGGTTGGAATTAAATCTGGTTGTATATTTATTTTCTGAGGCAGAAGATTTTTTTAATATTTTCTGCTTGTTTTGTTTTGAGGCGGGCAGATTCAGATTTTCCAGGGAAGGTTTATAAATTAGAAAAGGCGCTGTTGTTAATTGCGGCTCGAGGTATTTTATATAGATTTTACCTCCATAGGCAAGGGCGATTATCAGGGCAATTAGATTCTGGAAAATCAGACTCTTTCGGCTATGGGCAAAATTTTTATATTCGTAACTTATTATGATGAAAGAAAGTAAAAGAAAGCAAAAGAGTAAAAAGGGGTTTGCTGCACTTTTTACAAGCAGATAAATTATATAATATACCCAGAAAAGCGCGACTGTCATTGTTTTGCAAATATGTTAATGGCTCAAATTATTTTTGCGGAATAGATAACTTTGAAGCAAATGTGAAAAAAATGAAAAGAGATCCTGCAATGAATCGAATCATTGCAGGCTTGGATGAGTCAGGGCAGCTTTTTGTTTCTTAAAAATGCAGGAATATTCAGCTTTTCCAGATCCGTTTCAAGAGAGGGAAAATTAAGACTTTGCTGTGAAGTCTTTTCACGGTAATAGCTGTTTTCAGTGCCTGTTTTTTTCTCTTCATAATATTTTTGATTGCTCATGGTATCAATGTCCGCATTTTTATTATAGTGTGATTCGTTGATTTTTTGCGGTTGCGGATCATTTTTTTTCATGTTCTGGGCAACATTGAAGCCGGTGGCAATTACGGTTATGGAAAGGTGATCTTCACGGTTATACTCTTCTGTAAAACCAACTATGATCTGGGCATCACTTGCAACTATGTCATGTATAGTTTCCTGAATTTCATTGTAGTCATAAAGGCTTAAATCGCTTCCGCCAACAATGTTGATCAATACAGCTTTGGCTCCGTCAATGCTTCTGCCTTCAAGAAGAGGGTGGTGAATTGCCTGTTGAAGAGCGTCGGTAACTCTGTTTTCTCCTGATCCTTCTCCGACACCGATAACCGCATCGCCATTCTGGCTCATCACAGTGCGGACATCTGCAAAATCCACATTGACATGACCCGTAGAATTAATGATATCACTTATACCAATTACTGATTTTGCAAGTATGTCATCGATTGCCTTGAAAGCAATATTTATGGGTGTAGATCTTTCTATTACCTTGAATATAGCATCATTCGGGATAGTAATCAAAGTATCTACTTTTTCACGAAGAGCAGATTGTCCTTTTCGGGCAATATTCATCTTGTTGTTTCCCTCTGCCTTGAAGGGCAAAGAGACCACGCCTACTGTCAAAGCTTTTATTTCACGGGCCACTTCTGCAACCACAGGAGATGCACCGGTTCCGGTTCCTCCACCCATACCAGCTGTGATAAAAACCATATCGGCACCCTTTAATACGTTAAAAATTTTATCGCGGTCTTCCAGTGCCGCCTGTGCACCCACTTCTGGTTTCGCTCCTGCCCCCATGCCTCTGGTGATTTTACTTCCAAGGTGAACCTTTATATGAGCCGAACTTTTATTTAAAACCTGCTCATCAGTATTCATGCAGATAAGTTCCACACCTTTTAAATTAAGGCTGACCATTCTTTCTACTGCATTCATGCCGGCACCGCCGACACCAACCACTTTAATAATAGCAGGCGATTTGACTTCATCTTCAAATGCTAACATAT
>Ga0224495_10001850_pt1 | contig 14410 bp, 12 predicted proteins | sample SF_Jul11_sed_USG_FD_168128 | JGI IMG/M metagenome (GOLD analysis project Ga0224495, IMG submission 168128) | Sediment microbial communities from San Francisco Bay, California, United States - SF_Jul11_sed_USGS_4_1 | ecosystem: Environmental > Aquatic > Marine > Sediment | place: USA: California... | reverse complement strand
ATCGCTTGCGGGACCCCTAGCAAGGGGAAGTAGACCTTTACTGGCAAGGAAAATACATCTGGGGGACCATGAACCTGGATGACCCCAACCTCCGGTCCACCTATCTCCAATATTTTGAAAGTTTTTTCAAGAAATAAAAAAAGCGATTCTAAATTTTTTTCCATGGTGCCGGATGAGCCACCAGCCGGGCTCCCTGGTGGGCCTGCTCGGCGTTGACCGCGAACAGGCCGAGGATGCCCGGCGCGTTTTTCATCTTGGGAGGCTGCCATGCGGCCGCGCGCGTTTTCCATTCTTGAGGCGGGATTTCGGCATTCAGAGAACGATCGGGAAGGCTGATCGAAAGGATATCCCCATTTTTTACCAAAGCCAATGGGCCACCTACGGCGGCTTCTGGCGAGACTTGACATACACCTAACCCGCGGGCGAACCCGGAGAATCGCCCATCGGTTACCACGGCCAGCTTACCTTCGAGGCCCATCCCTACCACCGTGGCTAAGAGCGCATAAATATCTGGCATACCCGGAGCTCCCCGTGGACCGGCATAGCGAACCACGATCACTTCTCCCCCCTTGACTTTTCCTTTTTTCAAAGCGGCCACAGCTTCTTCCTGAGAATTGAAGCACCGCGCCGGCCCGCGATGAGAAGGAATGGTGTTGTTAAGCATGCGCGCTAAAGAGCTGATCGGAGCCAGATTCCCTTTAAGCACGGCAATCCCGCCGTGAGCAAGCAGGGGATCATCCAGAGCGCGGACCGTCCGTCTGCCCCGCTTCAAACTCTCCCTTCCTAACTTGACCCAGTCACCTGCCGAGCGTCCGCCTGCGCCTCGGGCTTGCAGATTTAAAAATGGCTTTAACTCAGCCATGATCGCTGGGACTCCGCCGTCTTCATGAAGGTCGGGAAGGAAATACTTCCCCACCGGCCGGACGTCAGAGATGCAAGGGGTCGTGCGGCTGAAGCGGTCCACCTTCTCTATATTCATTTCCCTCGCCAGGCCGAGTTCCCGGGCCAGAGCCAAGATGTGCAGGATTCCGTTGGTCGATCCTCCGAGAGCCATGCAGACCCGGAGCATGTTCTCCAAATTTTTAGCGTCGAGGATGGAACGCGCTGTTTCCCCGCGCCTAACCATTCTGACAATGGTTTCTCCCGAGGCTTTTCCCAGGCGTAATCTTTCTGCTGATACTGCCCGGGCCGTGGCGGCAAACGGAAGAGTCAAGCCAACGGCTTCAGCCAGGCACTGCATGGTATTGGCCGTCCCCATGATGGGACAGGCCCCTGGGGAAGGACAGACCGCATCCTCCAAAAGTTCAATTTTTTTCAGGTCTGCCTTTCCCATAGGAAGAGCGCCGAAAATAACCTCATCCAGGTCGGAGAGGGAAACCTGCTCGCCTTCACAAGAACCGACTTCCATACATCCACCCGGCAGGATAAGGCAGGGGAGGTCCAAGCGGGCAGCGGCCAACAGCGCTCCGGGTACGACTTTATCACAGGAAACCAGGATAACCATTCCGTCAAAGATCTGTTGTTCGATGATGGCTTCGATGTCAAAGGCCAGGAGGTCCCGCGTTGGCAGGTCGTAACGCATCATCGGCTCTCCCAGGCTGGCGGTTGGGCATTGAGAGATGGCTGCAAATTCCAGGGGAGTTCCCCCGGCCTTCCAGATGCCATCGCGTACCGTGCGGGTTAAATGATCCAGATGGTAATGGCCGGGACAAACTTCCCCCCAGGTATTCACGATAGCGATCAAAGGGCGGTTCAAATCATCCGTCGTGTACCCCATAGCCTTGTACACAGCCCGGCGGTGTGCTCCGGAAGGACCGTGGTAATACTTTTTTGTTTTCCAATCTTTTTTGTGGATCATCTTTTATCCTTTCGGGTTGGTGATTTATCAGACATTATCGCATGGAGGAAGGGATCACTTCAATTCCCAATTTCTTAGAGTTGCCAGTTCGAAGTTCAAAGATATTTACTCCGGGTTCCATAATTTTTTACTCCGCATTTCGAATTCCCCAATCCGCATTCTTCGGCCCACCTGGCTTTTGAAGCAGACTTGTGTTATAAAAAAGTACAGTAAAACAAGAAAGGATTTTCAAGTCGATGCCTGACCTGAAAATAAAAATCAAAGACGTTATCCTGAAAAATCCGATTATCATCGCCTCGGGGACGCCTACGTACGGATTGTCCATGGTAAAAAAGTGTATCCGTAGTGAGGCCGCTGCCTTTGTCACCAAAACTCTTTGTTATACCGAGTGGCTCCGGAAACAACCCCGCCCCCGCTGGCATATCGAGCACCCCGAAGCCATCGATAATGGCGGTTATTTTTCCCTTTACTCCACCGAACGCCTCAATCCCACTCCCCCCGAAGAATATGTCAAGAAGATGAAGGGGTATGCGCAGGAAGCCCACGATTTCGACGTGCGGGTGATCGCCTCCATCGCCGGGACGGACCCGGAGAGTTGGGATAGGCTCACCGATCTGGTCACGGAGAACGGGGCGGATCTAATCGAGCTAAACCTGCAATGCCCCCACGTAGAGAAAGGGCAGCCCACCGGAATGGTCGCGGGACGCGACCCTGAACTATGTTACTCCATTTTGGAACGGGTCCGGAAACGAACTCCTCTTCCGGTAATCGGTAAGATCGTGGGGGAAGGCGTAGATCCGGTCCTGATTGCCCGCCGCATGATTGCCGGCGGGGCCGATGCTGTGGTCATCACCGGCAGATTCCAAGGTCTTTACCTGGATATTGAAACCGAAAAGCCTATCCATTGGGGGGGGATGGGTGGGTACGGCGGATTTTGGCAGGCGCCCATCATTCGCAAGTGGCTCGTCCGTGCCTCCGAGGCCAACTTGGGAGTTCCGGTGATCGGTGGGGCAGGCATCGGCACGTTCGAAGATATTATTTCCTACATTCTCTGCGGGGCCACTGCGGTCCAGACCTGCGCCGCGGTCATTGTCTTCGGACACAAGATCATCAAACGCTGGCTCCGGCAAATCTCCGGCTGGATGGAAGCCAAAGGGTATCATTCCCTTGCCGATTTCTCCGGCCGCTCCGTCAGTAAGATCATCGCTCCCAGCCAGATTCCCGGCGATGTGCCCTACTTTTCCCGCATCGACCCGGATGCCTGCCAGAAGTGTCTCAGGTGCCTGGAAGCCTGCCCCTATGAGGCTATTTCCGTGGTCGAGAAAAAACTGGTGGTGGACCCGGAAAAATGCGACGGTTGCCGCCTCTGCGTGGCCCTCTGCCAGCAAGGCGCCGCGGAGTTTTTTAAAAAATAGTTGGGACGCAGATTTACGCAGATGAACGCAGATAAAACATGAAATAACCGTAAGGGGCAAGGAGTTAGGCGCGAAATGGTGAAAAAGAAAATGCTTACTTCAGTTGCCATCGTCAAGGGAAAGAATGGAAAAGATTTGAACGAAGTCCGGAGGATGATGGGAGAGCTCTTTGCCCTCATCGGACCGGCTGCGCAAATCATCCCCCCTAACAGCCGGGTGCTGATCAAGCCCAATCTCACCGTCGAAGAAAACCTCTGGGAAAAAGGAATTCTCACCGGACCGGTTTTTATGCAGGCCTTGGTGGAGGAGGTGCAAAAAGCCAATCCGGCGGAAGTGATCATTGCCGAAGCCATTGCCATTGGTTTAAACACGAAAAAGGCTTTTGCCGCCAACGGCTACGAAGAAGTGGCCAGAGCGACAGGAGCCCGGCTCATGGACTTATACGACGGAGAATTCGAAGAGATCAAAACTCCGGAGGGGGGAATTCTTAAAAGCGTTCAGGTTGCTAAAGAAGTTTTACAGGCTGATTTCTTCATCAACGCCCCGGTTCTTAAAACCCATTTCGCCAGCACTCTTACGGCCGCCATGAAGAACCTGAAGGGAACTACCACCTATGAAGAAAAAAAAAGGTTTCATTATCTGGGACTCAACAAGGCGATTGCCGAGCTCAACGCGGTTCTAAAGCCCCATCTGATTGTGGTAGATGGTCTGGTCGCCGCCGAGGGGGATGGGCCGGTTTGGGGGACCCCCGTGGGATTGAACCTGCTTCTAGCCGGGACGGATGCGGTGGCTGTAGATACTATCGCTGCGCGGATCATGGGCATCGATCCGACAGAAGTCCTCGCTCTCTGCCTGGCTCAGAGCATGGGCTATGGCGTCTGGGATGAAAAGGAGATTCAAATTCGTGGTCAATCCATTGCCGAAGTCCAACGTCCTTTCATTCGTGCCTGTGCCCCGCTTCAGGTCGATTTGGGTCAGATTCGTGTCGTGGACGGCGAGGCCTGCGACGCTTGCCGCAACGGCCTGCGCATTGCCCTGGGTCGTTTGCAGGCTGCTGGTGGTTCGTTGGAAAAACTTCCTGGGATGAACATCAGCCTTGGGCCTAAGGGCAGCTTGCCGGAGTCGCCATCGGGCATTGTTCTCCCCCTTGGTAATTGCCAGAACCAATACCAGCACCTCCCTAACTATGTGCCAGGTTGTCCCCCTCCGGCTTTTCTCGTGGTCGATCAGCTACGGGAGATTCTGGGGGAAAGACGAAAATTCGGGCCGAAAAAAGACTACATCATGGAATAAAAACAATAAAGCGCAAAGAGCATAGCGCATAGGGCATGGCGGGAACAAAATCAGGGGCACTAAAAAACGCTATGCTCTATGCCTAAGAAAAGCTGGAGGAATTTCATGGAAGAATATCCCATGGCTTTCGTTACCTCCCCAGGGCGAGTGGAATTTAAAAACAGAACCCTCCCACCCCTCAAGGATGACGACGTCTTAATCAAGGTCAAAGCTTCCAGCATCTGCGGCGGCGATATTCATCTTTATAAAGGGAAACACCCCCTCGCCTCTCTTCCCATGGCCATCGGCCACGAAGTTTCTGGAGAAGTGATAGAACTCGGTCCGGCGGTCTCCAAGATTGCGGTGGGCGACCGGGTAGCGGTCGAACCGGTGATTGTCTGTCGCAGGTGCTATTTTTGCCTGCGAGGGGAATACCATCTCTGCCAAAGCATTGGCTATCAATACAGTTCCGGTCAGGGGGGATTTACCCCCTACTTTGTGGTTTCCGAAGACTGGGTTCACTGCCTGCCCGACTTCATCTCCTACGAAGAGGGGGCGCTTCTGGAGCCCTTGGCCGTTGCCGTTCACGCCGTCCGCAAAGCCCAGATCGAGCCGGGACATTACGCAGCCATCTTCGGTGCCGGCGGAATCGGCCTCTTCTTGCTCCAGGCGGTCAAAGCAGCAGGTTCCGGCGAAGTTTTTATCGTTGATCTTCTGGAGCACCGCCTAAAGACCGCCACTTCTCTCGGAGCCCGTTTCACCCTCAACGCCGCTCAGGAAGACCCGGTGGAGAGGATTTTTAAGGAAACTCAGGGTCTCGGAGTAGACCGATCCTTTGAAGCCGTCGGCTTGGGAAAGACCCTGCAACAAAGCGCTCAGTCTTTGAAGAAGGGAGGGATTTGCGTCCTGATTGGGCTCTTCGAAGATCCCCTGCAAGTCATCTTCCCGGTCAATCTTTTTGTGCAGCGGGAAATCCAGATACGGGGGAGCCGGGGATATTGCTGGGATTTTCAGGTGGCTCTGGAATTGGTAAAAAATGGTCGGGTAAAACTCAAACCTCTCATCTCCCATCAGCTTCCTTTGCAAGATTTATCTCGCGCCTTTGAAATTCTATTGGACCCCAAGAGCCAGGCCAATAAAGTCGTTATCCAGCTTTAAACATCTCCAATAATTTAATTCTGGCTTTCTATCTTTCCCAAACGTTTCTTAGGGAGAAAAGATCGGATGATAAAGAAGACGGTCAGCAGGACAAAAAATAGAGAGATCGGTCGGGTGAGAACCGGCAGCAGGGAGTCGTTATTCACGATGAAGGCCTGCACCAAGGAGGTTTCCAGAAGAGGCTCCAGAATGTAGCCCATGATGAGGGGGGCAACCGGAAACTCGAATTTTTTCATGATGTAGCCGAGGACGCCGAATACCATCATCAGGTGGACGTCAAAGACGTTGCTATCCCCCGTGTAGGCTCCCGCGAGGCAGATGACAATGACCGCGGAAAAGAGGAAAGCCCGGCTGACGGACAGAAGCTTGATGAAAAGCCTGAGGCCCAAAGAGGCGATGAAGAGGTGAAGGATATTTCCCACGATAAGCCCGATGAAAACCGCGTAGACAATGTCCCCTGATTTCACAAAAAGATCGGGTCCGGGAATGAGTCCGTGGACCAGCAAAACCCCCATCATGATTGCGGTAATGGCATCCCCAGGAATGCCCAGGGTGAGCAGAGGAATCAGCGCCCCCCCGCAGACTGCGTTATTGCCTGTTTCCGCGGCAAATACCCCTTCCAGCGCACCCCTGCCGAACTTCTCAGGGTTCTTGGAAGCATTCTTCGCCACCCCGTAGGAGACAAAAGCCGCGATAGCCGACCCGCTTCCAGGAAGCGCTCCAATCCCCAGGCCGATAAAGGTCGAGCGCAGAATATTTTTAATGTTCTCCCGGAACTCCCTCCAGGTCACGTAATTATCTTCATAGTTTTTGGAGAGGGGGACGATCTGATTCCTCTGACCCACAACGATTTTCTTTTCGATCTGAACCAGAAACTCTGAAACGGCGAAAAGGCCGATGAGGAGAGGAAGGAAAGGGATTCCCCCGATCAATTCAAAGATCCCTAGCGTGAATCGGCTGGAGCTGGTGATGGGGTCTAACCCCATGGTTTTTAGAAAAAGACCCAACAGGCCCGCCGCCAGACCCTTTAGAATGTTCTCTCCGGAGATCACCGCGATAGTAGAAAGGGCGAAAAAGACGAGAGAGAATTTCTCGTTAGGGCCAAATTTCAGGGCTACGTAAGCGATCTGAGCGGCGACTGTGATGAGAATCAAATCGCTTATGAATTCTCCGATCACCGAACCATAGATGGAAGCCCTCAGAGCTTTGCCGGCTTTCCCTTGCTGAGCGAGGGGGTATCCGTCTAAAACTGTGGCCGCAGCAGCTGGGGCCCCCGGGGTGTTGATGAGAATCGCCGAGATCGAGCCGCCATAGGTTCCACCTTTATATACCCCGATGAGTAGACTCAGGCCCGCTACGGGATCCATGTAAAAAGTCACCGGAAGAAGAAGGGCCACGGCCATGGGAACATTCAATCCCGGGATGGCCCCGATGATAATTCCGATGAACAGGCCTGCGGATACTGCGAGGAGGTTTGTGAAAGTGAAAAAGAGCTGAGCAGCCGGAACCAAAAACTCGAGCAAGAAATTCCACCCCTTTTGATCTTAGAATAAGAAACCACGGGGAAGAGGAATCGCAAACAGAATTTCAAAGAAAAACCAAACTCCTGCGGGTACCAGCGCTATGCTCAAAAGGATCTTTCTCCAGCTGCGGGCACCAAAGAGATGGGTGAAAATCCCCATGATCATAGCGCTGCTCACCACGAACCCAAGGCGCGGGAAGAGGTAAGCATAGAGGGCAAGCATCCCTGCGGCGAGAAGAAATCTTGACCATTCTCCCCAGAGCATTCGAGAAGGGGAAGGCATTTTAGGTCGGAGCAAGGTTTGAAGCAGCAGGCCCCCTCCCGTAAGCATAAGGGAGATGGCGATCACCTTCGGCAAGAAGGAGGGAGGAATTTGGCCCTCTACTCCGATCGGCTTTTCCACCTGCGAGGGGATCAAGAAAAAAATTCCACCTCCAATGAGGGCAATAACTCCTCCTTCCATTAGGGATCGAATCTTGGGTCGGCTCATTTTATAAAGCCCATCTTCTTGGCAATCTCGGAATAACCCTCAAAGTCATTCTTCCAGACGGCCAAAAAATCCTCCCCGATCTTGGGATCGATGTCCTCTCCTGCTTTTTTCATCATCGTTAGGAATTCTTTATCCTCCACCACCTGTTTGAACACCTGTCGCAGCTTGCCCAATACGGCTTTATCCAGCCCTTTTGGCCCGGCAATCCCCGTAAATGGGCTGGCGACGACGTCGATTCCCAACTCCCGGGCCGTCGGGGTGTTGGAAAATGCCGCATCTCGCTTTTCGCCGAAAACCATGAGCGGAATTAATTTATTGGCCTTCACCTGAGAAATAATCGTGGCCACGCTGGAGGTCATGATCACATCTACATGTCCCCCCAAGCCAGCTTCAACTGCTTGGGCGTCATTTTCCACTGGAACATGCTTGAATTTAATACCGGCCTTATCTGCCCACCGAAGGAATCCCAGATGAGGTGCCTTCAAGGCCACGCAGGCATACGTTACTTCTCCGGGATGCTCTTTGGCATAGCGCATTAGTTCGTGGACATTTTTCCAGGGCTTTTGGGGATTGGAAGCGATGGCCATGGTGCTACTCCCGATCTGCCCGATGGGGTCGAAGTCATAGGGACCATAGGGAGCTTTTTTGAAGAGGGGAGGGAAAATACTGGTTCCGGGGGTGATGGCCAGTAAGGTATATCCATCAGGGGTCGCTTTGGCGACGGAAGCTCCTCCGATGACGCTTCCTCCCCCGGCTTTGTTGATGACCACCATCGGCTGGCCCAAATATTTGGGAGCGACGTTGGCAAACATGCGGGCATTAAGGTCTGTCCTCCCCCCGGGGGGCCAGGGAACGATCAACTGAACAGCCTTGGTGGGGTAATCCGATGGCGCCGCTTGGGCTTCGCCTTTGGGCCATTCAGAAAAGAGCCCTCCTCCCAGAAGGAAAATGATGGAAAAAACAGTGACGATTCTTTTCATGGTTAACTCCTTTCTTTAAAAAGTCCTTTTCTTTTTTTCGAAACTCCCCAGATCAAAACGAAAAAGATCAAGAACGACACGTTTCTACCAGATTTTGATAATGACCTGGCCGATGGAATATCCCCCCGGAGGTCTGATAGAAATGGTCGTCGAGATGATAGATCCCTCCCTGAGGTTCGATCCATCCCGCGCCGTAAAGGGGGTGATCCTCCATCAACCTGCGCCAGTGTTGGTAGTTTTGTTCTCCGTTGGACTCCAGGATTCCCATGGATAGGCCAGGGAACGAGGAGAGGCGGGCGGCAAAATTCTTATTCCACTCCATCAGTAATGGAACGCAAGCATTGTCCGCCACAAAGCAAGGAATATTCCTCTGGTAAGCTGCGTAGGCCATCTGGATAGACATGCTGAGCGTTTTGCCGGCGGGTTTGATGGCCATGGCTTTATAGCCTAAATTGATGCGCTCATTCACACTGGCCATGTCGTGGAGGGATTCATCAGCGGCCACCCGCAAGGGTATATCGGCCACATCCACCTTCACTTCCTCGGGGAAAGGTTCCTCAACCAGGGCGATCTGCTCCAGCATATCGATGCGATCGGCATGGTCAATCAGCTTCCAGAGGGTCGCCTTATCAGGGTATCTCGCATTGGCGTCTAAATAGTAGATTGTCTTTCCACCGGGGGTGTGCGGACTTCTTTTCCCCCCAAGCGCCCGGTGGATTTCCGTCAGCCGCTCCTGGTCCTTCCGGACCATTTCTTCCGGAGTCCCCGCCTGCCCGATTTTGATCTTCAGGAAGAAATGGCCCGAATCCACCAAATCCAGCAGATCCCTTAGTGGATAATCATAGCTCACCGTAGGAATGTGAGCGATTTTTTCCTGACGACGCGAGAACGCGTTGCGGTATTCTGAGGGGATCAACCCCTCGAAGGTCCGGATCCCATTTTCTTGGGCAAAGAGAACCCACAGTGCCAGGTCGAGAGATACGAGAGAAACGAGGGTAAAGGTTTTGGTCAGACTTTCCAGACCAGTGATTTTCTTTCCGTACTCATGGAGTTCTTGAAAGATGGATCCGGTTACTTCCGGCGGGATGAGAAAATCTCTACCCCTACTGAGCTGCACTGCCTTTTCGGCCATGAGGGCCATTACCGCATTTCCCCCCGCTTCCGAAAAAGTAAAAAAGACCGCCGGGTCCGACCATAAAACGGCTGTTCCGCCAATACCTGTGGCTCGTGTCCCCTTAGTGGATTCCACCATGGTGACCAGGGTCCATTTTTCGGTAAAAAAAGCTCCTTTGATATGGAAGGGGCGAATCAAGGGTTCGCGTTCGAAGTTAAATCGATAGTTTTGAATCTCTATTCTTTTCATTGCCGGCAACCCTTTTAAAATGCGGAAACTCTATTCCATTCCCGGTCGCAGGCCCGCGTCAGGCAATCAAGTATGGCAGGCACACCCGAATGGCTCCGGTTGGACAATCCAGCTCACAAGCGCCGCAGTACCAGCAGTCGATTTCGTATTTAGCTTCGGCCAGGCCGGTCTCTTCGTTCAAGCGGAAGACATCACAAGGGCAAATATCGGCGCAGATCCCGCAGCAATTACATCGTTCAGCACTCACTTGAATCTGCACATTACCCTCCTATGACCGGCTGGGTAGAGACGGATAGGTGTCCAGAAGCATTCCGCTGAACCACTACAAATTTCCGCCATTGCTCATCATTGCGCTGGGGATAATCTGCCCGGTAGTGATAAATGCCCCAGCGGCTCTCTTTCCGCTCCAGGGAAGCCGCCACCACCATATCGGCACAATCCAGAATGGCCTGCACTTCCATGGCTTTCATGGCGTCATGGTAGTCTGTGGCTTTGAGACGAGCCAAATCCTGCCGTAATCTTGCCAGATGAGTCTGAGCGGTCCTCAGTTTCGGTTCGGACTTCGGGTTGTCAACATAGTTACTTACGGTCTGGCGCAATTTGCACTCCAGGAGAGCGGGGGGGATTCCCTCCGTCTGTTGCAGCGGTGAAAAGATTCGTTCTCTCTCGACTTGAACTTGGCCAGAATCGAGCGACGCGGGGCCGACATCTTGGGCGAACCTCGCCGCTTCGCGACCGGCAATTCGACCCAAAACGAAAGCCCCCATCAGACTGGTGGCATTGGCAGCGGCGTCACCAGCGGCATAAAGGCCTTGCACGTTGGTCTCCGCCCGCGTATTCACCTTCAATCCGTTAATGCCGTGTCCCCCGCAAAGAACCGGTTCGCTCAGAGTGGCTTCAATTAAGTCTCGACCGATCTTCATCCCCCGTTCCTCGAAAAACTTCTTGAAAGTAGGCCGCTCGGTGGTAAAGAAGCAACGTTCCATCTCTGCAATCATTTCAGGGGAAAAATGCCGGGTATCAATATACACCGGTCCACGGCCTTCCTGATTTTCCTTGAGGACTGCGGAGAATAGGTCCATATAGTTGCTCAGTTCCAGGCTTCCATTGGAGGTCCGTTCTAAAAAAGCTTGCCCAAAAGCATTGACCAGCCGCCCTCCATGCGACAGGGGCGCCAAACCCGGGCCATTAAAATACCGAACGCAAATGTAACGCTTGACGCACTCCATGTTGATCAGCTGGGCTCCGACACGAAACCCGAGCGAGTAGGAATCTCCCGCGCAAGCCGGACAATCAAAAACAGCATGAAGAACGCCGGTCTCGGGTATGCCGAAGCGGGACCCGCTTCCCGCAGCCAAAATTATGGACTTTGCCGGCATGGTAATGAACTTTCCCTTCCAAACGTCGAGGGCGCTGAGGCCGGTCACCCGTCCTTCCATGGCAAAGATCGCCGTGACCGGCGCGTGCTCGATTCTCCGCACCCCTCTTCGTTGAAGTTCACGGTCGAGAATGGCCTTCAAATCCCCTGCCATGGAAATACTGGTTACGGCAGCTGCTCGATCGCGCGCGGACCACTGTCTGAAAGTTTGGTATTGACCCCCTTGGTCATGGGGGAATTCCACTCCCCACGATTCCAGATCTTTGAGCACCGCAAAGCTCTCCTCACCGACGGCCCGAACCACGGCAGGTTCCAGAATTCCCTGGGCCGCCGACATTTGAGCGCGGACAAGGTCTTCGACCGTACTAATTCCTGGGATCACCACCACATTGATGGCATCCATCCCGCAGGCGATTGATCCCCCCCTGCGAACCGAGGCTTTCTCAACGATCACCACTTCAGCATCCGGTTGGGCTTCTTTGGCTGAAATAGCTGCCAGGCAACCGGCCGCACCGCCACCTACGATGGCAACATCCACGCCTCCTATCGACTCGCCCATTGAAACCTTACATCCTTTCTTTTCTTTATTGCAACTCTCCGGCTGAATCCTGATCCAGGTAAACCTTAACCTGGCGATGCAGCCTCAGGGCGGATGAGGGGCAGGCCGGGGAGATGGGCCCGGCCCACATCTTCCGCACTGCTTCCGCTTTCTGGGGTCCGGGAACGATGGTATATATTTCTCTGGCCGAGAGGATCGCCGGAATCGTCAGGGTGAGCGCCCTTCGCGGAACCGCTCGCAGGGAGGAATACCTCGCCTGCGGGTTGGGGTGGTCTTTATAATCCCGGTACTGCTGCCTGACGGAGCGGGAATCTATGGTGATCCGTCTTACCATCAGAGGATCCTCGAAATCCGAACCGGGTTCGTTGAAAGCAATGTGGCCGTTCTCGCCGATGCCGATGCAGGCGATATCTAACCCGCCCCTTTTCTGGATGAGCCTGGCGTATTGCCCGGCCACCTGTTCTGCTCCTCCCTCCAGGGCTTTCATGAAATAGACCTCTTGCGGGTGAACACGGTCAAAAAGGTGCTCTCGCAGATAAACCTCGAAGGTATTAGGATGATTCCGGGGAAGATCTACATACTCATCCAGGTGAAAGCAGGTGGCCTGGGGCCAGACAACTCCCTTCTTTTTCGACAAGTGGGATAAAAATTCATTCTGCGAGGGGGCCGCGGCAAAAACAATGGTGAATCTGCCCTTGGCCAGCGCGAACCGCTTCATAGCCTGGCATACATCCCGGGCGGCAGCCTTGCCCATCTCCTCGCGGGTAGGGAAGATATTTAACTCCCAGGAACGCTTCGCTGGCAATGGACTGGTTTTCATATTATCACCTAAAAAGACGATTCACCTCGATGGCTGACACCATCCGTTCGCGGTCTGGCATTTAAAATAATTAGCACGGCGAAATCATCCGGTCAATAAAATTAAGCCCCTGGTCTCGGCGAGAAAAACTGTTGCGAAGATCGCGCGAGAAATCCATGCATTGCTTGCCCCCTTTCACTTTTTATTTTCTCTCATGATTTTAGGAGGATTATCAAGACCTGGCGGGGAGATGCTGCGCGCCGGCCAAACGGTGGGATCAAACCTTTCGGCACCCCTCACTTTGCCTCCGCAAAAAGAGAGCACAAACAACATATATCATTCCAACAGCGGTGGAAGTAAAGCTCCAAGTCATGGAAGAACCACCGCCTTTTGGCCCAGCGCAGCATCTCCCCGCCGGGTCCGGGAAGAGACTGCCCGGCCCGGACGGGAGGGTGAATCTCTCGGGAACACAAGGCGGTGATCTTTTCCATAGACAGGGCGGGGCTGCCGCCGAGAATGCCCTCATTTCCTTCGATCCCGCCTTCCTTGGCGGAAGGTAAGCACGGGGTCGCAACAGATCTTTTTCCCGCCGGTGCTCCCTTTTGCATCACCCTCCCGTCCGGGCTCCGTTAATCAAAGTAAATTCATCAACCTATTGAAAAGTGAAAAGGGGCAAGCAATGCATTGCCATTGACAGGGAGTGATAAAAATATTAGTATGACTTTTAAAAAAATCTGCAATCGGGCAATTGCCGTTCGTTTTTAGCAGCTTTAGAAATCCGGATTGTCTCCCTGTTGATATTTGCGAGATTTCCGGCAGCATGCCCCGAGCATGGTGGAGTCGGGAAATAATTATTTCCCCCCCATTCGTGAACTAAGGGAATGGGAGTTGTTGTCGCCGTCAATCAAGGCGTCAGGTAGCGGTGTGGGCGCGAGATTGCTCAAGGAGGGTATATGCCAATTAAGGCCAAAGATAACGAAAAAATCGTAAAGACAATCACCTGGTCCGCAGGACCCGGATGCCATGGAGGGTGCGGGGTATTCATTCATGTAAAGGATGGAAAACTCCAGAAGATGGAAGGAAACCCCGATCATCCTTACAACAACGGGAGGCTATGTCCGAGGGCTTTGGCCATCAAGGACTATATCTACCACCCGGACCGCCTCCGCTCCCCCCTGAAAAGGGTTGGGAAACGCGGAGAGAATAAATGGGAAAAGATCTCCTGGGACGAGGCTTACGACACCATTGAAAAACGAATGAATGAATTGCGGGAAAAATATGGAGCCGAATCCATGATCTTCATCCAGGGGACGGGAAGAAATGTAGGAGGCTGGCTTCTGCTGTTGTCCTACTCATACGGGAGTCCCAATTGGCTTCAGGGAGGGTTGACCGGGAATTCTTGTTTCCACCCCCGGCTCGTATCCATGCGGATTACCCAGGGAGACTATACGGTTCCCGATTGCTCCCAGTTTTTCCAGGAGCGGTACGACCATCCGGAGTTTGTCCTTCCGCAATGTACCCTGATCTGGGGGCAAAACCCAGCGGCCACCTGCAACGATGGCTTTATGGCCCCCTGGATCATCGACTGCATGAAAAGGGGAACCAAAGCGATCGTC
>Ga0224495_10001849_pt1 | contig 14412 bp, 15 predicted proteins | sample SF_Jul11_sed_USG_FD_168128 | JGI IMG/M metagenome (GOLD analysis project Ga0224495, IMG submission 168128) | Sediment microbial communities from San Francisco Bay, California, United States - SF_Jul11_sed_USGS_4_1 | ecosystem: Environmental > Aquatic > Marine > Sediment | place: USA: California... | reverse complement strand
GCGGCAAATTTCCCGAGAAGATGCTGGCCTACAACTGCTCGCCGTCGTTCAACTGGAAGAGAAACCTCGACGACGCGACGATCGCCAAGTTCCAGCGGGAACTCGGAGCTATGGGTTACAAGTTCCAGTTCATCACGCTGGCCGGCTTTCACGCGCTCAACTACTCGATGTTCGATCTCGCCTACGGGTATGCACGCAACAACATGACCGCCTTTGTCGAGTTGCAGCAGAAGGAATTCGCCGCCGCCGAGAGGGGTTTCACCGCGGTAAAGCACCAGCGCGAAGTCGGCACCGGCTACTTTGACGAAGTCACCCAGATCGTCACCGGCGGCACCGCATCCACCACGGCACTGCATGGTTCGACCGAGGACGAGCAGTTCTTCGACGACCGGGGCGCGAATAAGAAGATCAAGGCGGCCTAGGACTGAGCCGGCGTCGCGCGCGTTGTGCGGCGCCGGCATCGACTCGAACATGAGCGTAACGGCCCAAATCGCCAGAATCCACGAGGGTCGCAGCGGACTCGCGGACGGGGTCGCGCGCACTATTCTGCGCGGATTCGACAAGCACTACCGGTTGTTCCGCGAGGCGGCCGATCGCGCCAAGCTGCTGTTCCAGAGCGCCGACTGGCCGGCGATGCGCGCGCTGGCGCGCGCGCGAATCGACATGTACGACCGTCGCGTCCAGGAAGCGGTCGAGGAAGTGCTGCACGCTTATCCACAGGCCGAAAGCGACGAGACGCTCTGGGCGGCGATCAAGCTGGCATTCATCGCGCTGTTGCACGACCATAGACAGCCCGAGCTGGCCGAAACCTTTTATAACTCGGTCGCCTGCCAGGTGCTGCACCGGCGCTACTACCGCAACGAGTTCATCTTCTGGCGCCCCGGCATCGCCACCGAGCACCTGGAGGGCGAAGCACCGACTTATCGCTGCTATTACCCCGGGCGCCAGGGCCTGCGCGCGACGCTCAAGGACATCGCGGTGAGCTTCGGCCTCGCCAATCGGTTCGAGGACCTGCCGCGCGACCTGCGCAGCCTGGTACGCGCCCTGCGCCAGCATTTTCCGCGTCCCACCCGCGCCCGTCCGAATCTGCAGATCCAGGTTCTGGAGTCGCTGTTCTTCCGCAACAAGGCTGCCTACATCGTCGGCAAGGTGATCAACGGTCACCGCGAATATCCGTTCACCGTGCCGATTCTGCAGAACCGACGCCGCGAGCTTTTTGTCGATGCGCTCCTGATGGACCAGGATGCGCTGCTGGTGCTCTTTTCCTTCGCACGCGCCTATTTCTTCGTCGACATGGAAGTGCCCTCGGCCTACGTGTCCTTCCTGCGCACGCTGATGCCCAGGAAGCCGCGCGCCGAGTTGTACATGGCGGTCGGTCTGCACAAGCAGGGCAAGACGCTCTTTTACCGCGACCTTCACTACCACCTCAAGCATTCTTCGGACAATTTCGTCACCGCGCCGGGTATCAAGGGGATGGTGATGCTGGTGTTCACGCTGCCATCGTTTCCCTATGTCTTCAAGATCATCCGCGACCGATTTGCGCCGAGCAAGGAAATGACACGGCAGACCGTGAAGGACAAGTATTTCCAGGTGAAGGTGCACGATCGCGTCGGCCGGATGGCCGACACGCTCGAATATTCGCTGGTCGCGCTGCCGCTCGAACGCTTCGCGCCCGAGCTGCTCGATGAGTTGAAGACCGAGGCCGCTTCGTCGATTGAAATCGAGGGCGACAGGCTGGTGATCGGTCACGTCTACATCGAGCGGCGCATGCAGCCCCTGAATATGTATCTCGAAGAGGCGCTGCGCGAGGGCGCCGACGACCGCGTACGCCACGCGCTGCGCGAATATGGCAATGCGATCAAGGAGCTCGCCGCCGCCGGAATATTTCCGGGCGACATGCTGCTGAAGAATTTCGGCGTGACGCGCCACAACCGGGTCGTGTTCTACGACTACGACGAGATCGCCGATATGGCGGATTGCCATTTTCGCAGCATTCCACGACCATCCAGCCTGGAGGACGAGATGTCGGCCGAACCGTACTGGTCGGTGGGTCCGTACGACGTATTCCCGGAACAATTCGACCGCTTTCTGGTCGCCGACCCCCGCATGCGGGAAATCTTCCTCGGCTTTCACCAAGACCTGATGGAGCCCAAATTCTGGCTCGACAAGCAGGCCCGGCTGAACCGGGGCGAGCAGGAGGATGTGTTTCCTTATCCGCAGGACGCCCGCTTCAGACGGAGTTTGCGCACCACCGATAGAGCATCACTCCCATAGCGCCCCGGGCATCACGCATGCGCCACGCACCGTGACGCGCTTGCGGCGCGAGCTATCTCCCGACTCGATCACGACATCGCGCCGCGCGACGCCCAGCCGCTCGGCGAGATATTCGATCAGGGCCCGATTTGCACCGCCGTCGACCGCGCGCGCGGCAAGCCGGATCTTCAGGCGTTCGCCGTGCAGTCCCGCCACTTCGGTACGCGCGGCACCCGGCTGGACGTGCAACTCCAGCACAAGCCCGTCGGGACTGGCCCGGTACCAGGTCACAACATCAACCCGACGTATTCGCGCAGATAGGCCAATGGGATCAACAGCACCTGCAGAAGCACGATCAGAACGAGCGGTGAGATATCGACGTTGCCGATCGGCGGCACGACGCCGCGCAGGGGCCGCAGAAAGGGCCGCGTCAGGGCATTGAAGACCGGCGCAATCGGAGAATAGGGATTTATCCAGGATATGACCGCCTGCACGATCAGCGCAAATACCAGCAGATAAAGGGATAGGCGCAGGAGGTCGACGAAGGCAAGGGCCGCGAGCACGGCGAGCGTCTCGCCCAGACTTCCCGCGTACGGCCTGCCGATGACTGCGTGGATGAGAAACAGCCCGAATCCCTGGACGAGAATCGCCGCGACAAGGCTCGCGAGATCGAGTCCCGCCAAACCCGGCAGAATGCGCCGCAGCGGCATGACGATCCAGTTGGTCGCGGCAATGATGAAACCGCCAAAGGCATTGCGGAACGACACCCTCATCCACTGAAAATGGAACCGCGCAAGAAGCAGGAGCACGATCAGACCGACCGCGGTGTCGATGATTACCTGTGCGATCTGGGCAAGCATGGCGTCAAGGGTTCCTGGATCGGGGACGGGTGGGACGGCGGGGAGCTATTATCGCGAAAGGTTTACGAACGCGCATCAGTCCGCGCGATCGAGCTGGTTTCCGAGTTCGGCGCCGCGCCGGGTTGCGCTCTCGATCGCCCTGGCGAGCCGCTCGCCGAGTTGCTCCTCGGCGAATACGCGCAGCGCGGCCTCGGTGGTACCGCCTTTCGATGTCACCCGCTCGCGCAGAACCGCGGGAGACTCGGCGCTGCCCGCCGCGAGCCGTGCCGCGCCGTGTACGGTCTCCAGCGCGAGCCGCCGCGCCGTATCGGGAGCCAGGCCCAGCGCAGTGCCTGCGGCCGCGAGCTGCTCGATGAACCAGAAGACATAAGCAGGTCCGCTTCCCGAGACCGCGGTCACGACATCCATCTGCGCCTCGTCTTCGAGCCACACCACCTCGCCGACCGCGGCCATGATCGCCCGCGCGTATTCGCGATCCTGCTCGCTGACATCGTTCGGGTTCGCGTACAGGCCCGTGATCCCGGCGCCGATCAGGGCCGGCGTGTTGGGCATCGCGCGCACCAGGCGGCGGTGCCCGCCGAGCCTGCGCGCCAGGGTCGCAAGACGCACGCCTGCCGCAATACTGATCACCAGGTTGGCGTCGCGCCGCACGCCGCAGACGCGCGCCGCTTCGCCGATCTGCTGCGGTTTCACCGCCAGCAGCACGATCTCGTCGGCTGCGGGTGCTCCATCTAGGCGTTCCTCGCACGCAACGCCGTAATGCTCCGCGATGCGTGCGCGCGCGTCGGCGAGTACTTCGACCACGCGCATTTGCTGCGCCGAAAAACCCTTCGCGAGCAGCCCGCCGATCAGCGCGCCCGCCATATTGCCGCCGCCGATAAAGACGATCTTCATACCGCGTCCTCCCTCCTCTGCCGCGTGCCGAAGATCGCGGTGCCGATGCGCAGCAGCGTCGCGCCCTCCGCGATCGCCGACTCCATGTCGTCGGACATTCCCATCGACAGGGTATCGAGTTCGAGGCCTTCTGCGCGCAGGCCATCGAACAATTCGCGCAGTGCGCGAAATCGCGTGCGCTGCAGCCCCCGGTCGGCGGTGGGCTCCGGGACCGCCATCAACCCGCGCAGGCGCAGCCTGGGCAGCCGGGCGACGCGGTGTGCGAGTGCCGCCAGTTCGCCGGGCGCAACACCGCTCTTGGAGGTTTCACCCGAGACGTTCACCTGCAGCAGCACATTGAGCGAAGCAAGTCCGGCGGGGCGCTGTTCGGACAGGCGTCGCGCGACCTTTTCCCGCGCGATGCTGTGCACCCAGGAGAAGTTCTCGGCAACCGCTCGCGTCTTGTTGCTTTGCAGAGGACCGATCATATGCCACGCGATTTCGGCTGTGGCAAGATGCCGCATCTTGTCGAGCGCCTCCTGGAGGTAATTTTCGCCGAACGCACGCTGCCCGGCGGCGTATGCCTCCTCGACTGCCCCGACCGGATGGGCCTTCGAGACGGCGACCAGTGAAATCGTTCCTGTGTCGCGTCCGGCAAGCGTCGCCGCGCGCGCGATGCGCTCCCTGACGGCTTGCAAATTGGCGCCGATCGTTGCCATAATGGGTTGAATTCGTGTGACGATTGGCACGCCCGGAACCCACCTCGACATCACGTGGGCGCCGCGCGAATACGCAGCCGCCGCGGGAAACGCTTCGTCACGGACCCGACACTCCCGTATCGCCCTGGAGCATTGTAATGGATCTCACGGAACTTCTCGCCTTTGTGGTCAAGAACAAGGCCTCCGACCTGCATCTGTCCTCGGGTCTGCCGCCGATGATCCGCGTGCACGGCGACGTCAAGCGCATCAATCTGCCCGCGCTCGAGCACAAGGACGTGCATTCGATGGTCTACGACATCATGAACGACGGGCAGAGAAAGTACTACGAGGAAAACCTCGAGTGCGACTTCTCCTTCGCGGTTCCCAACCTGGCGCGTTTTCGGGTGAACGCGTTCAACCAGAACCGCGGCGCCGCCGCGGTAATGCGGACGATTCCGTCCAAGATCCTGACGCTCGAGGAACTCAAGGCACCGAAAATTCTCGCCGAGGTCGCCGACCAGCCGCGCGGCATCGTGCTGGTCACCGGGCCGACGGGCTCGGGCAAGTCGACCACCCTCGCCGGAATGGTCAACCACAAGAACGAAACCGAATACGGCCATATCCTCACCATCGAGGACCCGATCGAATTCGTGCACGAGTCGAAGAAGTGCCTCATCAACCAGCGCGAGGTCGGCCCGCACACCCTGTCCTTCGCCAACGCCCTGCGCAGCGCGCTGCGCGAGGACCCGGACGTGATCCTGGTGGGTGAGATGCGCGACCTGGAAACGATACGCCTCGCGCTGTCTGGCGCGGAAACCGGTCACCTGGTATTCGGGACCCTGCACACCTCGTCGGCCGCGAAGACCATCGACCGGATCGTCGACGTATTTCCCGCGGCCGAGAAGGAAATGGTGCGCTCGATGCTGTCCGAATCGATCCGCGCGATCATCTCGCAGACCCTGCTCAAGACGAAGGACGGTCAGGGACGGGTCGCCGCCCACGAAATCATGATCGGCACGCCCGCGATCCGCAACCTGATCCGCGAGAACAAGATCGCGCAGATGTACTCGGCGATTCAGACCGGCCGTCAGCTCGGCATGCAGACGCTCGATCAGAACCTCCAGGAACTGGTGGCGCGCAACGTCATTTCCGCTGCGGAGGCGCGCAGCAAGGCGGCGAACAAGGACAATTTCGCGGGGTAGTCCGCTCGCGCCTACGAATCAATCGCGGCCGCCGCGGCGGCCGCTGACAGGAGTCCAGGATGGAAAGAGAACAGGCAACCAAATTCATGTACGACCTGTTGCGCGCACTGACGGCGCGCAAGGGTTCGGACCTCTTCATCACCGCGAATTTCCCGCCGGCGATGAAGATCGACGGCAAGATGACGCCGGTGTCGCAACAGGGGTTGGCGCCGCAGCACACGGCGATGCTCGCGCGCTCGATCATGAACGACCGGCAGGCGGCCGATTTCGAATCCACCAAGGAATGCAACTTCGCGATCAGCCCCGCCAATATCGGGCGCTTTCGCGTCAATTGCTTCGTTCAGCAGGGTTCGGTCGGCATGGTGCTGCGCGTGATCACGACCACGATCCCCAAGTTCGAGGATCTGGGGCTGCCCCCCGTCCTGAAGGATGTGGCGATGACCAAGCGCGGGCTGGTGATCTTCGTCGGCGGAACCGGTTCCGGAAAGTCCACCTCGCTTGCGGCAATGATCGGCTATCGCAACGAGAATTCGCACGGCCACATCATCACCATCGAGGATCCGGTCGAGTTCGTGCATCCGCACAAGAATTGCATCATCACCCAGCGCGAAGTGGGGGTCGACACCGATTCCTGGGAAACGGCGCTCAAGAACACCCTGCGGCAGGCACCCGACGTGATCCTGATTGGCGAGATTCGCGAGCGCGAGGTGATGGAGCACGCGGTGGCGTTCGCCGAAACCGGCCACCTCGCGCTCGGCACGCTGCACGCCAACAACTCCAACCAGGCGATGGACCGCATCATCAACTTCTTTCCCGAGGAGCGCCGCGCGCAGCTGCTCATGGACCTGTCGCTCAATCTCAAGGCGGTGATATCGCAGCGCCTGATTCCCCTGCGCGAGGGCAAGGGCCGCGCCGCGGCGGTCGAGGTGATGCTCAACAGCCCGCTGATCTCCGACCTGATCTTCAAAGGCGAGATTCAAGAGATCAAGGAAATCATGAAGAAGTCTCGCGAGATGGGGATGCAGACCTTCGATCAGGCGCTCTTCGATCTCTACGAGGCCGACCGGATCAGCTACGAGGATGCGCTGCGCTTCGCCGATTCCACCAATGAGGTGCGTCTCGCGATCAAACTCCACGGCAAGGAAGCCAAGGGGCGCGACCTCACCCAGGGTCTGGGTCACCTCGATCTGGTGCAGGAGGAGAAGAAGTCCTTCATGTAGCGGGGGATCAGGTCTTCACCCTGCGGTGACTGCCCGCGACGATATCGAACTGGTACAGCCTGCATTCCAGCGCGCCGTTATACAGCGGGATGCGGCGTGACGGCGTGAGCCGGATCAGTTTTGGCAGGCGCAGGTCGGCAGTGAACAGGTGGCAGCGCCAGCCGGCGAAGTGCTTCTTCAGCGCGTCGCCCAGCTTCGGGTAGAACTGCGCGAGCTCGTCCCGCGCCCCGATGCGTTCCCCGTACGGCGGATTGGCGATCAGGACTCCCTGCGGGGCCGGCGCCGCGCGTTCGAGCACATCCGTGCGCTCCAGACGAACCCAGCGTTCGACTCCTGCCGCGGCGAGATTGCGCCGCGCGGCATCGAGTGCCTGCGGGTCCCAATCGCTGCCGAACAATTCCAGGCGCGCCACGGCGCGTTCGGCGGGTTGCGCCGCCTCGCCGCGCAGCCGCTGCCACAGCGCGCTGTCGTAAGCGAGAAGCCGTTCGAAGGCGAATTCGCGGCGCGCTCCGGGCGCCCGGCCGCGCGCCATCGCGGCGGCCTCGACCAGGATGGTTGCGCCGCCGCACATCGGATCGACGAGCGGCGCCTCGGGCGTCCAGCCGGAAAGCATGACGATTCCGGCGGCCAGGTTCTCGCGCAGCGGCGCTTCGGCCTCGGCGGCGCGCCAGCCGCGCTTGAAGAGCGGCTCGCCCGAGGTGTCGAGATACAGCAGCCCGCGCGCCGCTTCGAGGAAGACGTGTACACGAACTTCCGGCGCGGCACGATCGACATCCGGTCGGCGACCCGTCGCGTCACGAAACCGATCGCATACCGCATCCTTGACGCGAAGCGTCGCGAATTCCAGGCTCGTCAGAGGGCTCTGTTGCGCCGTGAGATTCACCCGTATCGAGCGATCGACGGTGAACAGACGCGGCCAGTCGATTGCACGCGCCGCTGCGTAGAGCTGGGCTTCGTTCGCGTAGTCGAAGGCGCCCACGCGCCAGAGAACCCGCGAGGCGATGCGTGACCACAGATTCGCCCGATAGCAAGCCCCCCAGTCGCCGGAGAACGACACTCCTCCCGCGACCGACTCGATCGCCTGCGCGCCGAACGTCGCGAGCTCCTCTGCCAGCAGCGGCTCGAGACCGCGAGGACAGGGTGCGAAGAACGCCTCAGAAGGGCTTGAGGACAACCAGGAACACCGCGCCAAAGAGCAGGACGGTCGGCAGCTCGTTGAACCAGCGGTACCAGCGATGCGAGTGCGTGTTTCGGTCGCGCCGGAAGTCGAGCATCAGCTTTCCGCACCAGACGTGATAGGCCAACAGAATCAATACCAGCCCGAGCTTCGCGTGCAGCCAGGCTCCCGAAAATCCATAGCCGAGCCACAACCAGGTGCCGAACACGATGGTCAGCACGCCGCCCGGGGTGGTAATCCCCCAGAAGAGCTTGCGTTCCATGATCTTGAATCGATCCAGGGAAACGCGATCCTCGCTCATCGCGTGATAGACGAACAGACGCGGGAGATAGAAAAGACCCGCGAACCAGGTCACCATGAAGATGATGTGCAGCGACTTCAGCCAGAGCATGCGCGATATCCGCCGAGAAGGCGCCGGTGCGGCGGCACCGGCACGGGACAAAAGCCGACGATAGCATAGCCGGCGCGAACCGCCCGCGATCCGGGCGTGGCCGATGGCCCGCGCACCGCGCCCGCTGCACCAGCCGGCGTTGCCGCGAGCACCGCGTCCCTTGCTTTCACCGCAGACGCCAGTTCGACCTGACGATGCCGCGTAGCACGTTCAGCTTGCCGTGAAAGAAGTGATCCGTGCCCGGCACGACGATCACCGGCTGATCGAGCGGGCGCGCCCAGTCGAGCACATCGGCAAGCGGCACCGTCTCATCGCGCTCGCCGTGGATGACGAGCGTATCGACCGGCACCGCGCCGACCTCGATGCGCTTCACCGCGAGCCCCACAAGCAGCAAGCGCTCGGGCGCGACGCGCGCCGCGAGCCGTGTCTGCATCGCCGCGCCGAATGAAAAGCCGGCGAGCACGGGCTTGCCCGCACCGAATTCCTGCTGTGCGTAGGCGAGCGCCGCGGCGAGATCGTCAACCTCTCCACGTCCGGCGTCATGGCTGCCCTCGCTCGCGCCGACGCCGCGGAAATTCGGACGCAACGCGACATACCCGAGTTCGATCAAGGCGCGCGCGAGGGTCTGCACGACCTTGTTGTCGAGCGTGCCGCCGTGCAGGGGATGCGGATGCGCGACCAGGGCGATGCCCCGCGCCGGTTCCTCGGGCTCATCGATCGCGCATTCGATGCGCCCGGCGGGACCGGGCAGCATCACGCGCCGCGTACGCGGGCGCATCAGATGCGCAGCCGCTCCACAATGCGCCCGTTGCGCAGGTGTTCCTCGACGATCTCGTCGATGTCATCGCGATCGACATAGGTATACCAGACGCCCTCCGGATAGACCACCGCGCAGGGCCCCTGCTCGCAGCGATCGAGGCAGCCGGCCTGGTTGACGCGCAGTTTGCCCTCGCCCGCGAGGCCGAGTTCCTTGACCCGCTGCTTGGCATAGTCGCGCATCGCCGAGGCACCCCTGGGATTGCAGCTCTCGCGGCCGTCGTCGCGCTGGTTGCAGCAAAAGAAGATATGGCGTTCGTAATAGGACATGGTGCCGATTCTACCTTTGCCCGGCGCGGCGTGAAGCGAGCAGGATCAGATAGGCCAGCGCGGCGAATGGCCAGGCGAAAGACACCAGGCGCGTAAGGCCGTTGAAATTGAGAAAATGTCCCTGCTGCCAGACGGTGAGCGTGGCAGCCAGGTAAGGATTGGGCGGCGCCAGATTGACGAACACCGTGGCCGCGAGCAGCAGTATCGCGGCGAGCACGAGCCGCGCGCCACGCGGCATGGCCAGCGCGGCAAACGCCGCGAGCAGACCGATCGCGAGCCCCTGTTTGGCTCCCGGCGTCAACCAGGCGAAGACATGCTCGACGCGCAACACGATCACAAACGCGGCGCTTTTCACGCACAGCGCGAGCAGCACAAGAAGAACCAAGGCGCGACGGACCAGCCGGTCCGATACCGCGAGATCGGCGAACAGAATCGCCACGGCGAGCAGGTTGGCCGCGGCAGCAAGCGTTTCGATGGTCACGAAGAAGCGCGGCGCGTAGCCGCGTCCTTCGGTGGCGGCGAACAGGTCGCGGAGATCTCCGGCGCCGAACAGCAGCATCGTGGGGTTGAGCTGCGTGAAGAGCCAGAGCGCGATCAGCACCAGTCCCAGGTCCGCATCGAGCCCGGCGCGAAACACGCTTCTGCGCCATTGTTTCAGCGGGCCCGCCTCGGCCAGGATGCGCGGCGCATAGCGTGCGCCGAGCGCGCCCCCCAGAAGGGCACCCGCGATGTTGCACAGCAAATCGACGTTCGAGGCGAAGCGGGTGGGCAAATAACTCTGCGTGGCTTCCAGAAGAAGCGATAGCAGCGCGCCGCAGACCGCGCCGGCGAAAAGCGCCCGGCGTTTGCGCCATCCCGGATAGACGGCGAGCGCGCAGAGCAGACCCAGCGGCAGATAGCCCAGCACATTCGCCGCGACATCGAAGACCGTCAGAAAGCGCGGCCAGGGTGCGCTGAGAAAGGCCAGCGCAGAAATCTGCGGATCGCGCCATCCCGAAAACGGATAAAGCGACGCATAGACCACCAGCACGGCATAGACGCCGAACATCAGCCGCGCGAGCGGCGAGCCGCGCGGCGCGACCGTCCCCACCGCGGCAGGCAACTGCGCCATGCCGCGCCTAGAGCGCCCGCACGAGGGCGAGCACCAACCCCCCCGCGGCGATCGCAACCAGCACGGCGAGCAGTCCATTGCGGCGCGCCTGCTGCGTGGCGAGCGCCGCCAGCGCATCACGCAGCGTCGCCGCGCTGTCCTGCGACAGCGTACGATGCAGCAACCGCGGCAACTGCGGCAGCGTCGAGGCCCAGTAGGGAGCTTCGTGGCGCAGCACGCGCAACACGCCGCGCCAGCCGATCTGCTCGCTCATCCAGCGTTCGAGATAGGGTTTGGCGGTCTGCCAGAGATCGAGTTCCGGGTCGAGGTCGCGGCCGAGGCCCTCGATATTGAGCAGCGTCTTTTGCAGCATCACGAGTTGCGGCTGGACTTCGACATTGAAGCGTCGTGAGATCTGGAAAAGCCGCAGCAGCAGCTTGCCGAAATAGATTTCGCTCAGCGGCCGCGCGAAGATCGGCTCGCACACCGCGCGGATCGCAGCCTCGAAGCTGTCGGGTCGGGTCCCCTCCGGAACCCAGCCGGCGTCGAGGTGCGCCTGCGCAACGCCCCGGTAGTCGCGGTTGAAGAAGGCGATGAAATTGCGTGCCAGGTACTGCTTGTCGGTGTCGGTCAGCGCCCCCATGATGCCGAAGTCGAGCGCAATGTAGCGGCCATCGTCGGTGACGAAGATATTGCCGGGATGCATGTCGGCGTGGAAGAAGCCGTCGCGGAACACCTGGGTAAAGAAGATCTCCACGCCGGCGCGCGCGAGGCGGGGGATATCGACACCCAGTTCGCGCAGGCGCGCCACCTGTGACACCGGGATGCCGCGCATTCTCTCCATTACCATCACGCGCTGCGCGCACCAGTCCCAGTAGATCTCGGGCACGACGAGCAGCGCCGAGCCGGAGAAATTGCGCCGCAGCTGGCTTGCATTGGCCGCCTCGCGCAGCAAATCGACTTCCTCCTCCAGATGATGCGCGAACTCGGCGACCACCTCGCGCGGCTTCAGGCGCCGGCCGTCGGCGAAGAGTCGCTCGATGAGCACCGCGGCGGTCTGCAACAGGAGCAGGTCCCGGGCGATTTCCTCCTCGACCGCCGGTCGCAGCACCTTCACCGCGGCCTCGCGCCCGTCGCGCAGGACCGCGAGATGCACCTGCGCGACCGAGGCGCTCGCGACCGCCTCGTGCTCGAAGCTGGCGAACAGCTCGCCCAGCGGTTTGCCGAGCGATCGTTCGATCTCGGCGACCGCCAGTTCAGCCGGAAACGGGGGCACCTGATCCTGCAGCTTGGCCAGTTCGTCGGCAAGATCGGCGGGCAGCAGGTCACGCCGCGTGGAAAGGACCTGGCCGAATTTGACGAAAATCGGCCCCAGCGTTTCCAGCGCGCGACGCAGCCGTTCGGCGCGCGGTGCGCCCGCTTCGCGCGCCAACGCCCGCAGCATCGCGCTGGCAATGCGATTGTGCGTCAGGCGCGGGACAAACTCGAACAAACCGAAGCGCAGGCTGACCGAGAGGATGCGCAGCAGGCGCAGGAGATTCGACATATCGGGACGCTCAGGCAACGCGGCGCACGCGTGCCTCCAGACGCTCCACCGCGTCGCGCAGCTGCGCGACGCGCGCGGAGAAATCGTCGAACTCGGCGCGGGCGACCAGCATGCGCCGCTCCTCGATCGCGTACTCGGCAAAACTCGCGCCGATCCGCTTCAGCGCGTCGAACTGCCAGGCGAGCGCGTCGCGCGCGAGATTCGCCGCGCGGTGCGCGGCCATATCGCCGATCAGCCCGGAAAGGTCTTCCTCGACATCCCAGCGCAGGTTTCGAACCAGATAGAGCACTTCGGTGGCGAGGCGTGCGTTGCCGCTCACCCCGACCGCGCGCATGAAGTGCTCCTCGCCGCGCGCCAGCGCGGGCAGGGCCTCCGGGCCCAGGTGGATGGTCAGCGTGGGCGTCGCCGTGGCGGTCGGCGCGACCCGCCCGTCGGCAAGGATTTCAAATGTCAGGTCGGGAAGCGGGGGGGCACGGAACCGCACCACCTCTCCCGCGAAAGGCGCGAGCCTGTCGCTTGCCCAGGATTCGGTCTCCAGCAGGTGGTTGAGGGCGGCTGCGAACGGTGTCTCGATAACGGTCATGGACGGCGCGCCGGAAAGATGTCAGACACTGGCTCCGCGTTGTCCGCCAACGCAAAAGCAAAAAAGGCCACCCTGCGGTGGCCTTGCTCGTGATTCTAGCAGCAGGGCGAATCGGGAACCCGCCGGGGTGCGCCGGTCCGGGGCTCGTCCACCCCGGATGGGCGGCAACGGGGCGCACAACCCCCCCGCGCGGCACCCTGCCGCATCGCCCGTCGAGCGATCAATGCATCTGCTGGATTCCGGCCAGCAACCAGCCGGTCGAGCCGTCCTCGGGTTTGGCGAGATTCCAGACCTCCTCAAAACCCACCGGGGCGCTGCCGGCGAGCTCCTGCATCATTCCCGAGAAGCGCACACTCGCCAGGTATCTGCCCTGTTCGGAGACGACATCGAGCATGTCGGCATTCAGGGTGACGACATCGGTCTGTTGCGGAAGCAGACGGCCGCCGCGCTTGCGTTCCTGGATATCGCGCGCCAGTTCGGCGTACATCTCGGTGGTGGTGAACTCCCTGATCTGATCGAGATCGCCGAGATCGTTGGCGACCTGCATCTTGATGAAATTCAGCTTTGCCGCACGCAGAAAACCCTGCGCATCGAAATCGGCCGGGAGATTCGGTGAAGTCTGCCGCTGCGGCGGCTCGAAACCGGCCGCCTGGGAGGGAGGCGGGGCCACCACGGTTTCGTTTCCCATTGCCGGATCACCCGCTCCCGCTCCCGCTCCCGCGTAGCGCAAGGCGTTCGCCTCGCCGCGGCGCTGGCGGAGCATGCCGAAAAGCAGTGCGGCACCGACCGCGAGCAAAAGCACCATGAGTATGCCGCCCATACCGCCGCCCGCAGAAATCATGGACCCGAGCAAACCACCGATCGCGAGACCGCCGAGCAGCGGCAGCCACTTGCCGCCCCCCTGGGCCGGCGCTGCCTGCGCCGCGGCCGGTTGCGCAGCTGCCGCTTGCTGGGTCTGGGGGGGCGCACTGGCCTGACGATTCGTCGTCACGCTCCTTTGCACGCCACTCGAGCGAGCGCCACCCATGCGCGCAGCTTCCACATCGGTCACGACGACAGCCGCCGTCAACAGGGACAACGCCACGCCAAGCACATACTTTGACTTTGCGAACCCGGTCCCGCGCGCTCCAGACTTACGCATCATTTCGGCCTCATAAAGTGTGAACAAATACCGCTTCCCGCTATCCTACCGCAGCTGCATGGCGAAAAACAAATACTCACAGACAATTACATTCGATATCCGCGATGCAAGGCAACCACTCCCGCGCTCAGATTGAAATGCTCCACCGCCGCAAGCCCGGCGTGTTCCATCATCGTCGTGAGCGTTGCCTGGTCCGGGTGCATGCGAATCGATTCGGCGAGATAACGGTAGGAGGCCGCATCACCCGCGACACGCTGTCCCAACCAGGGGAGCAGCTTGAATGAATACAGGT
>Ga0224495_10001848_pt1 | contig 14414 bp, 14 predicted proteins | sample SF_Jul11_sed_USG_FD_168128 | JGI IMG/M metagenome (GOLD analysis project Ga0224495, IMG submission 168128) | Sediment microbial communities from San Francisco Bay, California, United States - SF_Jul11_sed_USGS_4_1 | ecosystem: Environmental > Aquatic > Marine > Sediment | place: USA: California... | reverse complement strand
ACTCTTTTTGGATAAGAAACGACGGCGTATCAACCGGCACCTACCGCGAACACTTCCAGCTGGTAGCTGACGGAGTCGGCTGGATGGAAGACTACGGTATTTATTGGGATGTGGTGGCGCCATAGATAAGTCTTGATTTAAGAAGGTTTTCGGTAGAATAATTAAGATAATGTTAAGTAAGCATTTTTCGAAGTGGCTGGTTTTAGTTCTAGTCGCTTTAGCAATTGGTTTGAGGGTTTACTGGATTTACTACCCTTTTTTTATTTTCGATTACCTGGTGCCGCCGGGCGATGACGCTGTCAGCCATTTCCGCTATATTGAGGCGATCTTAGCCGGCAACTGGAGCGCTTCTTATCCACCGCTTTTTCATGCTGTCATCGCGCTTTTGAGCAAGCTTTTCTCGATTGATCCCTTTTTGGTTTTAAAATGGGTCTCGCCGGCTCTTCTCCTTTTACCCGCAGCGGCGGTATGCTTTTTGCTCAAGCGCCTTTTTGATTCGCGGACCGCCCTAATCGGTCTTTTTGTCGCTCTTTGGGCCTCTGCCTATGGACTTTTGGCATTCGGCGACGGCAATTATCCCAATATCCTAGCGGCAGGTTTCTTTATGCCGCTAGCCCTTGCTTTTTACGCCGCGGCTTTTGCTGAAAAGCCGAAGAAGAATCTGTTTTGGGCAGCTGTTTTCGTTCTTTTAACCGTGCTTACCCACCATCTCAGTTTTGTTCTTTTTATTGTTATAGCTCTCTTTTATCTCATTGTCGTTGGCATCTGGAACAGGTTCGAGATAATCGCGCCGAACTTTAAGAAAGTAGCTTTGAGCCTGGTGGTTATGGTGGCGGTTTCTCTTTTAGTAGTTTTCCTTTTGCCAATAAGAGCTGGTTTTATTTCTGCGCTGTCTAGTTTTCGTGAGACCGGTTATTTTTTCAACCAGAGCGCCTTTACCAAACTTCTTGATTTTAGCGAATATCCGGTTGCAACAGGGGCCTTGGTCTGGTACGCCGGCGGCCTTGCCACCCTTTATCTTATTATTTATTTATTTTCTCATGAGGAGAGCCGGAAGAAATCTGCGGTCTTGCTAATAGTTACTTGGGTGATGGTGACTTTTATTCTCTCAAGGCTGTCTATTTTTGGCCTTCCGGGTCGATTTGCTCGGGAAATTGGTTTTCCGCTAGCCGCGGCAATAGCCTTGGTGGTTGGCTTTGAGTTTTATCGACTTAAGAATGTCTTGAGCCGATTTGTGGTTGGTTCGGCACTGGCTTTTTTTATTATTTTAAACTTGGTTCAAATTAACTCAGGTCTTTACAGCTCACCGGCTTTCTTTGAAAGAATGGTTTGGTTTACCCAAGAGGATAAATCCAAAGCTGATTTTTTAAACAAGACCGTCGGTGAAGACGGAACGGTTATTGCTAACCCCACGACGCCCTATCTGCCGATTTTTGCCAAGAGAGAGATCATTTTTCCTAAGCCCGAATGGATTTTGTCGGGGGAATCACTGCGCGCCTATATCATTGAACATGGTGTAAGTTATGTTTTTGTCGGCAGAATTACCCGCCAAAATCCTCCTGGCGACACCTACCCGTTTTTCGAAAAATTTGACGAAATTACCGCCGGGCTTAAAGAAGCCGCCGAAGGCTACTTTCAAGAGATCTATAAATTCTCCGATGGCTCGGTGCTATATAAAGCCAGATAGTCCTATTTTCCTTTCTTAAGCTCGAGAATCTTGTTCGTTTTTTCCCACGGTAAATTGAGCTCTTCACGCCCGAAATGGCCGTAGGCGGCGACTTGGCGGTAAATTGGCCGACGCAGGTCAAGTTCACGGATTATTATTCCGGGGCGAAGGTCAAAAACTTTTTTGATTTTGTCGACGATTTCATAATCGGATATCCTTCCGGTGCCGAAAGTGTTAACCGATACCGAGAGGGGCTCAGGGATGCCGATGGCGTAGGCAATTTGGACTTCACAGCGCTCGGCAAGCTTGGCCGCGACGACGTTTTTGGCGACCCAACGGGCGGCGTAGCACCCCGAGCGATCAACTTTGGAGGGGTCTTTTCCGGAAAGGGCCCCGCCGCCGTGGCGGGCCATTCCCCCGTAGGTATCAACAATTATCTTTCTTCCTGTCAGCCCAGTATCACCTTGGGGGCCGCCGATTACAAAACGGCCGGTGGTGTTAACATAGATTTTCGTTTTGGAGTCAATTTTGAAGCCGTATTTTCTCAAAATTGGTTTAATAACTTTCTCGGTTAATTCGTTCTTTAATGAACTCGGCTTTCTGTCCGGCTCGTGTTGGGCGGCAAGCAAGACAGTATGGATTCTTTTGGGAATGCCGTTATCGTATTCAACTGTTACCTGCGATTTGCCATCGGGGCGCAATCCTTTGACGGTTTTTCTCTTTCTTACTTCGGCTAGACGTTCGCAAAGCCGGTGGGCAAGGACAATCGGTAGAGGCATAAGTTCTGGGGTTTCTCGGCAGGCGTAGCCGAACATTAAACCTTGGTCGCCAGCACCCAGGTTTTCGAGATCTTCCTTGACAATCTTCCCCTTTTCGCTCGCCTTGAAAGAATCAACTCCTCGAGCAATATCTGACGACTGCTCTTTGATTGCTACCGCCACACCGGAAGTTTCCCAGTCAAATCCGCAGCCGTTGCCATTGTAGCCGACATCTTTGATCACCGATCGGGCGATTTTAGCGATATCAATATAAGTGTCAGTTGTAATTTCTCCCGCGACAAAGCAGATGCCGTTGGTTAAAAGGGTCTCGCAGGCGACTCGGCCGCGCGGGTCATCCTTCAAAATCGCATCCAAAATAGCATCGGAAATTTGATCGGCGAGTTTATCCGGATGCCCTTCGGTTACCGACTCTGATGTAAAAAGCATTCTTCTCCTTTCTTAAAACACGCCTCAAAGGCGTGTAGTTATTTTATCTTTTGCCTTTTAGCAGTTGGATTTGGCACCTCGCTAGACGCAAATAGCTAGCTGTTGCCGGGTGGTCATCGGGCCAATTCCCTCGCACCGCTCTCGATAAAACCTGACAAGCAACATAATATAGCAATCACGAATTGTTCGCAAGCTCTCGGATTTTTCTTTGGTTAAATTAAATCGGAGATGATTTTATCCACCGAATATTTGGGTTTAAACCCCAGCTTTCTTAGCTTTGAGTTTGAACCGTAAAGCGACATAAGGCCGCTTTTTAGCACAGGGATGATTTTTATGTTTGCCAGCCCGGCGGCTTTGAGCATTTTTTTAACTAAGTCGACGATTTTATATTTTTTGCCGCTTGAAACATTGTAAACTTCGCTCTTTTTGCCTTTTCTCATAATCAGTTTGTAAGCTGCGACAGTGTCTTTTACATGCATAAAGTCTCGGACCGAGTCGGGATTTATGACCTCAATAGATTTTTCTTTATTTGCCTTTATCTCTTTTATTCTCGCGGCGAGGTCTGGGAAGAAAAACCCCAAACGCTGATCGGCGCCGGAATGGTTAAATGAGCGGGCGATTGTGATTGACAGGTTTGGAAATTGCTTCAGGGCTTTTTGTTCCATTTCAAGCTTGCTTTGGGCATAGGCACCTTGGGCGCGTGTTGGGCTATCTTCTTTAGCTGCTTTTTTGGTCTCTCCATAAACATACGCCGTTGATACAAGGAGAATCTTGGCTTTGGGAGAGAATTTTTGAGCGGATCGCAAGAGGTTAAGCGAGCCCGTAACGTTAATTTTCATTATTTTGGCGCTATCTTTATCTCGAGTGGAAGAAATCGCAGCAAGGTGATAGATTTCGTCAGGTCTGACTTTCTTGATTAATTTATCAACCTGGTCTTGCTTGGTTATGTCGCACGTTAGAACTCCTCGGCCGCCAAGATCGGTCATCACTACATCTTGACCGGTCAAGATTTTTTTCAGGTATGGGCCAACGAAGCCGCCCCCGCCTGTTATAAGAATTTTCATCTTTTCACCTTACCCCTTACCTTTTAATCTGCTCATATCGGCGTCAACCATCATTTCAACCAGCTCTCTAAATTTTACCTTTGGCTTCCAGCCCAAGACTCTTTTTGCTTTGCTCGGGTTGGACACTAAAACGTCGACTTCCGCAGGCCGCCAAAACTTCTTGTCAATTTTGACGTATTTCTTCCAATCAAGTCCGACTCTCGAGAAGGCAATTTGGCAGAATTCCTTGACGGAATGAGTTTCGCCGGTACCTACAACAAAATCATCAGGTTTGTTCTGCTGCAGCATTAACCACATCGCTTCAACATAATCTCCGGCAAAGCCCCAGTCTCGCTTTGAATCAAGGTTTCCGAGCCGAAGTTCGTTTGCAAGTCCTAACTTGATTCGTGCCACTCCGTCGGTGATTTTGCGAGTGACAAACTCCAGCCCGCGGCGAGGACTCTCGTGATTAAAGAGTATTCCCGAAACGGCAAATAAGCCAAAGCTTTCGCGGTAATTTACAGTGATGTAATGGCCATAAACCTTGGCCACGCCATAGGGACTTCGCGGATGAAAAGACGTGGTTTCTTTCTGGGGGGTTTCGCGGACTTTGCCGAACATTTCCGAAGACGAGGCCTGGTAAAACCTTGTTGTTTTTTTACCGTAGTGATGAATGGCCTCCAAGACCTTAGTGACTCCGATTGCATTATACTCACCAGTCAGGACCGGTTGATTCCATGATGTCGGGACGAAGCTTTGCGCGGCCAGATTGTAAACCTCATCAGGCCGAACTTCGCGAATTGCTTCGTCAAGAGAGTGCTGGTCCAAGAGATCCCCTTGGATTAAAGTAATTTTACCCCGCAAATGTGCGATTCTGGAGTCGATCTCAGTCGAGCTTCTCCTTACCAGGCCAAAAACCTTGTAGCCTTTTCCAAGCAAGAATTCGGCTAAGTACGAACCGTCCTGTCCCGTGATACCGGTGATGAGCACAACTTTCTTCATGATTACCTTCCCTATAATTTTTTTATTGACAACCAGTATTATAAGAAAAGATTTGAAAAATGCAAAATAGGAGGGTCGAGTGTTGCAACTCTCTAACAAAAATAGTAAATTGGCTTTGTCTTTAATCAAGGGGATTTTGAAAACCTTTTTTTGTCTATGCTTTATGAAATAAAACCTCCAAAGGGGTTAATACAGATAAACCTTAGCGAGCTTTGGCGATACCGCGATCTTTTGTATATTTTTGTTTGGCGAGATATCAAAGTGCGCTACAAGCAGACAGCAGTTGGTGTTGCCTGGGGAGTTTTTCAGCCCTTTTTGACGATGGTGATCTTCTCCCTCTTTTTTGGTAAGTTGGCCCAAGTTCCATCAGAAGGAATCCCATATCCGGTTTTCGTTTATACCGGCCTTTTGCTTTGGAATTATTTCGCAGCTGCGCTGACAGGTTCGAGCGATTCGTTAGTAGCAAATGAGGGGATTGTCAAAAAAGTTTACTTTCCCCGATTGATTTTGCCTCTTTCCTCTACCGTAACGCCGGCAATTGATTTTGCTATCTCATTTTTAGTTTTGATTGCCATTATGTTTTACTATGGGTTTACGCCGACACTGATCGGAATTCTAATTATGCCTGTATTATTGCTAGTTTCGCTTATAGCGGCCGCCGGACTAGGATTTCTCCTTTCTTCAGCCAATGTTAAGTATAGAGACGTCCGTTTTATCCTGCCTTTTTTTATCCAGATTATGCTTTTTTTAACTCCGGTTATTTATCCCGTCAGCATAATCCCCCAAAAATTTCAGTGGATTGCTTATCTTAATCCCATGGCTGGTTTGATCACTTTGGCTCGGGGGCTTTTGCTTCATACGGGCGTGGTTGACTGGAAGCTTCTGCCAATTTCGCTTCTTTCAGCCCTGGTTTTGTTTGTAATTGGGCTTGTCTATTTTCGTAAAACAGAGAGATTTTTCGCGGATATATTATAGGTTAGAGTAAAGGGTAAAGATGAAAGGGGAAAGAAGAATGAAGGGCAAGACGGAAAAATTCGAAGATTTAATAGTTTGGCAAAAAGCCAGGGTTTTTTCACTTGCCATCTATAAAACATTTAAGACATTAAGAGACTTTTCTTTTAGAGATCAAATTCAGAGAGCCGCTGTTTCGATTATGAATAATATTGCTGAAGGTTACGAACGAAAGGGCTGTAGAGAATATGGTAGATTTCTATTTGTAGCCAAAGGTTCGTGCGGAGAAGTTCGTTCAATGCTTCACTTGGCCTTGGGGTTAGATTACATCTCAAGGCAGAGCTATCTTTTGCTAAGCGAACAAGCAACTGAGATTTCTAGGATGCTTTACGGTTTAATTAAGAAATTATGAATTACCTTTCCCCCTTACCCTTTTAACTTTACTCTGATATGCAACCCATAATCAAAATAGAAAAACTGTCAAAAAAATACCGGCTTGGGGCAAGAGAGCCATATTATTCGCTGCGGGATAAAATTAGCGAGCTTTTTAAGTTCAAAGGGCATGGTCGGGGTAAGACAAAAGAATTTTGGGCGCTCAAAGACATTAACCTGGCAGTAAAACAAGGCGAGGCCCTGGGAATAATCGGGCGAAACGGGGCAGGGAAAAGCACTCTTTTGAAAATTCTTTCCCAGATTACCCCGCCGACGAAAGGTAAGATCACTATGCGCGGCCGGGTCGCCTCACTTCTTGAAGTTGGAACTGGCTTTCACCCAGAGCTAACAGGAAGAGAAAATATTTACTTGAACGGAGCAATTCTGGGGATGAGTCGCCGAGAAATAAACAGAAAGTTTGATGAGATAGTCGCTTTTTCGGAAATAGAGAAGTTTTTAGACACCCCCGTCAAACGCTATTCAAGCGGGATGTATGTTCGCCTCGCCTTCGCGGTAGCGGCGCACCTTGAGCCGGAAATCCTTCTGGTTGATGAGGTTTTGGCCGTTGGCGACACCCAGTTTCAAAAGAAATGTCTCGGCAAAATGAGCGAGGTCGGGAAAGAAGGCCGAACAGTCCTTTTTGTCTCTCATAATATGGCGGCGATTGCCGAGCTTTGCCAGAGTTGTGTTATGCTTAACAAAGGGAAAATTGTAAAAGTTGGGGAATCAAAGAAAGTAATTTCTGTCTATTTAGCCAATCAGTATAAATCCCTAACTGGTAGCGTTGATTTGACCCGTCCGATGCTACGCAGAAACTCGCTCGAAAACAGCTTGTTTAAATGGACTCAGATTCAGGTTATAAATTCAAGGGGCGAGAGAACCTCCTCCCTCGAATTTGCCGAACCATTTGAAATAATTATCAGCGGCAGAGCTACTAAGGCAATTAGGGGTCTAAGCGCTGGTTTCGGTGTGACATCCGCATTAGGATTTCCTTTGTTTAATTCGCATGTAATAGATGCAGAGCTACCATCTGACTATCCTGCGGGAAAAATAATCTTTAAGGCGAAGCTTAATCCTAATCTTTTGGGTCCAGGAGTGTACAATGTCGATGTTGGTGCTGTAGGCGAGGGTGTTGCTGACTGGATACCCGAGGCAATCAGAGTTAATGTGGAACAAGTTGCCTCTAAGGCCGGGAAGGCAATACGATCAAACTACGACGGCATTGTCGTCCATCCTTGTGAATGGTCTGTTCAATTAAAGAGGTGATCAATGAACAAAAATAATAAACTTTTACGTTTAAAACGCGCTTCTGTCAGAGCCTTGAATGATGCAATAAAATCCCTAATTTTGTTGCCAGGAATAAAACAAAAAAATAAGATTATACATCGCTCTAAACGTGTGCCATTACTAATTAAAAATATAAAAAGATGTGGGACTCTTCTGGACGTTGGTTGTGGCGGTATCGAGCACACTACCTTTGATCTTGTTTGCGCAACAGGTAATTATCATTTGATTGTCGGAGTAGATGCTCATAAGCGCAATATAGATGAACGAAAAATATGGGCGGCTTCGAGAAGAGATAACAGCAGATACAGGTTCATAAATACCAAGGCTCAAGACCTAAGGTTAGACCAGACCTTCGACGTAATTTTTCTCTCCCACGTTCTTGAACATCTTACACTGAATGAGAGTAAAAAACTCATAGATTATTTATGGAAAAGTTGTAGTGAGCAGATGATAATAGAAACTCCTGACCAGTTCGAAAGTGGACGTAACGCAGTAAATGAATATAAAAATCCATATCAGAAGCACAAGTGTCTAATTGATCAAAAATTAATGTCAGGGAAAGGATTCAAAAAAATTTTCACCTACTTTCAAGAGAGTGGTTATTCAAATTCCGTGTATAAAAGAGATAGAGGAATTGTGTCTGATTCTAGCATGACAGCAAAAAAACCAGATGGCCGTAGTATGAAAAAAATTAATATAGGATGCGGCCCTTATAAGCTTGATGGTTATATAAATATCGATAAAAATTCTATTTGGAAGCCGGATAAAGTTCTTGATGTTCGAGAAGGTCTTACCTATCCAAATAACTCAGTTGATGAAATCCGGGCTTGGCATTTTATCGAACACTTGGATAAAGACGAAATTATTTCCTTTTTGGCTCTTTGCTATAAGAAATTGAAAAAGCGCGGGAAGCTTGATTTGCTTTTTCCCGTGGGGATTACGTACGATTTAGATCACAAATCATTTTTAGATAAACGGAGTTTTGACCAGGTTACAGGTTCGGGTTCAGAAGATAGCAGAGACGAATATTGTTTTGGACCCCGAATTGCTTTCCGCATTATATCTGAAGAAAGAAGCCGAAATAAATTCTGTAAAATGTTAAGATTAATTCTTGAAGTTAAAAAATGATATATCTATCAGCCGAAGTAGTAAGTGGATTGGGAGAAGATACTTTTTGGACATGGTTTAAAAGGGAGTTTCCTTCTAGCTCATTTGGAACTCCCAAGCATCTGAACGATGAAGATATTGTTCTGCGTTATTCGACGTTGGGATTTTTACCGATCCAGGGTAAGCAAGTGGCGTTGTGCTGGGAGTTGTACCCTGACATGAAAGAGTTATTTAGGACTGACCAGTGGGATAGTACTTTGGAAAGAGTATATCAGACAGCTAGATATAGTACTTATCGTACAGTAGCTACAGATTATACCAAGAAGTATTATCAAAAGTTTGGAAGCGTCGAAACGATTCCCATAGGGGTTAACACAGATTTATTTAGGCCGATTAAAAATAAAAAAGCATTAAGAAAAAAGTATGGTATCCCCCTTTTCCAAAAGATCGGTATATGGATGGGTACTGTGCACCCGATGAAGGGATACGCTAATTTACTTCAATATTCTGAAGATAACCCTGATATCCATTGGATAATAATTTGGAAAACCCCGCGCGAAGCGGGGCATATGCCGGGGGCAAATAATTTTACGCAAGTATCTCAGAAAGTATTAGCTGAATTATTTAATTGTGCTGACTTCTATTTGGTTTCTGGCCTGCTAAGACCGTTTTTTATGGTTGAGTGGGAGGCAATGGCCTGTAACCTCCCAATGGTTATTTTGAATAAGAAAAGTAAAGAGTTCGTCCCTTCTAGCAATCCCCGGGATGATATTTTGCGCATGGGATGGGATCGAAAAAGTGTCAAAAAAACCTGGGAACAATTTTTATTAGAAAGAGGGATAAAGTGGTAAGAATCTCTGTCATCGCTTTAATTTACAAATCGCGACAGTTGGCGGACTGGGTTTATAAATCAGTCCACGAGTTTACTCCTTTGATCGAAAAAGGAGAGGCAGAGTTTTTCTTTATTGCCAACGATCCTACAAAAATGCTTCTCGATCATCTTAGAAAGAAAAAATATAAATACTTTGTGAATAGAAATTATCATTATTCGGAAGAGGAGCTTTTTGAAGCGGGATATGGACAGCCGGAGTATATTAGTCGTGTTTATCGCGGATGGAACCAAGCAATTTTGCATGCCCAGGGAGAGATAGTGGTACTCATTAATAGTGATATGTATTTTTCACCTGATTGGCTTGAAAATTTATTAAAATATTCTGACAGAACTAAAATCATCTGTTCAAAGCTTGTAGAAAGGAAACACCCTAAGTATGGAGAAGTATTCCCCGGAGCAATCCATGGTGAATTCGGGAATGGACCGGATAATTTTAAGGAGAAGGCTTTCTTAAAATTCGTTAATAAAATAAAGAAGACCGGGTTGGAACATGCCGGGGCATATATGCCGTGTCTGATTTATAGAGATATAGCTTTAATTGCTGGATTATATCCGGAGGGCAATATTGCAGGTAAAAGCTTTAGCGACGTAATAGCCTATGGGGACGAAGCCTTTTTTAATAGACTAAAGGATTTAGGTATAAATCATTTTACCGCCCTAGACTCAATAGTTTATCACCTTAAAGAAGGCGAAATGGATATTGTTCAAGACCAGGGAGGAAATAGTGATCACCCTGGGCAATATCAAAGAAAAAATAAATTAAAAATTGCGCCTTATAAGCAAGGAAAATTTGTTCACCAGATTCCAAGTTATTTTGTTCCAACCAGAGATCATTTAGATTTACTTAAAAAAATTACTATCGGAGGTAGTCCAGCGCAAGAGAACGAAAAAAAAAGATTTATAAGACCTTTTGTTTCAGTAATGAATAGACTATTAATTCTTATCTGTCATTTGGCTAAAAGAATTCTCCCCGAGAGGACTTATAACAGGATCGGGGATTTCCTCTGCCGAAAGTAGAAAAATAATGAGATGAAAATCCTGATTGTTGCAATGACCGATAGTGTCCATACTGCCAGGTGGGTCTCGCAAATTTCAGATACAGGCTGGGATATTCATATATTTCCTGGCATTTTAGGGGGAATCATTCACCCTGAGCTCAAGGACGTTATTGTTCACGACGATTTTTTAGTTTTTGATGGCAAGGTTAGAATCAAGAAAAGTTCATTTTTTAAAATATTTTTGGCTATCCCTGACCTGATTTGGACATTGGGGAACAAAAGAAAATTTCATCTTAGGAGATTAGAAAAATTAATTAAAGGAATTAAACCTGATGTTGTGCACTCGCTTGACTTCCAAAAAGCTGGCTATTTAGTTTTAGAAGCGGCAAAATCTAATCCAAGAAGAAAATATAAGTGGATTGCGACTAACTGGGGAAGTGACATTTATCTTTTTGGCCGATTGCCGGAGCATCGGAAGAAGATTATGGAGGTCCTGAAAAGTTGCGATTATTATTCTTGTGAATGCAATCGCGATATCAAAATCGGCCAGGAATTTGGTTTCTCAAAAACCGTTCTGCCAGTTTTGCCTAATTCCGGAGGATTCGATTTAGAGAAGGTTAAAAAATTGCGCCAAAAGGGTAAGACCTCCGGCCGCCGCCTAATTGTTTTGAAAGGTTATCAGGGCTGGGCCGGCCGGGCTCTGGTAGGTTTGAGAGCTCTGGAGAGATGTGTCGACTTGCTTAAGGGATATGAATTAGCGATTTACTCGATCCAGCCTGATACGGGGGTTGATTTCGCCGCCCGCTTGTTTTCAGAAAAATATGGCATAAAAATCCATCTCATCCCGCTTCACACCCTCCATAATGAGATTTTGAAGCTTCACGGAAGAGCTAGAATTTCGATCGGTTTAAGCATTTCAGATGCAATTAGTACGCTGGTGCTTGAGGCGATGGCAATGGGTTCGTTCCCGGTTCAGTCCAATACTTCTTGCGCTAATGAGTGGTTTAAAAGCGGCCGGGGAGGATTTTTGGTTCCGCCGGAGGATCCGGAGATTATCGAGAAAGCAATCCGCCGCGCCCTAAAAGATGATAAATTGGTAGATGAAGCGGCAAAGATTAATTGGCAAGTAGTTAAAGACAGATTGGATGCGAAAGAATTAAAGAAGAAGATGGCCGCTTTTTATGAACAAGCCATGTCGGGAGATTAAGTTGCAAAACTTAACTAAAAATGGAATTATAAGCTCAAAAACGAAAGAGACGAGAGGAAAAATATGAAAGTTCTGGTTGTCGGAGGGGCAGGATATCTGGGGGGAGCGGTTACGGATGTTTTGCTTGAAGAAGGAAAGCACAAATTTAGGGTTTATGATGCTCTTTTGTACGAAGATAGTTTCCGCAAGCCGGTCGAATTTGTCTATGGCGATATAAGGGATAGGAAGAGACTTCTTCACGAGCTCAAATGGGCTGATGCGGTTATTTGGCTGGCGGCTCTGGTCGGCGATGGCGCCTGTGCTATTAATCCGGATATTTCAACCGAGCTGAATCATTTAGCCGTTGCTTGGCTGACGGCGAATTTCAAAGGTAGAATCATTTTCCCTTCAACCTGCTCGGTTTATGGCGTCCACGATAAAATCGTAGACGAGAAGGGCGCGATTAGTCCTCTTTCTGTTTATGCCGTTACCAAATTTGCCGCCGAGATCCATCTTAAAGACAAGAACGCAGTCGTTTTCCGCCTCGGCACCCTTTTTGGCTTGAGCGATCTGTTCTCGCGCTTAAGACTGGACTTAGTGGTTAATACGATGACTGCAAAAGCTTATTCCGAAGGGAAATTAAGCGTTTATGGAGGAAGCCAATTTAGGCCGATTCTTCATGTTCGCGACGCCGCCCGAGCGATTGTTAACGCTTTAGAAGGCGATAAAACAGGAGTATTCAATCTCCATAAGGTTAATGTGAAAATTTCCGATTTGGCCGCTGAAGTGAAAAAACACTTCTCGGGGCTGAAGGTTGAAAAGGTGAATATGAAGTTTGAAGATTTGCGCAATTACCGCGTTACTTCGGATAAGGCAAAGAAAGGGCTCGGTTTTGATCCAAAATTTTCTGCTGCCGATGGTATAGTCGAGCTGAAGAAGCTCCTTGAAGAAGGGAGAATTAGAAACTTAAGCGACCCGCGCTATACCAACCAGACGTATCTTTCGCAATTTAATACGCATGTAAGAAGATAAGTGGAGACCCCATGCCCAAAGAAAAAAGCAATAATGAGGAATTGCCGCAGCTAATTGAAGGCGGGATAGCGATTGACGATCGGGGGGAAGTTGTTTTCGCCAACGGGTTTGACTTTAAAGGGGTTAAGCGCTTTTATATGGTTTCAAATCACAAAGCCGGGATGGTGCGGGCCTGGCATGCCCATAAAAAAGAGGCGAAATATGTTTTGGTAACCTCCGGCGCGGCGGTTGTCGGCGCGGTTAAAATTGATAATTGGGAGAATCCCTCAAAATGGGTGGAGGTTCGCCGCCATGTTCTCTCTGCCAAGAAGCCATCTCTTTTATATATACCGGCTGGCTATGCCAACGGCTTTATGAGCTTAACTGAAGACACTAAAATTGTTTTCTTTTCGACCTCGACTTTGGAGGAATCCAAAGGCGACGACATCCGTTATGATTCCCGCTATTGGGATATTTGGGAAGTCGTCGAACGCTAGCATTGTCCTTTACCCTTTTCACTTTTAACTTTACCCTGACTCTGTCCTTGACAGAGTTACTGTTTTGTTCTACATTTTGGCGATGCGCTTTTTGGTTCCGCTTGGCGGGGCGGCGCACGCACAACACATGAAAGGAACGAAAGCCATGGCGTTACCCTGGGTGCAGGGACGCATAGTAGGCGAGATGAGAGGTGGCCGGATTACGGCCCAAGTCGTAGAGCGACGTCTGATGGAGGGGGACAGGCCGCGCTCACTTGAGGAAGCGGGCGCCAGCCGCGAGTTCTATGAGAAGCTGCGTGCCCGCGAGGAGGACTTCGACTTCGAGACCTTCGGCTTCATGGGCGGCGCGGTCGCCTGGGTGCTGCCGACGACAGGCCTCGAGCTGCTTCCGCTAAACTGGATGGATCGGCTCGAGCGCCACAACGGTGGTCCTCTACCTGACCAGACGTACGTCGCGCTAGTGCGCAACGCTGGTGCCCCGACCATCCAATTCTGCGCGGAGCCTGCTGGCGGGATGCAGGAAGATCCCGTTACCGACTGGCTCTTCGACCTGCTCGACGAGGGTCTGGAGCTTGGCGCCTACGACAAGGAGGGTTGGCTTGCTTTCCGCCTGCCACCGGGCTACGAGCGCTACCAAGTCCAGCTTGAGGAGAAGCAGGCGATTTGGTGGGCGGCCGTTCGGCCCGACTTCCCACCGATCGGCTTCGTGGCTGCGGAATTCCTGCCGATCGGAGATGACACGCTCGACGGCGAGTCTGGGATCATTGTTCCCTGCCTCGCGGCTGGCGAGTGGTCCTTCCTCAAGACGGCGACCCTTCATCTCCCTCCCCGTGGGAAGGGCTGGAAGGTCTGCGATCTTGAGTGCCGCAGGGTTGGCGATCGGTGGGAACCGCTCAATCGGGCGGTTGTCGGCATCACACCGCGCGAAGGCCGGAGTCCGATGCTCTGGCGCTTCTCGCCCGACGGCGGGCTCGACCACTGCGGTCCTCACTTCCCCCTCGCGGGCGAGGAAGTGATCGAGAGCGTGCTCTCTCACCTGTCGATCCCGCTTCTCGGTCCGCGGGGCCTCAACTGGCTCTTGCCCGACTAGCCCCGCTCCGCCAGCTGGCGGACGGCGGGACGGAAAGGAGACGGCTG
>Ga0224495_10001847_pt1 | contig 14420 bp, 7 predicted proteins | sample SF_Jul11_sed_USG_FD_168128 | JGI IMG/M metagenome (GOLD analysis project Ga0224495, IMG submission 168128) | Sediment microbial communities from San Francisco Bay, California, United States - SF_Jul11_sed_USGS_4_1 | ecosystem: Environmental > Aquatic > Marine > Sediment | place: USA: California... | reverse complement strand
GCGCCCAAGTGGCGCAGGCGCAAACTATCATCTTGTCGGAATATCGTGGTATCGCGGTTGCGGACATCACCAAGTTGCGTGCCAATGCGCGCAAGTCGGGGGTGTATTTCCATGTGTTGAAAAACACATTGGCAAGACGTGCGGTGCAAGGAACCCCTTTTGAATCACTGGCCGAAAAAATGGTTGGCCCTCTTGTGTATAGCATGAGTGCCGATCCGGTCGCTGCAGCCAAGGTGGTGTTCGATTTTGCCAAGACCAATGACAAGCTGGTAATCAAGGCTGGTTCAATGAGCGGTTCCGTGATGTCTGTGGAACAGGTCGCTGTGCTGGCTGCCACACCAAGCCGTGACGAGTTGATCGCGAAGCTGATGGCAACCATGAATGCGACGACTGCCAAGTTCGTGCGTACGTTGGCTGCGATCCGCGACAAGCAGGAAGCCGGAACTGCCGTTTGAAAATTTTTTAAATAACTGAACTTTGAATTAACAAAATTAGGAGAACAATATGTCTACGACTAATGCTGGTGTGATAGATACAATCGCCAAGATGACGGTGCTGGAACTTTCCGAACTGATCAAGCAAATGGAAGAAAAATTCGGCGTGTCAGCTGCAGCAGTTGCCGTTGCAGGGCCTGCCGCGGGCGCTGCAGCGGGCGCTGCAGCAGCAGAGCAAACTGAATTTACCGTGATGCTTAAGGGTGCCGGCGATAACAAGGTCAATGTGATCAAGGCGGTACGCGCGATTACCGGCCTGGGCCTGAAAGAAGCCAAGGACTTGGTTGACGGCGCACCAAAAGCGGTTAAAGAGGGCGTTTCCAAAGCCGATGCTGATGCCGCATTGAAGCAATTGATCGAAGCAGGCGCATCTGCTGAACTCAAGTAAGGTCACTCGCTAATGAAAGGCTGACGGCTTGCCGTCGGCCTTTTGCCGCTTTAAGAAGTCAGCGGCCAGAAAGTCCGCAATGCTTTCTGCCCCCTGATTTTTAGTGCAGGCATTTCGCCTAATGGCGAAAGCTTGCAAACTTTGCTTTCCTCAATCGTGGAGATTATATGAGCTACTCTTTTACCGAAAAAAAACGTATCCGTAAAAGTTTTGCCAAGCGAGTCGGCGCGTTGCCAGTTCCCTTTTTGTTGTCCACGCAGTTGGAATCTTTTGCTGCATTTCTGCAGGCTTATACGCCTCCCGGACAACGTAAAAATGAAGGTTTGCAGGCGGCCTTCAACGGAATTTTCCCGATTCATAGCCATTCAAAAAATGCACGCCTTGACTTCGTCAGCTACCAATTGGGTATGCCACCATTCGATGTGAAGGAATGTCGGCAACGCGGACTGACCTATGCTTCTCCGTTGCGTGCCAGCGTGCGCCTGACCATCATGGACAAAGAGGCTTCCAAGCCCACGGTCAAGGAAGTGAAGGAGCAGGAAGTGTATATGGGAGAGATCCCGCTGATGACCAGCACCGGCTCTTTCGTAATCAACGGCACCGAGCGCGTCATTGTTTCCCAATTACATCGTTCACCGGGGGTGTTCTTCGAACATGACCGCGGCAAAACACATTCATCAGGAAAACTGCTGTTCTCCGCGCGCATCATTCCCTATCGCGGTTCCTGGCTGGACTTCGAGTTCGACCCGAAGGACTATGTGTATTTCCGTATCGATCGCCGGAGGAAAATGCCGGTCACCATCCTGTTGCGTTCGCTGGGTTACAGCAACGAAGACATGCTTCGGATGTTCTTCAGCTTTGATGCGTTCCATTTGGGCAAGAAAGGCATCCAGTTCGAGGTGGTGCCGGAACGTTTGCGCGGGGATATTGCTCGATTCGACATTATGGGCAAATCAGGCAAAGTCATCGTTGCCAAGGACAAGCGCATTACGGTGCGGCATATTCGTGAAATGGAGGAGGCGGGGATTTCCAGACTGGATGTGACCGAGGAATTTCTGATTGGACGAGTGATCGCAACAAATGTGGTCGATAAAGATAGCGGTGAGATCATTGCCAACGCCAATGATGAGATTACCGAGACTATTTTAGCCAAGTTGCAGGCGGCAGGGGTGGGCAAGATACATACGCTGTACACCAACGACCTGGATCACGGCGCGTTCATCTCGCAAACGTTGCGTGCCGATGAAACTGTCGACCAATGGACTGCGCGTGTGGCAATCTACCGCATGATGCGCCCAGGAGAGCCGCCTACAGAAGATGCAGTTGAGAACCTGTTTAACGGACTGTTCTTCAACGAAGAACGTTACGACCTTTCGTCAGTCGGCCGCATGAAGTTCAATCGTCGTGTAGGCCGGGAGGACTTGACCGGTGCAGCGATTTTGTCCAATGAGGATATTGTCGAAGTGGTCAAAATACTGGTCGAGTTGCGTAATGGCCGGGGCGAGATCGATGATATCGATCACCTCGGCAATCGCCGCGTACGCGCTGTCGGCGAATTGGCTGAGAATCAGTTCCGTGCCGGACTGGCACGTGTAGAACGTGCTGTCAAGGAAAGGCTCGGACAGGCTGAGACCGACAATCTGATGCCACACGATTTGATCAACGCCAAGCCGATCTCGGCTGCGGTCAAGGAATTCTTTGGTTCCAGCCAGTTGTCTCAATTTATGGACCAGACCAATCCCTTGTCCGAGATTACCCACAAGCGTCGCATTTCCGCATTGGGACCTGGCGGTCTGACCCGCGAGCGCGCAGGCTTCGAAGTGCGTGACGTTCATCCGACACATTATGGACGCGTTTGCCCGATCGAAACCCCTGAAGGTCCGAACATCGGCCTTATCAACTCGCTGGCATTGTACGCGCGTACTAACGAGTACGGCTTCATCGAGACCCCGTACCGCAAGGTGGCCAAGGGCAAGGTTTCTGACGAAGTCGATTACTTGTCCGCGATCGAAGAAGGTAAGTTCACCATTGCTCAGGCGAACGCCGAGTTGGACAAGAAAGGCCATTTCACCAACGAAATCGTGTCGGCGCGCCATCACAACGAATTTGTGCTGGCCGCCCCGGATCAGATGGAATACATGGACGTGTCGCCTTCGCAGGTGGTGTCGGTAGCAGCTTCACTGATTCCATTCCTCGAGCATGACGATGCCAACCGCGCCCTGATGGGCGCCAACATGCAACGCCAGGCCGTGCCTTGTTTGCGTGCGGAAAAGCCGCTGGTCGGAACCGGCATAGAACGTACCGTGGCGGTAGACTCCGGCACGGCCGTACAAGCTTGGCGTGGCGGACGCATCGATTACGTGGATGCGGCTCGTATTGTGGTACGTGTAAACGACGATGAAACCACCGCCGGTGAAGTGGGTGTGGATATATACAATCTGACCAAATATACGCGTTCCAACCAGAATACCAATATCAATCAGCGTCCGCTGGTCAAGGTGGGTGATGTGATTGCACGCGGTGACGTGGTGGCAGATGGAGCTTCTACCGACATGGGTGAGTTGGCGCTCGGTCAGAACATGTTGGTCGCATTCATGCCATGGAACGGTTACAACTACGAAGATTCAATTTTGATTTCCGAGCGCGTCTCGGCGCAGGATCGTTTTACCTCGATTCATATTGAAGAATTGACTGTTGCCGCTCGTGATACCAAGTTGGGACCAGAGGAGATCACCCGCGATATCCCGAACTTGGCCGAAGCGCAACTAGCGCGCCTGGACGAGTGCGGTATCGTGCATATTGGTGCGGAAGTCGCGGTGGGAGACGTGCTGGTGGGCAAAGTGACGCCTAAGGGCGAGACCCAACTGACGCCTGAAGAAAAATTGCTGCGCGCGATCTTCGGCGAGAAAGCTTCGGACGTAAAAGATACCAGCCTGCGTGTGCCGACCGGCAGTTCAGGGACGGTGATTGACGTACAGGTGTTCACGCGTGAAGGGTTGCAACGCGACAAGCGTGCCCAGCAGATCATCGATGATGAACTTAACCGCTACAAGAAAGATCTCGTTGATCAGATGCGCATTGTCGAAGGTGATGTGTTTGCGCGTCTCGAGAAGCTGCTCCATAACAAGGTGGCCAACGGCGGACCTAAGAAACTGGCCAAGGGCACCAAGTTGAGCAGGGAATATTTGCACAGCATTGAACAACATCAGTGGTTTGATATCCGCATCGCCAATGACGAAGCGGCTGCCCAGATGGAGCAGGTCAAGGAAGGCTTGGCGCAAAAACGTGCAGAATTCGACGCCGCATTCGAGTTGAAAAAGAAAAAACTGACACAGGGCGACGAGTTGCAGGCGGGTGTCCAAAAAATGGTCAAGGTTTATGTGGCAGTGAAGCGTCGCTTGCAACCCGGTGACAAGATGGCGGGACGCCATGGCAACAAGGGTGTGGTTTCGCGCATCGTGCCGGTGGAAGACATGCCATACATGGCCGATGGTACTCCGGTAGACGTGGTGCTGAATCCGCTGGGCGTGCCCTCGCGCATGAACATTGGACAGATCCTGGAGACTCACTTGGGCTGGGCGGCCAAGGGGTTGGGCAAGAAGATAGACGAGATGCTGCAAACCAATGCCAAGATCACCGAGGTACGCAAATTCCTCAACAAGATCTATAACCATCATAACGGCCAAACTGTCGATCTGGATGCGTTCAGCGACGATGAGATCATCGAGTTGTGCCGCAACCTGAAGCATGGCGTGCCGTTTGCGACGCCGGTGTTCGACGGCGCCAGTGAGGAAGAGATCAAGTACATGTTGGAATTGGCGGATCTGCCATTGTCGGGCCAGACCATATTGCATGATGGCCGCACTGGAGAAGCATTCGATCGCCCGGTAACAGTCGGTTACAAGCACATCCTCAAGTTGCACCACTTGGTAGATGACAAGATGCATGCTCGTTCAACCGGACCTTACAGCCTGGTTACGCAGCAGCCGTTGGGTGGCAAGGCTCAGTTCGGCGGCCAGCGCTTCGGCGAAATGGAAGTGTGGGCGCTGGAAGCATATGGCGCGGCTTACACCTTGCAGGAAATGCTTACGGTCAAGTCGGATGACGTGGCCGGACGTACCAAGGTTTATGAAAGCATCGTCAAGGGTGACCACAAGATCGACGCCGGCATGCCGGAATCCTTCAATGTGGTCATCAAGGAAATTCGTTCCTTGGCGATTGATATGGATCTGGTGCGTAACTAGTTGTTGGTCGTAAGTAGGTAGCCGTTAGTTGGTGATTCACAGCGCAGCTTTAGCCACTAACTACGATAGCCTTTAACTACTTGGAGTCTCAAATGAAATCATTATTGGATTTGTTCAAGCAGGTCACACAAAAAGAAGAATTTGATTCGATCAAGATCGGTCTGGCTTCGCCGGAAAAGATCCGTTCCTGGTCCTACGGCGAGGTCAAGAAGCCGGAAACTATCAACTACCGCACCTTTAAACCGGAGCGCGATGGTCTGTTCTGTGCAAAGATATTCGGACCGGTGAAGGACTACGAATGTTTGTGCGGCAAGTACAAACGCCTGAAGCATCGCGGCGTGATCTGCGAAAAATGCGGCGTGGAAGTTACCTTGTCCAAAGTGCGCCGCGAACGCATGGGGCACATTGAGCTGGCCAGCCCGGTCGCGCATATCTGGTTTCTGAAGTCTTTGCCTTCGCGCCTGGGCATGGTGCTGGACATGACGTTGCGTGACATCGAACGCGTGCTGTATTTCGAAGCCTATGTGGTCACCGAACCTGGCATGACTCCGCTGAACCGTGGCCAGTTGCTTTCCGAAGATGATTATCTGGCCAAAACCGAAGAATATGGAGACGAATTCAGTGCGACGATGGGAGCTGAAGGTATCCGCTCGCTGTTGAGCAATCTGGACGTGACTGCTGAAATCGAAACGATACGCGCCGACCTGGCCGCGACCGGTTCTGAAACCAAGATCAAGAAATATGCCAAGCGTCTGAAAGTGCTGGAGGCATTCAACGCGTCCGGCATCAAGCCGCAGTGGATGGTGATGACCGTGCTTCCGGTGCTGCCCCCAGAGCTTCGCCCGCTGGTGCCGCTGGATGGAGGACGCTTTGCCACGTCCGATCTGAACGACCTGTATCGCCGCGTGATCAACCGTAACAACCGTCTGCGCCGCCTGCTCGAGTTGAAGGCGCCGGATATCATTGTTCGCAACGAGAAGCGCATGCTTCAGGAAGCGGTTGACTCACTGTTGGACAACGGTCGCCGCGGCAAGGCAATGACCGGCGCAAACAAGCGCCAGTTGAAATCGCTGGCCGACATGATCAAGGGCAAGAGCGGTCGTTTCCGTCAAAACCTGCTGGGCAAGCGCGTCGATTACTCCGGTCGTTCCGTGATCGTGGTAGGCCCCCAGTTGAAATTACATCAATGTGGTCTGCCCAAGAAGATGGCGCTGGAGTTGTTCAAACCGTTCATTTTCAGCCGACTCGAGGCGATGGGATTGGCGACCACCATTAAAGCATCCAAGCGCATGGTTGAGGCTGAAGAGCCAATAGTATGGGATATTCTCGAGGATGTGATACGCGAACATCCGGTGCTGTTGAACCGCGCGCCAACGCTGCATCGTCTGGGCATTCAGGCTTTCGAACCTATCCTGATCGAAGGCAAGGCGATCCAGTTGCATCCGCTGGTTTGTTCGGCATTCAACGCCGACTTTGACGGCGACCAGATGGCGGTACACGTGCCATTGTCGCTGGAAGCGCAAATGGAAGCCCGTACCTTGATGCTGGCTTCCAATAACGTACTGTCACCGGCGAACGGCGAGCCTATCATCGTTCCGTCACAGGATATCGTGCTGGGTCTGTATTACATGACCCGGGAAAAAGTTGGTGCATTGGGCGAGGGCTCGATGTTCGCCAACATAGCCGAAGTTTCGCGGGCTTATGAGTCTCGCGAAGTAGAGTTACAAGCCAAGGTGATAGTGCGTCTGAAGGAAATACATAAAGATGAAATGGGGCGTCCGGTAGAAAAGCTGGTGCGCTACGAGACCACCGTGGGTCGTGCCCTGCTGTCCGAAGTGTTACCCGGCGGATTGCCATTTGCCCTGATCAACAAGTCGCTAAAGAAGAAAGAAATTTCCCGATTGATCAATGCCAGCTTCCGTAAATGCGGTCTGCGTGACACGGTGATCATGGCGGACAAGCTGATGTACACCGGCTTTACCTATGCTACGCGTGCAGGCATTTCCATTTGCGTCGATGACATGCTGATGCCGTTGCAAAAGAGCGAGCTGATCGGTGCAGCCGAGAAGGAAGTCAAGGAGATATATACCCAGTACACCTCGGGTCTGGTCACCGATGGCGAACGCTACAACAAGGTGGTGGATATCTGGGGGCGTACCGGCGATGTCGTGGCCAAGGCGATGATGGAGCAATTGGGCAGCGAACCGGTGATCGATCGCGCTACCGGCCAACCCCGCATGCTCAAGGGCAAAGCGGTGATGCAGGAATCGTTTAATTCCATCTACATGATGGCTGATTCGGGGGCGCGCGGTTCCGCTGCGCAGATACGTCAGCTGGCCGGTATGCGCGGCCTGATGGCCAAACCGGATGGATCGATCATTGAAACCCCGATCACAGCGAACTTCCGCGAGGGGTTGAACATGTTGCAGTACTTTATTTCCACGCACGGTGCGCGAAAGGGTCTGGCCGACACCGCATTGAAGACGGCGAACTCCGGTTATCTGACCCGCCGCCTCGTGGACGTGACGCAAGACCTGGTGGTGATCGAAGAAGATTGCGGCACAACCAATGGCACGTCGATGAAGGCCATGGTCGAAGGCGGCGAGGTGATCGAGGCTTTGGGTGAGCGCATCCTGGGCCGGGTAGTCAGCACCGATGTGGTCAATCCGGAAAGTGGCGAAACGTTGTACGAGGCGGGCATGTTGCTGGATGAGGCAGCGGTAGAACGCATAGAAACCCTCGGTGTTGATGAGGTGCGCGTACGCACACCTTTGAGTTGCGAAACGCGTTTCGGTCTGTGCGCCAAGTGTTATGGACGCGACCTGGGTCGCGGTGGAATGGTGAATGTGGGTGAGGCAGTCGGCGTAATCGCCGCACAGTCGATTGGTGAACCCGGTACCCAGTTGACCATGCGTACCTTCCATATCGGCGGTGCAGCTTCGCGTACCGTGGTGGCAAGCCAAGTGGAAAGCAAATCCAACGGCGTACTGAAATACAGCCCGAACATGCGTGTGGTCACGACCGTGCGCGGTGAGGTGATCGTAGTGGCACGCAGTGCCGAGGTGATCATTGCCGACGACCATGGGCGCGAGCGAGAGCGCCACAAGGTTCCTTACGGAGCGATTTTGTCAGCGAAGCAGGGCGAGGTTGTGAAGGCCGGCGTGGTTTTGGCAACATGGGATCCACATACCCGTCCGATCATCACGGAATACGCTGGCAAGGTGAGCTTCCAGAATATTGAAGAAGGTGTGACAGTAGCCAAGCAGATCGATGAAGTGACCGGATTATCCACGCTGGTAGTGATCGATCCGAAACGAACTACCGCGCAAAAAGGTCTGCGCCCGATGGTGCGCTTGTTTGGAAAGAATGGCCAGGAGGTGAAGCTGGCCGGCAGCGAGACGGCGGTCAGCGTGACCTTCCAGACCGGTTCGATCATCACGGTTGAGGATGGGCAGCAGGTTGGTGTGGGTGATGTGCTGGCGCGTATTCCGCAGGAAAGCAGCAAGACCCGGGACATCACTGGCGGCCTGCCGCGCGTAGCCGAATTGTTCGAAGCGCGAGTCCCCAAGGATGCGGGTATGTTGGCTGAATGTACCGGTATCGTTTCGTTCGGCAAGGACACCAAGGGCAAACAGCGCTTGGTGATTACCGATGTCGATGGCGTTGCCAATGAGTTCCTGATTCCCAAGGAAAAGCATGTGCTGGCACACGACGGGCAGGTGGTCAATCAAGGCGAGATGATTGTGGATGGCCCTGCTGATCCGCATGACATTTTGCGTTTGCTGGGTGTGGCAGCTCTGGCTCGCTACATCACCGATGAGGTGCAGGAAGTGTATCGTTTGCAGGGTGTGAAGATCAGCGATAAACATATCGAGGTGATCGTACGCCAGATGTTGCGTCGAGTGCAGATCGTGGATGTGGGTGACACTCGCTTTATCACCGGAGAACAGGTTGAACGTGCTGACTTGCTGGTGGAAAACGAACGTGTTATCGCTGAAGGCAAGAATCCGGCAACCTATGAATTTGTGCTGCTGGGTATCACCAAGGCTTCGTTGTCCACCGACTCGTTTATCTCAGCAGCTTCCTTCCAGGAAACCACGCGGGTGCTGACAGAGGCGGCGATCATGGGTAAGCGGGACGATCTGCGCGGCCTGAAGGAAAACGTCATCGTTGGCCGATTGATTCCGGCAGGCACCGGGCTGGCTTACCACGTGCTGCGGCGCAAGCAACGTCTGGGCATTGATATGGCAGAGGGCCGAGAGTTACAGGAGAGCGATGCAGTTGTGTCGGGAGAGTCTCTTGACAACCCTGAGTTGCTTGACACATCTGGGGTTTCTCACTAGAATTCGCAACCTTTTTTCCCGTCGCAGCGGACCAAGTTTATTGTCTTGCTGCGACGTTGTATTTTTACTTATTGATTTTTAACGTAATTTAAGAACAATTTAGGATTTATAGAAAATGCCAACCATTAATCAGTTGATCCGCAAGCCGCGTGCCGCAATCACCGAAAAGAGCAAGGTGCCGGCTTTGGGGGGTTCTCCGCAAAAGCGCGGTGTGTGTACGCGTGTCTATACCACAACACCGAAAAAACCTAACTCCGCATTGCGTAAAGTTGCCAAGGTGCGCTTGACCAACGGTTTCGAGGTGATCAGCTACATCGGCGGTGAGGGCCATAATCTGCAGGAACACTCTGTCGTGTTATTGCGCGGCGGCCGTGTAAAGGATTTGCCCGGTGTGCGTTACCACATGGTGCGCGGCAGTCTGGATACGGCAGGTGTTAAAGATCGTAAGCAGGCACGTTCGAAGTATGGTGCGAAGCGCGCCAAAAAGGTCTGAGTTTCAACAGAAGCACTTTATAGAAAATAATCCGAGGTAGTCATGCCAAGACGTAGAGAAGTCCCCAAACGCGATATCCTGCCCGACCCAAAATTCGGCAACCAGGATTTGTCCAAGTTCGTGAATGTATTGATGACAGCCGGCAAAAAATCTGTTGCCGAACGCATTCTGTACGGTGCGCTGGAGCAAATTGTCAAAAAAACCAGCAAGGACGCGATCGAGGTGTTCAATCTGGCTATTACCAATGCCAAGCCGCAAGTCGAAGTGAAGAGTCGCCGTGTCGGTGGTGCTAACTATCAAGTGCCTGTTGAAGTGCGCCCATCTCGCCGAATGGCACTGGCGATGCGCTGGTTGCGCGAAGCTGCGCGCAAGCGCGGCGAGAAATCCATGGGAATGCGTTTGGCGGGTGAGCTGATCGATGCATCTGAAGGTCGCGGTGGAGCGGTGAAGAAGCGCGAGGAAGTGCACCGCATGGCTGAGGCCAACAAGGCATTCTCACATTTCCGTTTTTAATTTGAGTTCGTGGCAAGTGGCTTGTAGCGAGTACCAACCCCAAGGTTGGCTACAAGTTGCAAACTACAGGCTACAGGTTTTGGTAATAATTTAACTAGGTATTTATCGTGGCACGTAAAACCCCCATCGAGCGTTACCGCAATATCGGCATCAGTGCACACATTGATGCCGGAAAAACTACGACCACAGAACGCATCCTGTACTATACAGGCGTGAGCCATAAGATTGGTGAGGTGCATGATGGTGCCGCTACCATGGACTGGATGGAGCAGGAGCAAGAGCGCGGTATCACCATCACATCCGCCGCAACCACCTGTTTCTGGAAGGGTATGGACAACTCATATCCTGAGCATCGTTTCAATATCATCGATACGCCCGGTCACGTGGACTTTACAATTGAAGTTGAGCGTTCGATGCGCGTGCTGGATGGTGCATGCATGGTGTACTGCGCAGTGGGCGGAGTGCAGCCGCAGTCCGAGACTGTTTGGCGTCAGGCAAACAAGTACAAAGTTCCGCGCTTGGCGTTCGTCAACAAGATGGATCGCACCGGAGCCAATTTCTTCAAGGTGGTTACGCAGATGCAAACCCGCCTGAGAGCCAACCCGGTTCCTCTTGTGATTCCCATCGGTGCAGAAGAAGGTTTTGTCGGTGTTGTGGACTTGCTCAAGATGAAGGCAATCATCTGGGACGAGGCATCTCAGGGGATGAAGTTCGAGTATCGTGAAATTCCACCTGAATTGCTTGCGACCGCCAAGGAGTGGCGCGAGAAGATGGTTGAGACGGCTGCCGAGTCTTCCGAGGAGATGATGAATCAATACCTCGAGAATGGCGAGCTTACCGAAGACCAAATCATTCTTGGCATACGTACACGTACCATCGCCTGTGAAATTCAACCGATGTTGTGTGGCTCAGCATTCAAAAACAAGGGTGTTCAGCGCATGCTTGATGCGGTGATTATGTACTTGCCGGCACCGGTTGATATTCCGGATGTGACGGGCGAAACTGAAGCGGGTGAGCCGACCAGCCGCAAGGCGGATGACAAGGAAAATTTCTCTGCATTGGCTTTTAAATTAATGACAGATCCGTTCGTGGGGCAGCTCACATTCGTGCGCGTATATTCGGGTGTGCTCAAGAAGGGTGATACGGTTTACAACCCGATTCGTGGAAAGAAAGAGAGAATCGGTCGTATCGTGCAAATGCATGCGAACGAGCGTCAGGAAGTTGATGAGATTCTTGCCGGTGATATCGCTGCCTGTATCGGCTTGAAAGATGTGACCACGGGCGAATCGCTGTGCGATCCGGACAAGCCCATCATTCTTGAGCGCATGATATTCCCGGAACCGGTGATACACGTAGCGGTGGAACCGAAGACCAAGGCTGACCAGGAAAAGATGGGTATTGCGCTGGGGAGATTGGCGGCAGAGGATCCTTCATTCCGTGTGCGCACCGATGAAGAGTCCGGTCAAACGATCATGTCGGGTATGGGTGAGTTGCACCTGGAAATTCTGGTTGATCGTATGAAACGAGAATTTGGCGTGGAAGCCAATGTGGGTGCGCCCCAAGTGGCTTATCGTGAAGCAATACGCAAGATGGTTGAAGTTGAGGGCAAGTTCGTCAAACAGTCCGGTGGTAAGGGACAGTTCGGTCGCGTGATGTTGAAAATGGAGCCGAATGAAGCGGGTAAAGGATTTGAATTCGTCGATGCGATCAAGGGGGGGGCTGTTCCCCGCGAATTTATTCCTGCAGTGGAAAAGGGTTTGCGTGAAACGTTACCTAATGGTGTCTTGGCTGGTTTCCCTGTTGTGGATGTCAAAGTCACCTTGTTTGACGGTTCGTACCACGAAGTTGACTCCAATGAAAATGCCTTCAAGATGGCTGCTTCAATGGGTTTCAAGGATGGTATGCGCAAAGCCAATCCGGTGTTGCTAGAGCCGATGATGTCGGTTGAGGTGGAGACGCCTGAAGATTATGCCGGTACGGTGATGGGCGATTTGTCTTCACGTCGCGGTATGGTGCAAGGTATGGATGACATGATGGGTGGCGGCAAGATAATTAAAGCTGAAGTGCCATTGGCGGAGATGTTTGGATATTCGACTTCGTTGCGTTCAGCTACGCAGGGTCGCGCGACCTACACGATGGAATTCAAGCATTATTCCGAAGCGCCGAAGAATGTTGCTGAAGCGATCATGAAGAAAAGTCATTGAAAAAATAGCTTCCTGGAAACTTTTGGTTTTAAAAAATTAGATTTGAATGAAAGGCGATAATCATGGCAAAGAGCAAATTTGAACGCACCAAACCGCACGTCAACGTAGGCACGATTGGTCACGTGGATCATGGCAAGACCACATTGACTGCGGCGATCACCACCGTTTTGTCCAAGAAATTCGGCGGCGAAGCCAAGGCCTACGACCAGATCGACGCGGCACCGGAAGAAAAGGCGCGCGGCATCACCATCAACACCGCCCACGTTGAATATGAAACATCCAAGCGCCACTACGCCCACGTGGATTGCCCGGGCCACGCCGACTACATCAAGAACATGATCACCGGTGCCGCCCAGATGGACGGCGCGATCCTGGTGGTATCCGCCGCCGACGGCCCGATGCCCCAGACCCGCGAACACATCCTGCTGGCTCGCCAGGTGGGTGTGCCTTACATCGTGGTGTTCATGAACAAATGCGACATGGTTGACGACGAAGAATTGCTGGAGTTGGTCGAAATGGAAGTGCGCGAACTGCTTTCCAAATACGAATTCCCCGGCGACGATATCCCCATCATCAAGGGCTCCGCCCTCAAAGCACTGCAGGGCGACCAGGGAGACCTGGGCGAGCCAGCCATCTTCCGTTTGGCCGACGCACTCGACAGCTACATCCCCGAGCCCAAGCGCGCACTGGACGGCGCATTCCTGATGCCAGTCGAAGACGTATTCTCCATTTCTGGACGCGGAACGGTTGTAACCGGACGCGTAGAGCGCGGCGTCGTCAAGGTTGGCGAAGAATTGGAAATCGTCGGCATCAAGCCCACCCTCAAGACCACCTGCACCGGCGTGGAAATGTTCCGCAAACTGCTTGATCAGGGGCAGGCGGGCGACAACGTCGGCGTGTTGCTGCGCGGCACCAAGCGCGAAGAAGTCGAGCGCGGCCAAGTGCTGTGCAAGCCAGGCAGCATCAAGCCGCACACCAAGTTCACTGCCGAGATCTACGTGCTGGGCAAAGACGAAGGTGGACGCCATACCCCGTTCTTCCAGGGTTATCGTCCACAATTCTACTTCCGCACCACCGACGTGACCGGGGCGGTTGAACTGCCTGCCGGCACCGAGATGGTGATGCCGGGCGATAACGTCAGTATCACGGTGAACCTGATCAACCCGATCGCGATGGAAGAGGGCCTGCGCTTTGCGATCCGCGAAGGCGGCCGTACCGTAGGCGCCGGGGTGGTTGCAAAGATTATTGAATAAAAAGCAGAAGGGAGTAGGGATGGGTGGAAGGGGTTAACCCTTCTTCCTTTGCTCTTTCCCCTTCCCGAGTTTAGGCCAGTAGCTCAATTGGTAGAGTATCGGTCTCCAAAACCGAGGGTTGGGGGTTCGAGACCCTCCTGGCCTGCCAAAGAAGCAAGTAACAGTTAATTGGAATAATCGCACATGGCAGACAAAATCAAGTTGCTCGTTGCCTTTCTGCTGGTGGCGGCTGGTATCGCCGGGTATTATTATTTGCAAGACAGCGCGGCTGTATTGAAGCTGGCGTCGGTGTTGGTCGGTTTGCTGCTGGCGTCAGGTGTGGCATTAAGCAGCGAACCGGGCAAGGCTTTCTTTGAATTCAGCAAGGAATCTGTCGCTGAGGCGAAGCGTGTTGTTTGGCCGTCGCGCAAGGAAACGTTGCAGACCACTGGCGTGGTGATTCTGTTTGCCATCACCATGGCATTGTTCTTGTGGGCGGTGGATGCCAG
>Ga0224495_10001846_pt1 | contig 14429 bp, 12 predicted proteins | sample SF_Jul11_sed_USG_FD_168128 | JGI IMG/M metagenome (GOLD analysis project Ga0224495, IMG submission 168128) | Sediment microbial communities from San Francisco Bay, California, United States - SF_Jul11_sed_USGS_4_1 | ecosystem: Environmental > Aquatic > Marine > Sediment | place: USA: California... | reverse complement strand
GATCGCCTATGTGACGCTGCACGTCGGTGCCGGCACCTTTCAGCCGGTGCGTGCCGAACACGTGCACGAGCACACGATGCACAGCGAGCGTTACCAGATTCCGCAGGCCACCGTCGATGCCATCGCGGCGGCGCAGGCGCGCGGAAGGCGGGTAATCGCGGTGGGTACGACCAGCCTGCGTGCGCTAGAGAGCGCCGCGGCGGAAGGCACATTGCACGCCGGCAGCGGCGAGACCCGCATCTTCATCACGCCTGGCTACCGCTTCCGTGTAGTGGATGTGCTGCTCACCAATTTTCACCTGCCCCGCTCCACCCTGTTGATGTTGATTTGCGCCTTTGGCGGGATGCAGGAGATGTTGGCGGCCTACCGCCATGCGGTGGAACAACAATACCGATTCTTCAGCTATGGCGATGCGATGTTGATCGAGAGAAAACCATGAAATTCACTTTACACAAGACTGACGGCGCCGCCCGTCGCGGTACATTGCAGCTGACCCACGGAGAAGTGCAGACACCGGCGTTCATGCCAGTGGGTACCTATGGCACGGTGAAAGCGATGTCTCCGGTCGAGCTGCACGATATCGGTGCGCACATCGTGCTGGGTAATACCTTCCACCTGTGGCTGCGCCCCGGCTTGGAGGTGATCGAGGCGCACGGTGGCCTGCACCAGTTCATGGGCTGGGATGGCCCGATCCTCACCGACTCGGGCGGGTTCCAGGTGTTCAGCTTGGGCGAGTTGCGCAAGATCACCGAGGACGGTGTGAAGTTCCAGTCGCCGGTGAACGGCGACAAGTGCTTCCTTTCCCCGGAAGAATCGATGCACATACAAAAAATATTGAACTCGGACATCGTGATGATCTTCGACGAGTGTACCCCCTACCCCGCCAGCGAACGCGAGGCTGCGGATTCGATGCACCTAAGCTTGCGCTGGGCGGCGCGCTCCCGTGCGGCACATGATGGCGGGTCTGCACATGAGGGTAATCCGAATGCATTATTCGGTATCGTGCAGGGCGGCATGTACGAGAACTTGCGTGACGAATCGATGAACGAGTTGGTCAGGATCGGCTTTGATGGTTACGCGATCGGCGGGTTGTCGGTGGGCGAACCGAAGGACGACATGCTGCGCATCCTCAGGCATACCGCACCGCAACTGCCGCAAGAAAAACCGCGTTACTTGATGGGCGTAGGCACACCGGAAGACCTGGTGGCGGCGGTATCGCAGGGGATAGACATGTTCGACTGCGTGATGCCGACGCGCAACGCCCGCAACGGCATGCTGTTCACCCGCCATGGCGACATCAAAATCAAGAACGCGCAATACCGGCTGGACACGCGCCCGCTGGACGAGCAATGCGAGTGCTACACCTGCCGCAACTTCAGCCGCGCCTACCTGCATCACCTATTCCGCCTCGGCGAGATCCTCGGCGCGCGCCTGAACACGATACACAACCTGCATTACTACCAGGAACTGATGCTCGACATCCGCAAGATGATCGAAGCTGGCAAGTTCAACTCCTTGGTGGAACAGTTTGAATTGCAGCGTAGCGGAAAAACCAGCTAACCCCAGTATCCACAACAGGCCATGTATATCCTGTTAAGATGCTAACTGTGTTTTAATTACCCATCAGGAACGGCTTATAGCAATATCCCATGAAGCTGCGCAACATTTCAATCTGGTTTTCCCTCCTTGTATTGACGTTACTAGGATCGAACATGGCGCTCATGATTTTCGTAGACCGAGCCTATCAAGGCGTCATATCTACCCAGGAACATCGCAATAAGTCCATTGCGCTGATGACTCAATTGCATCAGGAACCCGAACAGCTAGCTCGGCTTGTTCGTGCCTATACCGTCACCGGAGAATCGCGCTATTTGTTTTATTACTACGACATTCTTGCCGTGCGCAGCGGCGAAAAGACGATGCCGGTAACGGACAACCCGTTCACATACTGGGACGACGTAATCGCAGGACGAATACACCACAACCTTTCCGAAAATGGTGTAAAACTTTCCCTGGCCGAACGCATGAAACTGCTGGATTTCAGCGGCGAAGAATTCATTGCGCTTAAACACGTCCTTGCCGCTACGGATGCGATGAATCAGGTCGAGCAGATCGCCTTTGCAGCTACGCAAGGACTCTACGATCCGGCACGGAAGAATTTTGTTTCGGACGGTGTACCTCATCTGAAGTTTGCCAGCAAGCTGGTACATGGCAGCGAATACAATAAACTCAAGGCAGAGCTCGCGCATGCAGTAGATAATCTGGCAATCATCACCGACCACCGCACCGAGGCCGAGGTGACAGATGCCACAGAACGATTGCAACATTTAATTAGCTTGTCCATGGTCATGATGGGTCTAACCATCATGCTGGTACTTCTGGTTTTTTATACAATACGGCGTAGAGTGTTACGCCCGCTTCGGCAACTTAAAGCTGCCGCCGATAATCTGACTACTACAAATTATGCAGTCCGGGTGCCCACACATGCCGATGGTGTGCGCGGTGTTGACGAGTTGGTAGCGCTGGGTGATACATTCAATGGCATGGCTCAATCTATTCAGAACGATATCGCACACCTTCATGCCATTCAAATCAAGCTGGAAAAGCAAACAGATCTGCTGAAAAATCTTTCCTATATAGACGGCTTGACCGGCATTGCCAACCGGCGTCACTTCGACAAAACCATAGGCAATGAAGCACGTCGCTCACTACGCAACCGTCATCCCCTTTCTGTGCTGATGATAGACGTCGATTACTTCAAACTGTTTAACGACAACTATGGGCACGGACTTGGCGACGAATGCCTGAAGACGATCACCCGCACCATGCAAACGATAGTGAGCCGTCCAACAGACTTGTTGGCTCGCTATGGCGGTGAAGAATTTGTGGTGATATTGCCCGAGACCGATCTGGATGGAGCAGCCAAGGTGGCAGAAGCGTTGCGCAATGCCATATCTGAAATCAAATTGAAACACGCATATTCCAAAGCAGCAGATCATGTAACCGTCAGCATAGGAGTGGGCAGCAATGAACACGACCTGAATATATCCACTGATGACTTGCTAAAACTTGCCGACACCGCGCTCTATAAAGCCAAAAAAGCGGGGCGTAACCGGGTTCAAAAAATGGCGTTGCCGTATAAAGCGGATATACTGCACCCGACTTGATGTTTTTTGCAGGAAGAATTGCTAATGCAGTCACCACTGAAATATATATTCCTGATACTTTGCGCCGCTACCCTGCTCGCTGCAGCACCGGCTTTTGCGTCCGACACAAGGCTTTCCGGCTTCGGCACCATCGGCTATGCAAAATCCGACCAGTCATTCAATTACCAGCGTTTTATCAATCGGTCCGGCACACTCAAGCGGGACACAGTTTTCGGCATTCAGGCTGATACCCGTTTCAACCCGAAATGGAGCGCGACTATTCAAGCAAAACTGGCTCCCGCGCTGAACAGCGACAATCGCTGGCAACCCACACTCTCTTGGGCATTTCTTTCATATCGTCCCAATAACGAATGGCTGATGCGTGCTGGCAAACTACGTGCACCATTTTACCTGCAAGCTGAAAATATGGATGTGGGCACAACTTATTCACCCGCCCGCCTACCTAATGAACTGTACTCTGTCTCCCCCACCATGGATTTCAACGGCGCGTCCTTCGTAGGGACGTGGATGCTTGATAATAGCGAGTTAAGCCTGGATGGATACTGGGGGCGCGCCCAGACCCCTTGGCGTACATATCATCGCGACACATCGGAATCATACTGGCTTCTCCTGAATATTGAAGCCAGAGGATTGTCACTCAATTGGGATCATGAAGAGAATATCTTTCGGGCAGGTATCCATACTGCCGATCTGACTCGCGATGACGGGCTGACATTTCCGGTAACCATGTCGCAAATAACCTCCCCAGGAATCAACGGGACTTATTACCCCGAGCAACCCTACGGCGAACAGCGCTCCAAAATCACCTCACCAACCTTCAACTTTGGCGTTGATTTGGGCTGGAAACATGATTTCCGAACCAGAGGCGAGTATGTCAGGCGCACAATAAAAGGCATGGACTCAGGCCCGGACACAGAAAGCTATTACCTCTCCCTGCTCAAAAAGGCTGGCAAGTGGACCCCATACCTCACATATGCCAGAATCATGTCGAATAACTTGTCTGTTTATCAATCAGTTAACAATTCACAAGTCAGTTCGGCCGGCGCCCCCCCTTTTGTTATCGATGCCATCAATGCTGGGCAGCGCATGGCCGCCGATAGTCTGTCCATGTACGACCAGTTTTCCTGGGCCATCGGCACCTCCTATGCAATAGATATCAATAGCAAGATCAAGGCTGAGTGGATGATTGTCAATACCGGCGAGGTATCCAGTTTTGTCGATGCCCCTGCCGGGGAAGAATCCGGTCACAGGCGCATCAATGTATTCTCCCTTTCTTACAATTTCGTATTTTAGGGGGCGGCGCCATGATCAAAATGATAACCGGCCCTATCTCCCTGCTGTTGCTCGCAGTTACCACGGCTCAAGCACAGGCTGGTGTCGTAGTGATCGGGCATGCCGGACTGGGTAAACTCAAAACAGCGACAATACAAAGAATCTATACTGGCAAAATAATTGAGATAGACGGTATCAGCATCACGCCGGTAAACATCCACCCTGGGCAATTACATGATCAATTCCTGCATGATTTCCTGAATCTGGACAGCGATAAATATGCAGCCTATTGGACTGTACGACGCTATATCGGAAAAGGTGTGCCTCCAATGGTGTTAAACACCGCAGAGGAAGTGAAACATTTTGTTCAGTCTACACCCGGCGCAATCGGCTATATTGATGAAAGTCAAGCCAACGAACAGCTTAATGTGATTGCACGATAAGCATCACAACTTCCAGGCTGCGGGAATTCAACCCTGCTTCCCCGTAGTCGACTTCACTATCTACAGATACTCTGACTTCAAGTATGCTTTAAGAATTCAGAATAGTGGTCTCTTCATGTTAGAATGCCGTCTTTTCGTTTCAAGTCTGGAGATTGAATCATGTTTATCAGTAACGCCTACGCCCAAACCGCCTCTCCCCAAGCCGGTTTTATGGAATTCCTGCCTCTGATAGCGCTGGTTGCGGTATTTTATTTTCTGGTATTACGTCCGCAAGCCAAGCGAGCCAAGGAACATAAAGCAATGGTAGAAGCGCTTCAGCGCGGTGACGAAGTTGTAACGATGGGCGGTGAAGTGGGCACTATCAGCAAAGTGTACGAAGAATATGCCGGTGTTGAAATCGCCGCCAATGTGGAGATAATGGTTCAAAAGAGCGCAATCCAGACTGTGTTGCCCAAAGGATCCATAAAAGCCATCAAATAACTTCAGCAAAGTGTCTCGCGAATTACTGATCGCGGGACTAGATAGGTGACTGCTACGAATGACAAGATATCCACCCCATTTCCTTGCGTCAAAAAAGAGGTCTCAATGAACCAATATCCATTGTGGAAATATCTGCTGATCCTGATTGTGCTGCTGACCGGCTTGATTTTCACTCTGCCAAATTTTTTCGGTGAATCACCCGCTGTACAGGTATCGCCACTGCGCTCCACCCTGAAAGCTGACAACGAATTACTGGATCAAGTGGGAACTGTCCTGAAAACAGCCGGACTCGCTCCCGAAATAAGCACATTGGACGGCAACAGCGTCAAGGCACGCTTTGCCGATACCGACAGCCAGTTAAAGGCCAAAGATTTATTGAACAGCAAATTTGGAGAAGACTATGTGGTTGCGCTCAATTTATTACCTCGCTCTCCCCAGTGGTTGACCGAACTCCACGCATTACCCATGTATCTCGGCCTTGATCTGCGAGGAGGTGTGCATTTCATGCTGCAGGTGGATATGAAAGCTGCGCTGAACAAAACGCTGGAGGCAGCCACTAGCGATTTCCGCAGTGCGTTGCGCGAACAGAAAATTGCATACTCTGGCGTGAGCCGTGATGGAAATATATTGACTGTCAAGTTCCGTGATGCTGAATCACGCAGCAACGGTGAAGAAGAAATCAAACAGCGTTTCCCCGATTACACCCTGCAAAATCAGGATGAAAGCAACGCATTTGGTCTTCGCGCTACCCTTAAACCGGAAGCTGAACGGCGCATTCAGGATTCTGCCGTACAACAGAATCTGCTGACACTGCGCAACCGGGTAAATGAGCTAGGCGTCGCAGAACCTGTGATACAACAGCAGGGAATGGATCGTGTTGTTGTACAACTGCCAGGCGTACAGGACACGGCGCGCGCCAAAGATATCCTAGGCCGTACCGCCACACTGGAAGTGCGCATGGTGGACGAAGAACACCAGATAACACCGGGAGGCGCCGCTCCATACGGAACCGACATGTTCAGAGATATCGACGGCAATATGTTACTGGTGAAAAAACAGGTGATATTTACAGGCGAAAGCATCAACGACGCTCAGCCTGGATTCGACCAATACACCAGCGAAGCAACGGTCAACCTTAATCTGGACGGAGTAGGCGCGCGAAAATTCAAGGAAGCCACGCGCGTAAACGTTGGCAAACGCATGGCCATCATCCTGTTCGAAAAAGGCAAGGGGGAAATCGTCACTGCCCCCGTCATCCGTGAAGAAATCGGTGGTGGCCGGGTACAAATTAGTGGCCAGATGACTGCCGCAGAGGCGCAAAACACCTCGCTGTTGCTGCGAGCTGGCGCCCTAGCCGCACCGATGGAGATCATCGAGGAACGCACCATTGGCCCTAGCCTTGGCTCGGAAAATATCGCACGCGGTTTTGACTCCACCAAGATCGGTTTCATTATGATTGCAGCCTTCATGACGGTGTATTACATGATGTTCGGCTTGATCTCCATACTGGCTCTGGGAGCTAACCTGCTGCTGTTGGTGGCTTTGCTGTCAATGATGCAAGCTACCCTCACCCTGCCGGGCATGGCAGGTATAGCATTGACGCTGGGTATGGCGATTGATGCCAACGTATTGATAAACGAACGCATCCGCGAGGAATTGCGCAATGGTGTCACACCACAGGCTGCAATTCATGCCGGATATGACCGCGCCTTCGGCACGATTCTCGATTCCAACATCACCACCCTGATTGCCGGAATTGCATTGTTCATGTTCGGGTCTGGCGCAATCAAGGGGTTTGCGGTCGTACTGTGCCTGGGCATACTTACTTCGATGTTCAGCGCGATGCTGGTTTCCCGTGCAATAGTCAACCTGATTTACGGACGCAAAGTGCGGCTCGCCAAAGTTGCGATAGGGTAAAGGATAATTAACATGGAGTTATTCAAATTCAAACACGATATTCCGTTCATGAGTTATGGACGCTACACCACCACAATCTCACTGGTCACATTCCTGTTTGCAATATTTTTCCTTGCTACCAAGGGGTTGAACTTTGGCGTAGATTTCACCGGTGGTACGGTGATCGAAGTACATTACGCACAATCCGCCGATCTCGCCAACATCCGCAAACACCTTGCCGATTCGGGTCAACCGGACGCCCTGGTGCAGAATTTCGGTTCCAGCCACGACGTTCTGATTCAGGTACCCATCAAGCAAAATGTCGCCGGTGCAAAATTAAGCGAACAGGTCATGGATATCCTGCGCAAACGCGATGCCGATGTTGAGATGCGCCGCGTAGAATTCGTCGGCCCGCAAGTTGGCAAGGATCTGGTTGAAAACGGCGCGCTGGCTTTACTGCTGGTATCGCTGGGAATAGTCTGCTATCTGTGGCTGCGCTTCGAGTGGAAATTCGGGCTGTCGGCCATCATCGCCAACCTGCATGACGTCGTGATCATTCTCGGGTTTTTCGCATTCTTTCAATGGGATTTTTCTTTATCGGTACTCGCCGCCGTGCTGGCAGTACTCGGATATTCGGTGAACGAATCGGTGGTAGTATTCGACCGTATCCGCGAAAATTTTCATACTATGCGCAAGACAAGCGTGTCGGTGATTATCGATAACGCCATCACCCGCACCATGTCCCGCACCATCATCACCCACGGCTCTACCCAGATGATGGTGCTGGCAATGCTCCTCTTCGGTGGCGAGACATTGCATTACTTCGCAATGGCACTCACCATCGGCATCTTGTTCAGCATCTACTCCTCGGTACTGGTCGCCAGCCCGCTGTTGCTCCTGTTCGGTGTATCGCGCGACGATTTTATCAAACCGGAAAAAACTGAAACCGAAGAGGCTCTCCCATAACACAGCACCCTTTTCTGCCTGAATATCAGAGAGAAGGGTTGCCGCACCATACACCTAACACTTGAGGTTCACGCAGTGGAATTACTCGCCGCTTTTATCGACATCGTCCTGCATCTGGACTTACACCTGCTCAAACTCACCGCCGATTATGGTGTATGGATATATGCCATCCTGTTCCTGATCATCTATTGCGAGACCGGCCTGGTGATCACGCCTTTCCTGCCCGGCGACTCGCTGCTGTTCGTGGCCGGCGCACTGTGCGGCATGGGTGCGCTGCAACTGGAATGGCTCGTACCGCTGCTGATCCTCGCAGCCTTCAGTGGAGACAACACCAACTACTGGATCGGTCGCCTGGTCGGGATGCGCCTGCTGCGCGCCAACGCAAAGCTGATCAAGCGCGAGCACCTCGACAAGACCCACGCCTTCTACGAAAAGCACGGCAGCAAAACGGTGGTACTCGCGCGCTTCCTGCCCATCATCCGCACCTTCGCACCCTTTGTGGCCGGTATCGGGCTGATGAACTACCGGCTGTTCATGCTGTCCAGCGCGTTCGGCAGCGTGTTGTGGATTGGCAGTCTCACCGTCGCAGGATATTTCTTCGGCAACATCCCCTGGGTCAAGAGCAACCTGACGCTGATCATCGTCGGGATTATCGTCGTGACATTACTGCCCGCATTGCGCGAGGTGATCCGCCACCGGAAATAAACTGGCGCTGCTAGCGATTTTGCAGCGACGACCTGACAAACCAGTCCAGCAGCCCCAGCCGCGCGCGCTCCTGTCGGTCATCTTTATCATCGAACTTACACGGCGCCCCTGCCTTAACCGGCGTGCACACGAATGAGGCCGGGTTGCCCAGCTGCCATGAGCCCTGTGCATTGCGCGCATGCCCGTCAAAGGACGTAATGCGCTGGGCATCCAGCGGGGATTTTGACGCGGATATGCCGTCCGCCAGCAGATTGCGTCCGGTATTCACATAGCCACCCTCCAGCCCCACCAGTGGAAACAGCGTGGGCAGCATGTCGCGATGGCTGGCCGGCGCATGTTGCTGTGTACCGCACTTCACCCCCTCCCCCCAGAAAAGGAAGGGAACCTGGTTGACCAGATACCTGCGTTCCGGCGTTGCATAGACACCGAAGGTGCGGGTGTTGTGGTCACCGGTGGCGGCGATCACCGTATCGGCATATTGCGGACTGGCCCTGACATCCTGCACGAACCCGCCCAGCAGGTCGGTCGAATATCGGTAGGTGTCCAGATTCTTTTCCAGATCCTCCGAATTCCGCTCCCCGCCCCACTTGGCCATATTGAGTTGTTTTCTAGTGTAGTCCGGTGGCAAATCGTAGGGGGGATGGTTGGTCATCGTCATGACAAATGCAAACAGGGGTTTCCCGCCGTTTTTCTGCTTCAATCGTTCGGCCAGGTACTTGAAAGCATAGCCGTCCCATACCCCCCAGATACCCAGTTCCGCCTCTGGATAAACCTGCTGCAGTGTCAACGCATCGACGATCTCATCGAAGCCCTGCGTTTTCATGACCCGGTTCATATCGCGCCACCCTGATCGCCCCGAGGTGATAAACACGGTTTCGTAACCGGCTTGCTTCAGCAGCAGCGGTATCGACCAGGGCAGGGGCTTCTTGCCTTCCGGACCCGTCGTCAGCGGCGTAATCGGAGTAGAAAAAAGAATTCCTTCCAGCGTCGGATGAGTACCACCCTGCACCGAATCGAAATTGGAAAAGTGGCATGCTTCGGGCAGCGTCTGCTCGAGCCGCCCCAGCACATCAAACTCCGCAGACTGATACAAGAACGGCTCTGCGCTCCAGGACTCCATCTGGAAAAACAGCAGGTTTTTTTTGTGCACTGCGGCTGCCTGCCCGTTTCCATAGACATACATCGCCTTGCGCAACGACTCTGCATCATCCGCCTTGATACCCAATTCCCGGGCTGCTTCAAACGGCGTGTCGAAACCCAGCCGATTCAGACCGGCCAGGGGATCGCGCAGATCCTGCGATTCCTCGCGCTGATCCCAAGCGAATAACAGCGCAATGGCGCCGTTGGGTACCATATCGTTCAGAAACTGAGAAGTGGTAACCGTGAGGTTCTGGCGTACCAGCCCTATCGAGCGTAAGGTACCCTTAATGGAGAACACCAGCAGTACAAACGCGAGTAACAGCCCGGCGATGCTAACCCATGTGGGGCGAGACCTAACGATATACGGATCGAGTTTCTCATATAAAAATCGGCTCCCCGCTGTCGCTGCTGCCCCGAATACAAACAGGGCCAACAGCGTGAACACAACCGGAAAGTCGCTCCAGATCGTCTGAATGATAGCCTTGGTATCATCCTCGAAAAATCCAAAGACGATAGGATCGATCGGTGTCTTGTAAAAACCGAAGTAATGCAGGTTAACCAGTGAAAGAAATATCAAGGTGAAGGAAGCCGCGGCCGCGATCCATCCGGAGCGCCCGGGCACAATCAAAAACAGCGGGAACAACAGCAACCCGGCTGTTGCACTGGCCTTCAGGTCGAATCTCCCCCCCTGGAATAGCACACTGAATATATCATTCCAGTGTGCATGAAAATCATTGGGCCAGTGATAGCCGATCTGTCCTACCCGCAATACTGACAGCGCAAATGCTGAGCATAACGTCACCACCCACGTGTGCAGCATCGCAGCGGCAACCTTTTCCAGCGGGCGGCGCGCACCCATCCCAGACGAAAAACTCATCTCAATATTCCCGATTCAATTTTCTGGACAAGATGACCGAAAACCAGAACATGCCTTCACGGCGCATGCCTTTCAACCCAGCAGGCTGGCCAATGTTAACAGGGACAGCAGGATCAGCCAGAAAACCACCGATCGCCACACCAACCCAACAGCACTCTGCATAAAATCGGTATCGGCTTCATCGCCTATTCCCAATTCAGGCCTATGGAACGGCACACCGCCTTGCGGGATCGCCATCCCGAGACGCACGCCCAGCGCTCCTCCCCCGCTGGCCAACAGCAATCCTGTCTCCCTGTCCGGCCAGTCTGCCGCTTGGGTACGCCAGCAATAAACCGTATCTTCAAAATTACCGACGATGGCAAACGTCATCGCTGTCATACGCAGCGGCAGCCATTCCAGAATTTGAAATGCCTGATGCGCGAACTCGCCAAACCGCCCGATATCTTCATCATCCGCCTCGCCCCATCGTGCATTAAGAAACAGCACAAGACGATACAACACAGCACCGGTAGGTCCCATGCCGACCAACATGGTAATCACAAACCAGACTATCACTCCGAAAACATGGCGATGAGAAGCCAGCAACGCCTCCTCAATGGTAAGGCGAGCGACCTCCTCCGCATTCAGTTCATGCGAAGAAATTCCCCTCCAGCGAGCCAGCATACTGCGCGCATCATCCAGCCTGCCGTCGAGCAACGCCTTGTGAATACCGGTAAAGTAATGGCTGAACTGGCGGAAGCCCATCGTAAGGTAGAGCACCAGCACATTGAATGCCCAGGCGATAATCGGATGCATCTCGTAAAACACCCAGTACATTGCTGCGATTATCGTCAGTAAAGGCAACACCGCCAACAGCCATGCAACCCTGCCGTGGCTGTGAGCACCGGCGTTAAACTGGCGCTGAAATAAATCGGCGTACTCGGATAGACCACCATATAGATATTTACGTGAGGAAAGCGGCCGGAGTTGCTCCAGCAACAGCGCGGTAATCAAGGCTAACAAGCTCATGGCATCGGGGAAGCACAACGAATCATATGGCACGAAAGATAGCATACAACGCAGCCATCCGCAGCTTGGCATTTAACTCCACCCCAAAATAGCCTACTACTTGGCATTATTTGGGAAACTGGTGGAATAACTGCCAGCTTATCAGCCTGACAAAATTATGAGCGGCTATTATTGTGGCGTCGCATTCTGCAACTTTATGTTCAAATAAAGCCGCAACACTCAGCTTACCTAATATTTCGCCGGAACCGAAATCCCTTGTAGCTGAATATCATGCCATCCGGCGTAATCTGCTCCAGCTTGAGCCCGAGCATCAATGATCCGCCCTCCCTCAACCGGATAGAATTGATACTGACCAATCGCTCTGCAGGTTCGTTTGCATAGGCATGGAGCTGTATCTCCATTGATGGAATCTCCCGTTGAATCTGGAGCGGCAACTCATTCTGGGAAATAACTTCCTGCTCCAGAATCGCCCCGGTTTGTTCTGAAACCTTATCATTAACCGGCCCTGACTCTCGGGGAATTTCAGCTATCGCGGGTACCCCCGCCGATTCCTGCGAAATCGGGGTGGGCGATTCAGTCGTGACAGTCGATGGCCCGGATGGCAGCTGTTCTGGCTTCCATGGATGCATCCAGCCCACAATGATCCCAACCCCGAGCAACACCACGGCAAGCAGGATGTAATAAACAAACAGGGAACGCTTGGGCGCAGCAACAGCGATCTGCCCGACCTGCAAGGTTGGTGTTGCACCACGCTGTCGCTGCTGGTCGGATTTTTTGAGGGCATCCAGAATGTACGACATTACTGCCCCGCTCCTTGCGAAGCAATCAACCTCGGAATCGAAACATCCGTCAAACTAATCATGTGCATCATGGTCTGCGGCCCTACCCTGCCGTCGGGAATCAATCCGCGCGTGCGCTGAAACTGTTTGACATCGCGACGCATCGCTTCATCGAACAGCCGCTCACCGGTGTCCGCATCGACCTTCCCCTTCAGTTGTGCTAACTGCCCGGCAAGCCATCCGATATCAGGGCCGTAGTCTCCCGGCCTCAACTTACCGCTGTCGAGCGGTGGCATACGCCATAACAGCGTATAGTGGCCGGACCATTGCTGCGCAAGGACACCAAGGGTAACTTTCCTGGTTTCCGCACCAACGCTAAAAGTAGCAGCGTCATCGCTCAGGCCAGTCAACACTGCATTGAATGACTGCCCCTGTGCGTCATGCATCAGCAGCACGGCGGGCATATTCAACTGCCGCAGTTCATCCAGCCAGCCGCGCGCAGCATAACAACGCAAACCAATGGATTCCGCCTGTTTGCATCCGTCTCCCTCCTGATAATTTCCTCCCCATATCTTGAACAGCGCGGTATAAGCCAATTCCTCGCTATGCTCGAGCGGCAGCGCAGGCGGCCACTCCAGCCTATCCGGCAATACCGCTAGCGACTTGGTGTCAGCTTCCCTGAACTCCTCTACTGCTAGCGGCGGAGTTCGCCCTTTGGGCTGGTAGATAGCTGCCGCCAGCACCGTGCTAACCAGTAAACCGGCCAGCAGCGGGCGCAACAGGCTGCGGGTTTGCGGCTTATGGAACACCTCGCGCGCCGCCTGCTTCAGCGTGGCGCGGTCGACCTTCTCCCTGTTCTGCGCAAAGGTGCCGAGCAGTGCACGGTCGCACAGCACGTTGATCACGCGCGGCACCCCGCCGCTCAGCCGATACAGCATGCCCATCAGCGCGGACGGGAATATTGGCCGCTGCGCACCGGAAACCGTCAGTCGATGTTGCACATAGGCGACCACCTCGTGCTTGCCCAGCGGCCCGAGGTGATAGCGTGCGATCACCCGTTGCGCAAGTTGGCGCAATTCCGGCTTGGCCAGCATGTCCGCCAGTTCCGGCTGGCCCAGCAGGATGATCTGCAACAGCTTGCGTTCGTTCGTCTCCAGGTTGGTCAGCAGGCGCAGCTGCTCCAGCACGTCGGCAGAAAGGTTCTGCGCCTCGTCGATAATCAGCACCGTGTGCCTGTTCTTTGCGTGCGCGTCCAGCAGGTAGGCATTGATGCAATCGATGTACACCTTCACGCTGGCATTACCGGTCGGACATTCGATGCGGTATTCCGCGCAGATCGTCGCGAGCAGCTCCGGCACCGTCAGCTTGGGGTTGAAGATATAGGCGACATCGCAGGATTCAGGGATCTGCTCCAGGAAGCAGCGGCACACCGTGGTCTTGCCCGCGCCCACCTCGCCGGTCAGCAGCACAAAGCCACCGCCCGCATTCACGCCGTACAGCAGGTGCGCGAGTGCCTCCTGATGCTGCTGGCTCATGTAGAGATAGCGCGGATCGGGAGCGATGGAGAAAGGTGGTTCGGCCAGGCCGAAATAACTCAGGTACATGGACAGCATTATAGCGGCATGCGCCGTGCACTCAACGCATTACGAACATGCAGCATATGAGGCCGAATGTTCAGCGTACTACGCTGGAGTTG
>Ga0224495_10001845_pt1 | contig 14431 bp, 15 predicted proteins | sample SF_Jul11_sed_USG_FD_168128 | JGI IMG/M metagenome (GOLD analysis project Ga0224495, IMG submission 168128) | Sediment microbial communities from San Francisco Bay, California, United States - SF_Jul11_sed_USGS_4_1 | ecosystem: Environmental > Aquatic > Marine > Sediment | place: USA: California... | reverse complement strand
CGCAAGCGGAGGCTTAATCGAAGCAGGCATAGCCATAGACCAAGATCGCATAGTAAAAATAGCCAAAAAACCCAACCTACCCAAAGCGTCACACCAAATTAACCTCAAAGGAAACATAGCCTTGCCAGGCATCATCGACTCCCACGTGCACCTCAGAGATCAGGAGCTAGCTTACAAAGAGGACTTCACAAGCGGAACAGGTGCAGCCGCAGCTGGCGGAATCACCACAGTCATAGACATGCCCAACAACCAGCCCCCAACTATGAGCGCCAAAGCATTACACGAGCGAATGCGACTTGCAGAGCCAAAAATACTGGTCAACGTAGCCTTCAACGCAGCCTTTCCCACGCGCACACGGGAGATTCCGGAAATAGCAGAAATAGGCGCCGTCGGATTCAAGTTGTACCTTCCTCAGCAAATCGGCGGAATCAACCCAGACGATGACAACGCATTACTTGAGGCCTTCAAAGCAGTCCGCCAAACCAAGGCGCCTATCGCAGTACACGCAGAAGACAAAACCACGATTGAACAAAAACAGAGGAAGCTTATGAGACAGAAACGAAACGATCCGGAAGCTTTCCTAGATGCCCACTCGCCTGAAGCGGAGGAGAAGGCAACCAGAAGAATCACCCAACTGTCCAGGAAATCCGGAGGTCATGTGCACATCTGCCACATCAGCTCCAGATCTGGCATGATCATTGTCACAAAAGCAAAGAAGCTCGGTTTCGACGTAACCTGCGAGGTCACGCCACATCATCTTCTGCTTACTTCCAAGAACCTGAAGAAATATGGCAACATAGCCCTAGAGGTTCCGCCCTTAAGGAAACCTAGCGACGTCGCTTATCTATGGCGTAGCTTGAAGAAAGGCTCAGTGGACATAATCGCTTCGGACCACGCGCCCCACTCACTTGAGGAAAAGAAGGCTGAGCTAATATGGAATGTGAAACCTGGCATCGTAGGCATGGAAACCATGCTTCCTCTTCTGCTCACTCAAGTGAACAAAGGACGCCTAACTCTCCAGCGACTAGTGCAACTGATGTGTAGAAATCCAGCGCGAATATACCATCTAAGAGATCGAGGAAGCCTCAAGAAGGGCTCAATGGCCGACATCACAATCATCGATTTGAGAAAAGAACACAGAATAGACGCTTCAGGCTTCCGTTCAAAGGCAAAGTTCTCGCCCTTCGACGGCTGGAAAACCAAAGGAATGCCAGTCAAAACCTTCGTCAACGGACAACTGATATTCGAAAGTGGCAGAATTGTTTCAGAGCCGGGAGTAGGCAGAATCATTCGATGAAACAGCGAAAGTTCATCACTGATGGCATGCTGGGCAAGTTGACCCGTTGGCTCCGCATTTTGGGACATGATGTTGAATACACAGGCTCCATGGATGACAAAGAACTGATACAGAAAGCCAAGAAAGAAGTGCGGATTCTGCTCACACGGGACGTTGAGCTCTACAAGCAAGCCATAGTTAAAGGCGCCGAAGCCTTCCTCATAGAAAACCCAAAACAGACAGCGAACCTTGCCAGCCTAGCCAAAAGATTCAATCTCAGACTAGAAGTTAACGTGAAGATTTCTCGCTGCCCCAAATGCAACGGCACAATAAGGACAGTGTCCAAAGCAGAGGTCGCTGACAAAATTCCTGCGACGACTTCGTCAAACTATAATGAATTCTGGCAGTGTCAACGGTGCGGGCAGGTTTATTGGCGTGGCGCTCATTGGAACAGAATCGAAGAGACTTTGGACGAAGCTCGCAGAGCATTAACTACGCAAAAAAGCTGACACTTAGAGTCTTCGTCTCTTATATAAGTAGAGAATTACTGACACAAGCGCTGGAATATAGAAAATGCAGATCTCAAAAACAGGGTCGAAAAACCTGCGCACAAAAAACTGAACTAGGAAGACAAAGGCAGTGACCAAAACGACAACTATTGATGCGTTGCGCCAAGTTGCCAGTTCGTCTCTGTTCTGCAAGAAAAACCAACTTCAAAGAAAGACAAGAAAAGAAGCTGAGACTTATGACGACAATAGCCACTTCAACGGAATATCTTGGTGCGTGCCATCGGGCAAGGTTCTGCGAATTGTCATAGGAAGGACGCACATTTCCAGCTCCTTCAGCGCAATGTCAATTGGATTAGACAGGCTTGAAGAGGGCTCAACAAGAATGGGAGCGCCCATGGCGATTTGAAGGGATCTTGCTCCCACTATGCGAGCTTTCTCAAAGCGCGTTAGCTTAGGCGGACCAACCCAAATTCTCATTTCGTCGGTGGTTATGCTAGTACTCTCCGCCCATTCCGCCCATGCCGCCCATTCCGCCTGGAGGACCGCCGCCCGGTGGCATCGGAGGAGCCTTCATCTTGCCGGACGCGATAACGTCGTCGATCTTCAGTATCATTGTTGCAGCTTCTGTTGCAGACTTGATTATCTGTTTCTTGACAGCTAGGGGTTCAAAGACTCCGGCTTTCTCAAGATTCTTTGCCTTGCCCTCTAAGACGTCGACGCCTGCCCAGATCTCGCCTTTCTCGTGACGAGCTCGAAGCTCCGATATAATGTCAATTGGATCTAGTCCAGCGTTTTCTGAAAGCGTTAACGGAACGGATTCAAAAGCTTCAGCATAGGCTGAAACCGCAAGCTGTTCTCTTCCCGGCAGAGTCTGCGCATATTCTCGCAAAGCTCTTGCCACCTCAAGCTCAGGCGAGCCGCCGCCAGCTACAACCTTGGGCTCTCGAACAACATCCCTAGCAACGCACAAGGCGTCATGGATGGATCTTTCTGCTTCAGCGACGATTCTTTCAGTTCCGCCTCTGATGAGGATAGCCACTGACTTTGGATTCTTGCAGCCCTCGATGAAAGTCATCTTGTCATCACCGATCTTGCGCTCCTCAACCAGTTCAGCATAGCCCAAGTCTTTCGGCGATATGTCGTCTAAGTTTGTGATTATCTTCCCACCAGTAGCCTTCGCAAGCTTCTCCATATCCGACTTCTTAACTCGCCTCACGGCCAAAATCTGCTTTCGAGCCAAGAAATGCTGAGCAAGGTCGTCTATGCCCTTCTGCGCAACAATGACGTTGGCGCCTGTCTTCACAACTTTTTCAACCATGTCCCTAAGCATGCTTTCTTCCTGCTGCAGAAATGCTTCCATCTGGTCTGGACTCTCAATGTTAATCTTGGCGTCGAACTCGGTTTTCTCAATCTCCATCGCGGTGTCTAACAACATGATTCTGGCTTTCTCAACTCGCTTAGGCATTCCTGAATGAACTACTTCTTTGTCCACAACTATGCCGTTGATGAGTTTAGTCTCAGTCATGGACTCGCCGGGCTTCTTTTCAATCATGATGTCGTCGAGGTCAATCTTGTACTCTTTGTCTACCTTTTCAGCAACATGTAACACAGCATCTGCGGAAATGTCAGCCAACTGCTCTTTGTGGTCAGCCACAAGCTTGCTAGCCATTGAGGTTATTGCTACTCTTTTCAGCCATTGGCGATCATTTGAGCGAACAGGTATGGCAATCTTCTCCAAAACTTCAAGAGCTTTCTCCGCTGCCTTCCTGTAACCGTCAATGATCACGGTTGGGTGAACATTCTTGTCAATGAGGTCTTCAGCCCTGCTCAGCAGTTCACCTGCAATGACGACTGCGCTTGTTGTACCATCGCCTACCTCGTCATCCTGTGTTTTAGACACTTCAACCATCATTTTCGCCGCTGGATGCTGAATGTCCATTTCGCTCAGAATAGTCCTGCCGTCGCTCGTTATTGTCACGTCGCCAAAACTGTCGACAAGCATCTTGTCCATGCCTTTGGGTCCTAAAGCGCTTTTCACTGCCTCGGCCACGATTTTTGATGCCATTATGTTAGCATGTTGAGCTTCTCTGCCCCTAGAACGCGAGGCTCCCTCCCGCAATATAAGAACAGGAGTTCCAGCTAATTCGCTTGACAATTTTTAACTTGATCCTCCCAAACTTTTTAACGAAGAGTAGAAAACACAGTCTGGATATAAGTCTTTCTTTTTGAGGTTCAAAAGCCGTTTCGGGTCAAGGGACCAGCGCCAAACAGGAAGCTATCCATTATCCATGCTGCCATGTACACACTTTAAATACTGTCTCACTCAAATAGAAACCGAAGACACGGTGAGAAACATGCCAAACTGTCCAAAATGCAACGCGAAAGTTACTGAAGCAATGAGCTTCTGTCCAAACTGCGGTGCGTCGTTGAAGGCAGCTCCTCCGCCAGCTCCGGCACCAGCACCAACACCAGCTCCAGCTCCACCTGTTCGTCAAGAGAAGCAGGAGAAGCAAGAAAAAGGAGAAAAAGGCGAGAAAAGGGAGAAGCAGGAGCCCGAGAAGGGCGAGAAACACGAAAAAGGGGGACTTGGGCTTCTAGGTCCGGTCATCGGCGGCATAGTTCTAATAATGCTCGGCATCATGGCCTATCTATCCATCGCTCAGCCAAGTATTCAGCCAATGCTTGGGGCATACTTCCTAGTCATAATAGGCATAGTCGTACTCATAGCCGCCATTTACGGAGCCATGATGGCATCAAGAAGGCATCCGCCAGCTTAGATTAGCCAGCCCCACAAAAGCCGATACAGGCGATGTTCCAGAAGAGTTAGGAAGCTTCGTCGTCCGAAAATACGATAGTAATTCTTGCCCATCGACTCTATCATGTCGCCAATATCGTATCTTGGAAACATGCAAGACGAAATTATGAGCTTGCCCCATTCGCCTCTTTTCAATTCGTGAAGCATTTTGGTGCCGTTGCCGGTTTCGACTTCAAAGAGGTACTTGTCATAGTTCGGCGAAACATATGGTAAATCATCAAGTTGTTGTCCAAAGACGCCTTCAGTTGCGCTGTATATTTCTACGATGGGAGCTTTGCCGAAAAGCTTCTGTAACAGCGGCGCATAGCGAAATTGAATCTTCCTCACGCTCGTGCAGAATAATACGCGGAAGCTCCAGAGATCACGCGGCTTCTTTCCATGCTTGCGGGCAACGTATCTTGCCCAAGAAAGAATCACGGGTGTTACGCCCATGGTTGCCACAACGTTCTGATCAAGTGCTTTTTGGTAGACCAGTTCGAATCGTCGTTCCCAATCAGCCTTGGTAATGCCGGAGCCTAAGGCGTCAATGTCCTCTTGCTTAGGAACAAGACCAGACTGGTCAAGCATCGGATTAAGCCGTGCGTAGGTTCCAGAGCTGTATCCGTAGCTGACGGTTTGGCCGGCAGAATTCAAGGTTGCGACAACTGATGGGAAATTCAGGTTCAGGATTTTGCCTGTCAAGACTTCGGTGTCTTTTTTTCTGAGTGCGTAGTTGATGAAGGCTCTGGCTCCGCATGAAAGAATCAAGTCGAGATGAGTTTTGGTTGCGGGGAGCAGTTTGGCTCGTCCTGTTGAGCCTCTTGTCATGACCCATGTTAAAGGTGGCTCGGGCAAGATTACTCTGTAATTGTTTTGTCTGACGCTTTCAAGGTATGGTGCAAGCTCCTTGTAACCAATCGTTGGAAATCTGTTCCTGAATTCGTCCACTGTTTGGATTTTGTCGGCGCCTCGGTCCAGTCCGTAGTTTGTTTTCTCATAGAGCCCGAGCAGTTCATGAAGCAGTTCTTGCTGAGATTCGTCTGGGTTCTTCAGTGATTCGTACCATGGGTTGACTATGCCTTCGAGAAATTCCATGATCTGCTGCTTCCTCGGCTGAGCGTGTTGGCAACAGAGAATATGGCACATTGTGTGGTTTTATAAGTTTCTCGTTTGGGTCAAAGAAAGATTTATGAACAGTTTGATGAATGGTAAGAGTCTCTGTTTAGGAGAATTCGGAAATGGTAAGGGTAATCGTTTGCATTAAGCAGGCTATGGATGTCTCACAGATCAAAGTGGACACGGCTACAAGACGCTTGATCACTGTGGATGCGCCCAAGAAACTGAGTGATTTTGACAAGAACGCATTAGAAGAAGCTGTCCGACTGAAGGAGAAGCTGGGCGGCGAAGTAGTCACGTTAACTCTTGGACCTGAAGATGCTAAGACGACTATTCGTGAGGCTTTAGCTATGGGTGCAGACAAGGCTTACATTGCCAGTGATCCTGCGTTTGAGGGCGGGGACACGGTCGCTACTAGCTACGTGTTGGCTGAGGCTGTGAAGAAAATCGGTGCCTTCGATCTCATTTTGTGCGGTGAGGCGTCGATTGACAGTTTTTCTGCGCTTGTAGGACCACGGTTGGCTGACCGTTTGGGTTTGCCGTTGGTCATGTATGTTAAGAAACTCACGCTGGAAGGCGATACAGCTACGGTTGAGAGAAACCTTGAGGACAGTGAAGAGATTGTGAAGGTAAAGACTCCTGCTTTGTTCACGGTTACCAAGGAGTTGAATGAGCCGCGGATTCCTAATTTGATGGCTATTATGAAGGCTTCTAAGAAGGAAATTGTGATGTGGAAAGCTGCGGACTTGAACTTGTCAGCTGAGAAAGTTGGGGAGGCGGGTTCAGCGATTAGGATTGTTTCGGTTCTGGCGCCCAAGGTGGAACGCAAGAAAGTCAAGATAACGGGCCAATCGGCATCTGAGATGGCTGAGAACTTGGCTAAAGCGCTTATTCAAGACGGCGTTGTAAAGCAGGTGAAGATGTGATGAGCGAACACCATGGTGTCTGGGTCTACTCGGAAAAAACAGACCTCATGTTAGAAATGTTGACAAAAGCCACAGAACTAGCTGGCAAACTCAAGACCGAAACAGGAGCCCTGCTCATAGGCAGCGACGTCAAGGCAACGGCAGATCAGCTTGCAAGTTCAGGAGCTGACAAAGTCTACATTGTTGACAATCCCGCGTTGAAGGGTTTCAATGCTGAGACGTATTTGAGCGCTTTAGCTGCGGCTGTGAAGGAGCGAAAGCCAGAGATCATCTTGTTCGGGTCGACACGTAAGGGCAGAGAGTTGGCTGCGCGACTGGCTACTCGCCTTGAAGTAGGCTGTGTGCCAGACTGTACCAACCTAGGCTTGGATGAACAGGGACGACTGGTTAGCGAACGTGTAGTCTATGGTGGAAGTGCATCTGCTTCTCATGTGTTTGTGATTAAGCCTCAGATTGCTTGTGTCCCGTCGCGTACCTTTGAAAGGCATCCCCCGACTGAGAAGAAGGGCGAAGTTGTAGACTTGGGCATTGGGCAATTTGATGCGTCGAAGACTGAGACTGTTGAGGTGAAGCCTTTGGAGGCCGGTGGGGGCAAGCTTGACGAAGCTAAAGTTGTCATTGTTGGTGGTCGTGGCATTGAGAAAAAAGAGGACTTCAAAATCTTGGAGAGCTTGAGTTACGCTTTGGGTGGGCAAGTGGGTTATACTAGGCCTTTAGCTGAGGATCGCAAGTGGTTCAAAGGCGACTGGATCGGGTTATCAGGGATCAAGATCAAACCAGTGCTGTACATTGGCGCAGGCATTTCAGGCGTCATTCAACACGTTGCTGGCATCAGAGACTCGCAGGTCATTGTGGCGATTAACAAGGATGAGCAGGCCCCGATTTTCGAGATGGCAGACTACATCGTAGTAGGCGACTTGTACGAGATTATTCCAGCCTTAGAAGCAGCGTTAAAGAAGTTGTTGGCGCCAAGCTAGACCGCAGATCCAAGTTGGCATCGAGGAAATAGGCGTGAACGCTAAGCAACGGCATGCTATCGAGGACTATGCGAAAGAACAGATGGCTAAACTCGGATTGCACGGTTGGCCTCATGTCAAACGAGTCCAACGCTTGAGCATACAGCTCTCGAAGGATATGAAAAGAGTTGATTCTGAGGTTGTTGAAATCGCGGCTTTGCTGCATGATGTAGGCAAGTATAGGGAGAAAGGGAACAAAGCAGTTGACCATGGCGGCACAAGTGCTGCAATGGCTGAGGAATTCCTGAAATCGCTCAAGTTTGATGAGAAAAAAGTGGCTGCGGTTTGCCATGCCATCCGAGTCCATACTCATGGTGAAGAACCGCGGTCAGCTGAGGCTAAGATTTTGCATGATGCGGATTTTCTTGATAAGATGGGTGCTGTGGGCGTTGCCACATTGTTCATCAAAGCGTGCCTGACGAATGCCACGATTGAGGAGTCAGCTGAGTTTTGGAGGCATCCGTCCAGAGATTCGTATGTTGGGCTTCATGCGTTGTGGCTTCAGAAGCCTCATTACTACACTCGAGCTGCTGGCATCTTAGCAAAGAAGAGAAACAAGCTCGTCTATGCTTTTTTCAAGCAGCTTGAGAAGGAAATCGCGTTAGCAGACGTTTGAGGACTAGGCTTAGCTGTCTTGTTCGTCGCCCATTGCTTTCTTTCTGCAGCGCTGCATGTGGACAGAAAATGTGGATTTTGGATTCATAACCTATACCTAGCTTGTGAATTCAGATTCGGAGTGAATTGAATTGAAAAAGATCTGGGCGGCAATTCTAGCGTTTCTCCTAGTTGTCGGACTAGTTGCCTCAGTCAAGGTCCTAGCCGCCATTCTGGCAACTTTCTTTGGGGGGAATGTTACAACCGTGTGATAATGTGAAATGGTACACGCGGCTATTATGTGCATTTGACGTTTACCGCTTTGGCTAGTCTTTCTAGGTCTTCTTTGCTCATCCATTCTGTTTTGAGGTAGTCGCAAATCCGTTGGTCGCTCAGTCCGAGTCTTCTTGCCTCGTCCACTGCGTGTTGATAGGCTTCGATTTCGGTGGGTCTATCAGCGTAGTCGTATTCGACGTCGAAGAGCTTCTTTCCTTCCATGAGCTGTCTTATGTGAACGAGTTCGTGGATCAAGTCAAGGTAAATGTCGGTTTTGTCACCTTCATTCAAGTAGTGGGTGCTTATTACGAGGCTTCCGTGTCTGGTGTCAATCCACATGTAGCCGCCGATGTAAGTGAAGTTCACTTTGAGGTTCTGCAGGACTTCTTGGGTTTTTTCGCCGAAGATCTTTTTCACTGCTTCAACTTTTTCGAAGCCTTTGAAGTAATCTGTGAACCGATTTGCAGCACCTGTGGGACTCAGTACCCAGTCTACGTGGGGCACGCGGTCAAAATGCAGTTTTCCAAGAACGCGCATCGCTGCAGTCAGCATTCGTTCAGTCCAATGGGTCGTCGGCGTTTTCCCTCAAGAGTTGTCTGTTTCTGTTGTGGTCAGTGTTACTTCTCGGTCCATCGATATTTCTGTTTCTTCTTCCTTGATTTCTCAAGATCGCAACTGTGGTATAGACCGTTATGGCGACAGAGCCTTCGTCTACACGTAACACTTATATGAATTGAGTGATGTGAATGGTGATGCACAACGGGTGTTTGAAATGCAAATATGGCAAAAATTATTGATAGCGGCTGTTCTGGCAACAGTTGTAGTAGTCGCAGGTACTTTGGTCTATTTCAACTACTTTGCCAAAAGAAGACTGTTAATATCCACTACAACAAGCTTGTACGACACAGGCTTACTCGATGAATTAGAGACAGACTATGAAGCAACCCACAACGTGGATATTAACATAATATCTGCAGGCACAGGTATAGCAATCCAACATGCAGAGAATGGCGACGCTGACGTAATCCTTGTCCACGCACCGTCGGTTGAAAAAACCTTCCTAGAAGAGGGTTACGGAGTGAACAGAAAGATAATCGCCTACAACTTCTTCACCATCGTGGGACCAAGCGATGATCCAGCCGAAATCGAGGGAAAAACAGCAAAAGATGCTCTAAAAACTATATTCGCCTATGGAGAAAGCCTTGCTGACCAATCAGGTCAAACCAAAATATGGGTTTCCAGAGGAGATAAATCCGGCACACACACGAAAGAACAGAGTCTTTGGAAAGCAGCAGGCTACAACTATACGCTAGTATCCGCGGAACCATGGTATGCAGACGCAGGCTCAGGAATGGGTGACACGCTAAACATCGCTGATCAGAAATCAGCTTACACGTTGTCTGACATAGGGACCTATCTGAAGTTCTCGAAGGATGGCACAATATCTCTGGTTGCCCACATAAGTCAGGAAGAATCTTTGCTCAATGTCTACAGCGCAATGGCAGTGAACAGAACCGTGCCAGCAAACCAGACACTCCATGAGCAAATAAACTATGCTGACGCAGTGGACTTCATAAAGTACTTGGTTTCAGATGAGACGCAGCAGTTCATAGAAAACTATGGCAAAACCACATACGGGCAAAGCCTCTTCTACCCCGCAGTGCAACCCCTGAAGGACGATGCACCTCAACCAGTTGTTGGCTGGATAAAAACCGCTGCTTTCTTCGAAGGCTCAGAGTGTCCACCGCAATACAGAAGTGACTATCCAGAGCTTTACTCTTAGGGAAAACACATTGGTCGATATTTTAGGTGGCATAATAAAAGCGCTGCAGATGATCCTTTCAGGCGACCCAGTGCTCTACGGGATCCTTTACCGTTCTCTCTTTTTTTCTGGAATCGCTGTTATCTTAGCGACGCTCTGGGGAACACCCATAGCAATGTTACTTGGCCTCAAAGACTTTCGAGGCAAAACCTTAGTGAAAACATTTTTCAATTCTTTGATAGGTGTACCTACAGTCGTCTTAGGCTTGGTTCTCTTTCTCATTTTTTCGAAAGGAGGGCCACTAGGATCTCTAGGATTACTCTACACGCCGGGAGCCATTATTCTCGGCGAAGCCATACTTGTAACGCCTATACTGGTCAGCATAGCAACCACGGCCATAGAAGCAGTTGACCCAGAAATAATGAACTTGTCTAAAACGTTAGGAGCTTCGGAATCACAAGCATCATTAGCAGTACTAAAGGAGGCGGTAAACGGGGTCCTCCTATCCAACATTGCCAGCTTCAACCGGGCAATAGCAGAGCTAGGCGTGGCACTGCTAGTTGGCGGCAACATAGCAGGCTTGACCGATGTACTGACAACAGCGATTTCGCGTTACACAGCACGAGGCGATCTTGACTTAGCCATAGCCCTAGGAATAATGTTAATGGTTTTCGTCTTCGGGATAAATATGATTGTAATTGCAGCCCGAAAGGCAAAGTTTCTGCTTACATTGGGCAGATCACCACAATAGGAAGTTCAACGCTGACCAAGGATGCGAGAAAGTGGTAATCGTCGCTGAACTGAGGGATTTGTCGAAAGTCTACGGGGACAAAACGGTACTCGATGGTATAAATCTTCAAGTCTACGAAGGCGAAATACTTGCGTTATTAGGACCAAATGGCTCAGGGAAAACAACATTATTGAAGATTCTGGCGTTCATCGAAAACCCGACCAGCGGCGAAGTCAAGTTTCAGAACAAAACGGTCAGTCTCAAGGACGTCGAGAGAGCACGTATGCAGAGCACCCTTGTTTTCCAGAAAACAATCGCTTTTGACACGTCAGTCTACAACAACATTGCTTATGGTCTAAAGATCAGGAAAGTACCGAAAAACGCGCGCGATGAAGAAATAAGGAACGCGATTAGGTTTGTCAAGTTGGAGGGTTTCGAGAAGCGCCCTGCAAGAAAGCTCTCCGGCGGAGAACAACAGAGACTGGCAATCGCCCGAGCTTTGGTCTTAAGGACCAAGCTTCTTCTTTTGGACGAACCTACCGCGAATCTAGACCCAAGAAACGCTGCGATACTTGAAGAGGTCATTGCTACAGTGAATCGCGAAATGAAGACAACCGTTGTAATGGCAACACACAACATGTTTCAAGCGAAAACGCTGCCTCAACGCATAGCTTTGATGAGTGACGGAAGAATAACTGAGGTTGGCACGCCGATAGAGATCTTCGGCAAGCTTTCTAAGAATTTGGCAAGCTTCGCCGCTGTGGATAACACTTTCACTGGAGCAGCGAGGAAAACCGACGCAGGTACAACAATAGTGGATATAGGCAACGGATTGCAGATCCAGGCGGCGACTCAAAGGCAAGGCGAAACTTCCATCTTCGTAAACCCACAGGACATAATCTTATCCAAAAGTGCAGTGGCATCTAGCGCCAGAAACGTGTTCAAGGGAAGAATCATAGAGGTCTTGGATCTGGGCACGCTCGTAAAGCTCAAGGTTGACATAGGAAAACCATTCACGGTCCAGATAACCAAGCAATCATTCAATGAGATGCTTTTGAACCTGAACACTGAAGTCTATATCGCATTCAAAGCTTCAAATGTTCAAGTAGTCTAGGTTCTCTCTTCTTTCCTTTGCGACTCGAACATGATACCATGATCTAATACCGTTAAATAAGGTAAAACCTTGTATATCTAGTCTCATGGTCACACGTGAGAAACATGTGCCCACAGCAAAGGTTTGGCTTGAATACAAAGGTGAGCCAATACTCGGTGAGGGCGGCGCGACTATCTTGGAAGCCATAAGAGAAGAGCAGTCAATCTCAAAAGCAGCTAGAAAAATCGGAATGTCATATCGTTACGTTTGGAATTATCTGGCTAAGATGGGAAAAGCTCTGGGCGAGCCCATAGTCAAGACATACAAAGGCGGCAAAGTTGGCGGTGGTGGAGCCAACCTCACACCATTGGCAGAAACGTTGCTCAAAGAGTACCAACGAGCTGAAGACTATGTGGGCGAAATTCTGGGTGATCAGGAATACTGGGAGGCGGTAGGATTGAAAATAAGTGCTCGAAACAGGTTGAAAGGCGTTGTCAAAAGCGTGGAAAAAGGAGACATCGTAGCCAAAGTCAAAATAGAAGTCACTGCTCCAGCATCCGTGACTGCACTCATATCCAGTGAAGCCGTAGAAGACCTTGACATCAAAAAAGGCGACAAAGTTGAAGCAGTGATCAAGGCAACCGAAGTCATGATAGCCAAAGAGAAATAAACATCAGACATTGCCCGAAAATCAGCAAATACCATTTTTTTCTTCACGACAGCTTCGAACACATATGCACGCATGAGACTCAGTGTTTGGCTAATGCTCTTTTCAATGCGGATACAAAGGCTCCTTCGTCTTCAGCTAGTCTCTTCTTAACTTCCTTCCAAGCAGCTGGACAGCTCTTGTATTCCACGCCCACGATCCTATGAATAGCTTTGTCAATTTCTTGCCTGTTTTCCTTGGTCACTGTGATTCCGGCTTTCTTGAAAACATCGTTGAGATGCCTGAAATAACATGTCAAAGCCGCTCGCCTCATAATGTCATGGTTGACGGATTCGTTATTGTGCGCAAGTTAAATATCATCCTTTTCTCGTCTACGTTAAGCGTTCACGAAGAGGCATGATCAAAGTTGGTGCTGAAAGAACGAACAGCTAACAACGTGCACACGGCTTTCGTTGAAGAAGCCAAAGCATACCAAAGGCTCCAAATTTTCGCCGAAAAAGCCAACGAAGAAGAACTGCCGCAAATAGCCCACCTGTTCCGAGCAATAGGTGCAGCTGAAAGCGTTCACTCAAAGCGTAACTTCGCACTTCTCGAATCCGTCGCAGATACGCAAAGCAACTTGGACAGAGCATTTCAATCTGAAACCGCGGTTACTGGAATCTACTATCCAAAAATGTTTCAAGAGGCTGAGGAAGACGGAGAGCAAGCTGCAGCCCTGGTCTTCTCTCAAGCCCGCGACGTTGAGGCTTTTCATGCTAAGCTGTACAAGAAGGCACTTGACCACTTGATAGCGCAAAGATCCACCGACTACCATGTCTGCAGTGTCTGCGGATACGTGGCTGATGGCAAGCTTCCGAACAACTGTCCCGTGTGTGGCGCCGCTAGCACGAAATTCGACAAAGTAGAATAACCGGGTTTGTAGTTCGCTTCTGCCCGCTATTTCTTAAGCGTCTCTAGGAAGGTTGCGAGTCTCTCTTTCACTTGTGCTTCTCCTGCAACGCGTGGATCTGATGAGTCTAGGTCGAGTATGAGGCTCTGTACACCCAGGTTCTTGTAGACTGTGTCTCTCACGATGGTTTCGCCTATTGACATCATACGACAACCCCAGTTAGTGGGCAGAATGACTCCGTTGACATGAAAATCCTTGACTAAGTTAAGAATGATGTTGACTCTGCGTTGCACAGTTGAGTTAGCCATATTGGGCAGGTACTTGCGAGCCAAGCTTTCATACGGATTCTCAGAATCAAGGCTACCTGTCCACGTGTGTGAAAAGACTTCAGCCACAACAATAGCGCCCAGTGTATTCAGGTATTCGAATATCTTCAGGTTGTACCATGGAGGCAGGTTGTCCCATACGAGTCGGAAGCGTTCGTTTTCAACCGTTCCCACACCGTTTTGGACTCTTTCGCGCAGTTCGTCCCTTAACTGAGTGTAGAAATCTACTGCTTCCTGCGAGCCTGGCGTGCTCAACATGAAGTACACTGCTGAAAAAGCGTCTCGCGCATCCATTGGACATGGAATATTCTTGCGTAAGTCTTGGATTTCGGTCCACAGCTTGCTGGTCCAGTTTGACAGCGCCAAGGTTTGGCTGAGCTTGTACTTGTCGAAGCTTGTGCCAGTTTGCTTTTCCAAGAATGCGAACAGGTCGTTCAGTTGTGTTTTGTAGTATTCG
>Ga0224495_10001843_pt1 | contig 14447 bp, 12 predicted proteins | sample SF_Jul11_sed_USG_FD_168128 | JGI IMG/M metagenome (GOLD analysis project Ga0224495, IMG submission 168128) | Sediment microbial communities from San Francisco Bay, California, United States - SF_Jul11_sed_USGS_4_1 | ecosystem: Environmental > Aquatic > Marine > Sediment | place: USA: California... | reverse complement strand
TGCCAAGCGGATATTTGATGCAAGCTCTTCGGCCAACAGCACGCCAAGTTGACAATTTAGTTCATCTACACTGCCCAGTAGCACAATACGTGCATGATCTTTGCTAAGACGTGAGCCGTCGGCTAATCCGGTGTTGCCATCGTCACCTGTACGGGTAGTTATTTTTGTCAGTCTCATATCGCTTTCAATTAATGACGCTCAAGACAAATTAAATATATGTGCGGATTTGGCAAGGTGCCACTACGTTGTGCTTGCCATATCATTTCGCTAAGACAATCCATCATCTGATGCTGCGCGTTGTGCTCAGATTTCAGCTTGTGGGAAAGTCGTACAAATTGTGCGCGTACACCCGCCGGTTGATCAATGGAGATTTGTTCTTCAATAGTAAGATGCATCATTATATGTAAAAACGGGTTTGTTTCACCCTGATCAGACTGATAATCCCGATTTTTGTATCGGTCGGGATTTTCCAATATCGTGTGGTATTCCGGGTGATTTTCAATCAACCGTAATGCCAAATTTTCTAACGGTGTAAGCATTTCCTGTTTTCTATGCTTTCGCCAGGATTCAAACAAAAAATTTCGAGCATCCTCGCGAGAGGGATTAAATAACACTACGATTCCTTTATCTTGTATTCACATAAATCCCAAATGATACATGCCCCGCATTTTGGTTTGCGTGCCTGGCAAATGTAGCGGCCATGCAAAATCAGCCAGTGATGCGCATCATGCTTAAATTCATCAGGTACCATTTTGGTCAATTTATGCTCCACTTCCATTATGGTTTTGCCGGGTGCTAGCCCAATACGATTTGAAATACGAAAAATGTGGGTATCAACCGCGATGGTTGGCTTTCCGAAGGCGATGTTTAAAACTACATTGGCAGTTTTGCGACCCACTCCTGGCAGAGCTTCCAGCTCTTCGCGTGTTTTTGGAACCTCTCCTCCATGTTGATTAATTAATAAACGACAAGTCTCAATAATATGTTTGGCTTTTGTTTTATACAATCCAATATGCTGAATGAACTCGCGCAATTTTTCTTCTCCAAGATCAAGTATCCCTTGCGGAGTATTTGCAACTGAAAACAGCTGTCTTGTGCCTGCATTCACGCTTACATCGGTTGCTTGAGCAGAAAGTACTACTGCAACCAGCAATTCAAACGTTGATTGAAATTCAAGCTCGGTCGAGGGGTGTGGATTACTTGACTGAAGTCGCAGAAAAATTTCACGGCGCTTGGTTTCATTCATACCGCTTGCATTGCAGATTGCATTGCCTTCGTACGCACTCTCTTCTCAGTCCGCAAATTTACCCAGTTTTTAAATGCAATCAGCAGGCCTAGTGCAATGAATGCACCCGGCGGTAATACAGCTATTAGAAAACCATGGTAATTCGGTATAACAGTAATTACCAGTGACTTTGCCGCATCACCAAAAACCAAATCAAAACCTGACAGCAGTGTACCGTGCCCGAATATTTCTCGAATTCCCCCCAACAAGGTAAGCACCGCCGTCAGGCCCATTCCCATTGCCAGACCGTCCAGTACTGATGCTCGTATTCCATTTTGAGATGCAAAAGCTTCAGCCCTTGCAAGCACTATACAGTTGGTGGTAATTAATGGCAAAAACACTCCAAGCACAACATACAGTGGGTATGCATATGCATTGATAAGTAATTGAACGATGGTAACCAGGACTGCTATCAGCAGAACATATACCGGAATACGTGCTTCGTTGGGAATGATTTCCCGAATAGCGGCAACTGTACCACCTGACAAAGTCATCACCAATGTAGTTGCGAGTCCAAGACTTAAAGCATTTACTACAGAATTGCTAATTGCAAGTAGCGGGCATAGCCCAAGTAATTGAACTAGCCCGGTATTTTGTGTCCAAAATCCATTCTGGATAATTTCTTTCATTTCTTGGCTGGTCATATTGCCCCCTTAATCTTTGCCTGCCCTGCTTTCTCAAGGAAAGCCAGTGGAACTTCAGCAAAAAGTTCTTCTTGATGCAAAGCAAAGTATTGCAGTACTTTACGTACCGCTTTCAATACTGCGCGAGGAGTAATGGTTGCGCCTGCTCTGTACTCAAAAGTACCGCCATCTTTTCTTACTTTCCAGTCCTTCTCTATAATACTTTGCAGCGAAGCTCCTTTGAATATGTCTATCCAGCCATCTTTGGCTATCTCAATATAATCACCTAATCCTGGCGTTTCCTTGTGCGACACAACCCGTACCCCACCAATTTTTTCATTCGCATGAATTGCAATAATCAAAATTATCTTGCCCCCATATCCATCCGGTGCAACCGCCTGCAATACTGCAATTGAGGCCTTCCCGTGCATCCGTCCTCGATAAATGATGGTTGCTTCATCTGTACCCAGCAATTCATCTGCCGCAACACGTACGGTATCTTGCATTATTTTGTTGTCATATGTATATGTCGGCGCGATTTGCGAAATCAACTTTAGTTTCTCATTTTCTTCACTGATTGCAATAGTATCGTGTGTCATTTTGTAGGTCAGAGCAAGCAGTCCTGTCCCTATCACCGCAAAAAATAGTAGATTAAGGGCAGTATGAAAAGCAGCCTTGGCCATTGTGCGTCTCATGGCTAGGCTCCTTTTTTGTTGGCTTTGATTTTTTTACCGAAAACTTTTGGCTGTGTGTAGAGCACAATAAGTGGAACGCAAATATTCATCAACAAGGTAGCAAATGCTGTTCCGTCGGGAAAACTGCCAAATACACGTATTAAGTATGTAATCACGCCTGCCATCATTGCAAAAATTATCCGTCCCTTTACTGTAGTCGGGCTACTTACCGGATCGGTAAGTATAAAGAACGCACCTATAATTGCTGCACCTGAAAACCAGTGAAAAAGCGGAGTAACATAATGATCAGGATCCGCTAAATGAAAAATACCGGCCGTAATAAACAATGTACATAAATATGCAATGGGAATATGCCAGTTGATAATGCGATTTACCAATAAATATAGGCCACCAATCAAAAAACCCAACGATACCATTTCGCTTCCTCGCCCCGCAAGACTTCCGTAGATCGGCATGTTGAGTATTTCTTTTACATGTTTGTCCAAATGCAAATGAGTTTTTAATGTATCCAGTGGTGTTGCCATCGTGATCGCATCCAGTGTCACATTATGTGGTAGCACACCGAAAAACATGTATTCCATTTGTGCCATAAAATCGAGATTTATCTGATCCAGTCCTTGTGGGGTAAGCCAATGCGTCATTTGAACCGGGAACGAAACAATCAGTACTGCAAAACCAACCATAGCCGGATTGAAAAGATTGTTTCCCAAACCCCCGTACAAATGCTTTGCAACAGAAATACTGAATGCCGTACCAGCTACTACTAGCCACCATGGGGCAAGTGGTGGAATTGAAAGCGCCAGCAACCATCCAGTCAGGAGTGCACTATTGTCCTTCAGGTATTGAGTAATTGGCCGGCTTCTCAACTTAAGCATCAAAGCCTCGGTTATCAATGCAGTAATACTGGCCAGGAAGATCGAGACCAGTATAGCCGGACCAAAATACCAAACGTATATCGCAATACCGGGAAGCAGTGCTATCAGTACCTTGAGCATGATTCGCGCAACGGTATCCGGTTTGCTTATGAATGGTGAAAAATTGACACTCATGTTATTCCTTGTGGAGCTCTGCTTCATGCTGAACGGATTCTGTCGACTTGGCCTCCAGTTCCTTTGCTGCAAGTGCAGCTTTCTCCTTCGCTGCCAGCTTTTCCGCCTTTTCTTGTTTCTCGCGTTCAATTCGATATTCACGGAACTCATGTCGTTCCCGCGCTCTGTCCGCACTATGTTTCTCTTGAGTACGCACTCGTATTTCACTCTTTGCAAATCTATAATACTGCACCAGTGGAATATGGCTCGGACAGACATAACTGCATGCGCCGCATTCGATGCAATCAAATAAACTAAACGTTTGCGCTTTCCCGAATTCCTTTGCCTTGGCAAACCAGTAGAGATCTTGCGGTTGCAGATTTACTGGGCAAACCTCAGAACAGCGCGTGCACCGTATGCATGGCAGGGCTGGCAACGCCGGAGGGAACAGCTTTTCTGATGAGACAATAATACAGTTACTTGCTTTGACAAGCGGTACCGATTTTGATGGCAGGCGCATCCCCATCATCGGTCCTCCCATTATGTAGCCATTAGCACCTGGCAATTCTTCAGCATGCGCAACTAGCTCGTTGATTGGCGTACCAATCAACGCTTCGAAATTCTGGGGCCGGCGAACATTTCCAGTAACCGTAACTATCCGTGACAGTAGCGGTTCTCCATAAGCAATTGCACGCCATGCACTATGTGCAGTAGCCACATTAAAGCATTGCACACCAATTTCTGCTGGAAGTTTTCCAGACGGAACTTCTAAATCTGTAAGTACCTTTATCAGTTGTTTTACACCACCTCCTGGATAAATTGTAGGAATTTCCACAACTTCGAATACTTTGCTACTGCCTGAAACTGCTGTTCTCATTGCGGTAATCGCTTCTGGTTTATTGTCCTCAATGGCGATTATCACTTCTTCAGCAGCAAGGATGAAGCATAATATTTCCGCACCCCGAACAATCTCCGATGCCCTTTCTCGCATCAGCATGTCATCGCAGGTTATGTAGGGTTCGCATTCAGCACCGTTTAGTATCAAAGTCTTGACCTTGTGCATGCCCAACTTAAGTTTTACATCACTGGGAAATGTCGCCCCGCCCTGACCTACTACTCCTGCCATGCGTAACTTTTGGCGCAACTGTTCTGGTGTGTTACTTAGGTATTCTGTCTTTTCATGTGTAATCCATTCATCCTTCCCATCCGGTAACAATGTTGCACACAAATCAGTCAATCCAGATGGATGAGCAATTATTTGTGCCTCCAAAGCCGCGATAATTCCAGAAGTTGGCGCATGAATGGCGCTGGAAATAAATCCTTCTGGTATTCCAATTAACTGACCTTTCAGTACGTATTCACCCACCTGCACGATGGGTTTGGCTGCTTCTCCGGCATGCTGCTGAAAAGGAATCACAAGATGAGAAGGTAAGGTAGTCCGAACAATTCCATTTTGTGTTGATTGTGATTTATTGCTTTGCGGACGAATACCACCGTGAAATTTATACAATGTTCTCATTGAACCATGTCCATTGAATAGACAGGATATCGCCATTTCCAATTGGAAATTTTTTCAGTTATTAGTTGCATCTCAATACAATCTACCGGGCAAGGTGCAACACATAGTTCACATCCGGTACATTCTGCTGCGATTATTGTATGCATTTGTTTTGCCGCTCCAACAATTGCATCAACTGGACAGGCTTGAATGCATAACGTACAACCAATACACGTGCTTTCATCAATATATGCAACTGATTTGTCTCTGGGTCTCGTTTCTACACCAAATGGTACTGGGTCTACTCCCAGCAACTCAGCCAGTTTTTGAATACCCTCTTCTCCGCCTGGAGGGCACTTATTTATTTCCGCCTCTCCAGCAGCAATTGCTGTCGCATAGGGCTTGCATCCCGGAAAACCGCATTGTCCGCATTGTGTTTGTGGCAAGACAGCATCAATCTTGTCTACTAGTGGATTTCCTTCAACGCGAAATTTTATTGCAGAATATCCCAATATTGCGCCGAGCACTATCGCCACTCCCGCCATCACCAGTAGTGCGTTTAGCATTATTTGATCAGTCCCGAAAACCCCATAAACGACAAACTCATCAAGCCAGCAGTAATCATTGCAATCGCCGACCCTTTAAATGTTGGTGGGACATCCGCTCCTTCCATGCGTTCTCGCATTCCTGCAAATAAAACCATTACCAGTGTAAATCCCAACGCACCGCCCATGCCGAAGAATATCGACTCAACAAAACTATGCTTGGCTTGAACATTAAGAAGGGGAATGCCGAGTACGGCACAATTTGTTGTAATTAGTGGCAAATATATGCCCAACACTTGATATAACGCTGGACTAGTTTTTTGTATCACCATTTCGGTAAATTGCACAATACCGGCAATTACTACGATAAATGAGATTGTTGTTAAATAGGTTAGATCTGGGCCTAAAAGATAGCGATTAATCAAATAGCTGGCACCCGAGGCTAGCGTCAACACAAAGGTCGTGGCCGCACCCATGCCAATTGACGTCTCCAGTTTTTTTGAAACTCCCATGAACGGGCATAATCCGAGGATCTTGACCATCACGATGTTATTTACGAAAACCGTAGCCACCAAGATCAATAGATATTCATTCATTGAAACTTCCTAAGTATACCGAGGTAGATTATCCCTCGATTCATGTGGAGCTTCAACTACGTTGATTGTATCTAGATAAGTCAAAATATTTCGGATTGTCAGCTGAGAACCCTTGTTCGAAGAGGCACCCTTTCAGTTGACATAATATCTGATGATTTCCATGACAAAAAAGCTAAACAACATTATAACGAGCAGTTTTAATAGAAAATTATTTTGTTTGTATTGTTTTAATATATTAATCTGCATATCTTTGTTTTTTTTGCCGGAATCTGCTGACAGATACTGATGCATCAGTCTCGGAAGTTGTGGCAGCAACATGGCATAATTCGGGGCTTCGGAATGCAATGATTTTATGAATCCGCGCCAACCTACTTGCTTAACCATCCATTGTTCCAGCCATGGTTTAGCCGTCTTCCATAGATCCAATTCAGGATCAAGCTGCAAGCCCAACCCCTCGATATTCAGCAGCGTTTTTTGCAGCAACACCAACTGCGGCTGAACTTCAATTCCAAATCTTCGCGAAGTCTGAAACAACCGCAGCAGCACACGTCCAAATGAAACCTCGCGAAGTGGCTTGTCAAAAATCGGTTCGCACACTGTACGTATGGCCGCTTCCAGCTCATCTATACGAGTCTCTGCCGGTGCCCAACCAGATTCAATGTGAACTTCGGCTACTCGTTTGTAATCTCTTCTGAAGAATGCTATAAAATTTTGAGCCAAATACCGTTTATCAATATCGGTCAACGTACCCATAATGCCAAAATCCAATGCTATGTATTGCCCTTTTGTATCAACCTGAACATTACCCGGGTGCATGTCAGCATGGAAGAAACCATCACGAAAAACTTGGGTATAAAAAATTTCTACCCCATTTGCCGCAAGTTTTGCAATATCCACTCCTGCAGCGCGAATTGTTTTGATCTGGCTTATCGGGATACCATACATGCGTTCCATCACCATCACTTCGGATGTACAAAATTCCCAATACATTTCAGGAACTGATAGCAAATTAGATTTTGCAAAGTTTCGTCTTAGTTGGCTTCCATTTGCTGCTTCCCTCGTTAAATCCAATTCGTCGCATAAATGTTTTTCAAATTCTTCTACAACTTCACCCGGTTTGAGGCGGCGACCATCAATCCATAGTTTTTCTATCAAATCAGCTGCTATTTTCAGTAGGGCAATATCATGTGCTATTACGCGGCTTATTCCTGGTCTTAGCAATTTTACTGCGGCATTGCGACCATCTGGTAGTACCGCAAAATGTACTTGCGCAACTGATGCACTTGCTACGGGTTTTTCTTCAAAACTTTGAAACACTTCTTTTAGTGGCTTTCCGTATGTTGCTTCTAATAAAGATATAGCTTGATATGATGGAAAGGGTGGTACCTGATCCTGGAGTTTGGCTAGTTCATCGGCAATATCCGTCGGCAGCAAATCCCTGCGCGTCGAAAGCATCTGACCAAATTTGACAAATATAGGCCCAAGATTTTCCAAAGATAGGCGCAATCTGACCGCACGTGGTTTTGAAATATTACGTGGAAGCAACAGAATATTTAGTGGTACACGCAGCCAGCGCACACGTGCGTGTGCAAATACAAATTCGTCCAAACCGAAGCGCAGCACGACGAAAATAATTTTAAGTAAACGCAATATTCGCAGCAACGGCAATATTCCTAATTGTGCTGAACCGTCACGCGTTAATTCATACGACTACCCTATATCACTCTAATGTAAATTAAAGTGATATAGGGCCACACTAATGTTATAACTTATGCCAGTTCGTAACGGATTCTTCGCGCAATCGACCTCCCCGATGAGGTTCCAGACGCGTGACCCCAGCTTACCATCTTTTCGTTGCCCACTCTCAACATGTTGGCATGATTTGTTATATCCGCATCCTCAGCAGCAGATTCTTGCACGAATCCTAATCCCCGCCTAACGCGTTCTATATTATCCGGTAACCCAGTCAAAAATGTCCAGCCAGAACCTATTTCGTGCATTTCCATGTATTCACGCAACGCAGCAGGATCATCCTCAAGCGGAGTTAGAGAGAATGAATAAAAATTGATATCACTAGCAAAATCTCCCAGCAATTCTCGCGCTTCTTTCATGTTTTGGGTTGTAAGCGAGCAAGTATCGTTACAAACTGTGTACATAAAGTTTATGACCACTTTTTTGTCTTTGAGCAAGTCGTCATATAGCATCACTGTATTTCCGTTATGAGTAATTAATGGAACATTCGGAAAATGTTTCCGTCGGAACATTTCTCGTGTGTTTTGTTCCTGGTTTGTTTGTGTTGCTGCCATCAGCGCACCTGACCCAAGCAAGGCCGCTGCGGTTCCAAGCAAAAGGCTTCTCTTTTCTAGGTTCAACATAATTTCTCTCCTAAATTTTATTTGTATATAGTAATAATGCTTTTACTTGCTTATCTTATGGAGCAGGGTTTGTATCCCCTACATCCTGAACCGCAAACAGCAACATCATTGCGTGATCCTCATGAACTACGTTATGGCAGTGCATTGGATAGACGCCCCGGTAATCTGTAACTTTTACGATGTACTCAACAGTTTCGTTTTCTCCAAGCCACACAACATCCTTTCTCCCAAATTCTTCCGAGTTGGTGGGAGTTGGAATGCCATTACGCGAAACAATCCTGCCTTCGACAAAGTGATTATGTATAGGATGTGACCAGCCACCGCTGCTATTCGAGAATATCCATTTTTCAGTCGTGTTTCTTTGCGCTGTAAAACGAATTTCATCACAGTTAATCGGCAAATTATTTACAGTCCATTGTCCACCGCTACGATTGAAATTAAATGTTCGGGTGACAATCGGTGCCTCTATTGGTGGAAGTGTAATTGGTGCAAAATTAGCAATTGTTGCCGGATCCACACTTGCATCCGGAACAACTTCACCAATCCTGAATTCAACCAATACATTCTGTGGTATCGCAGGATTATCAAGTTTATTATCTGGCCCCTTGCCACTCGTTTGAATCAAGCGATTTTCAAGCCATAGTCGGGTTGCGCCCGGTGCTGGGCCACCTGGTGCTGTCATTTTATTAAAATCAAATATGACATCTGCCCTCTCTGCAACAGCCAGTTTTACACTATTTACCTGTTTTGGAGCGGCCATCAGATTTCCGTCGTTTCCTATTCTCCAAAAAGGAATTGATTGAGCTGGATTATCTGGATTTGTAAGAAAAAGCTGGTAAAACCTTGAGGGCCCCATATCAAGCAAGCGCATTCTATATCTTCTTTTTGATACGTTGAAGAAAGGTTGTACCTTTCCATTCACCAAATACTTATCTCCTAGATGTCCATCGGTATCAAATAAATCGAAACTTGCTTGTCCTGTATTTGGATCTATTAGTAGGTCTGTGAATATTATTGGTATATCGTACTCAGGATAGCTGGGCAACCTGAATCCGGTATTCTCATTTCCTGTGTCGTATTCGTTAAATACTATGTGAAATCCTGCAATTCCTTTGTATACGTTTTCAGCTGTATGACCTTCTCGATGATCGTGATACCACAGTGTTCCCAACGTTTCCCTTATATCGCCGTCTGGCGTTGCCGGATTTGTAAATCCGGCACGCTTCATGTTGTAGTAGTAATCATAATACTGGCCTGGGAAAAAAAATCTTCCCTGCGTTGCTGGACTTTCTGAAAGCCCACCCAGGCTTGGATCGCATGGTCCACCATCACTTTCTGGCCCGCTGTGAAAATTGTGCAGGTGGATAGATATTTGATTTTTGCCAAATCCACCGCTTGCTGCTCCTGTTGGTAAATCATTGAAGCGGCGCACTACGCATGCTGTATTTTGGCCCGCCTGATACCTAGTGACTATTGTCGGTGTTGGTGTCATTGGTTTATCTACTGTAAGATCTGATCCACCTCGGTTTGCACCCCAAAAGTTGATTTGCGGTTGCAAATTTGGGTGAATAGAAGCGGCTGGAACTGGACCATATCGCTGTGCGAAAAAGTATTGCGGAGGATTCATGCTGCGAAATTGATGCGGCTCTCCGCGGCCTTCATAGGGAATTCCTGTTGATGGATTTATCGCTCTATTTGGAGCCTCTGTTGGTGGCTGAATAAATGCCGGGTCACTTAGGGTCCTGAGTGGCAACTCGGGGATTATCGGCATGGACTCTAAGAACGGCGTAGTGGGCGGACTTGTGATTGTGCCTGCCCGTGCCAATGACCACGGTGAAATTCCCGCAACGCTAACTCCTACAGGGATCGATGCTAAACCAACTTTAAGCGCTGTTCTGCGCCCCGGATTATTTAATTTTTCCGAATTTATAATCTTGTTTGTTTTCCTTTTCATTTGTCTACCCCTTAATAAAAGTTTTATATTTTCGGTATTTTCATCGCCATAGTTCTATTAAATAGATAATTACATTGTGTTACGTATATTCCCTGTCTAATTGCGACACTTTTAAGTTAACAGAGCTCCTTGTTTTTTGTAGCTATCAAATCTAACAGGTCAATTCTCTCTATCAATGTACATCTTTTTACTAATACTGTAGTAATACGGTTAATAGCTTTACCTAAAGCAAGATAGCCCAAGTTGTCGCCATACTTAGTAACTTTGTTTTAATTTGATATTAAGATATTGTTCATGCTGGAAAACTTGTGAGAATCACTGAGGTCATAGTAAATGCGGGCGTAGATAGCAATTCTTTCCGAGCAGACTTATACCTCAAAAAAATTCAACGAGGTTGTGCGGTACCATGCAAGAGCCGAAATGAATTAACTGGGACTAAAGATTTATATTATCCGCCTGTATGTAAATGCATCAGAGCAACCCGCTAGAGTTTGAGTTCTTCGGTAATTTCGAGGGCATTTATGTGTGCGGCAGTGCTTGTTGCACACGGTGCACTGAATCCATGATAGCGCTAATAAAGTTGGTAGACGAAAAGTCCGTTTGGAAGGAATGAAAATAAGATTTAGGTAATGTATTTCGGACTGTACATTGGTGAATTGCCTCCAGTCTTAATGATGCTGGAATGATTATCAGGTGCTGAAAGTGTAACCCACATTCTTGATTTGTACTTTAAATGTGCGTATTTTATGTTGGAGCCTAGTATTGTTGTCTCTTTAAACATCCAGATTTTTAACGCCTAAAGCATTTTTTTCTATGAAAACTCTTCTTGGTTCAACCACATCACCCATTAATGTTGTAAAGATTTCATCGGCTGAAATTGCGTCTTCTATTTGAACACGAAGCAATATTCGATTTGCTACATCCATTGTTGTTTCCCAAAGTTGTGACGGATTCATTTCTCCCAGCCCTTTGTATCGTTGAATATTAACTCCCTTTTTTGCCTCTTCTAGTAGCCACTCAATTGCTTGCTTAAAGCTGGTTACTGTTCTTTTTTGTTCTTCACGAGAGATATATGCGCCCACTTTTATTAGGCCACTGAGAATTTCTGCCGCTTGACGAATTTGAGCATAATCGCTTCCATTTAAAAACTGTTTGTCCAAGTAACTGATTGAATAATTTCCATGATAGAGTTTCTCAAGCCGCAATCTAATTTCGCTGTCCACATCTTTTTCAAGTGTAACTTTGATTTTGCCGCTACATGCATCCTCAATTAATTTGGCGCTGTTTTTAGCTTTATCTTCATTATCTAGCGAAAGCGGCGGTAATATTAGCAACGCATGGCTTGCTTCGGGTGCTATAAAGTGTGATAAGCGATCAATTACTGCCTCCGCAAGAAGATATTGTTTAGCAATGGTTTCTAGTGCATCGGATTGAATTGGTTTCGCCTCTCTGGAGGGAAATAAAATGGCATTTTTGAGGGCAGACTTTAACATAAAAATCTTCATTTCTTGGTCATCTTTAAGATAGCGCTCCTCCTTTCCCTGCTTAATTTTATACAATGGTGGTTGTGCTATATAAATATGTCCCCGCTCTATCAACTCTGGCATTTGGCGGTAGAAAAAAGTTAGCAACAAAGTGCGTATATGTGATCCATCCACATCTGCATCTGTCATTATAATAATGCGGTGATACCTAAGTTTATCAGCATTGTATTCTTCCTTGCCGATGCCAGTTCCTAGAACGGTAATAAGTGTAGCAATTTCTTGTGATGCTATTAATTTTTCAAATCGTGCTTTTTCTACATTAAGTATTTTCCCTTTTAGAGGTAGTATTGCTTGAAATTTGCGGTCACGGCCTTGCTTTGCTGATCCACCCGCAGAATCACCCTCAACCAAATAAAGCTCTGATAGGGCGGGATCTTTTTCCTGACAGTCAGCCAACTTTCCGGGTAACCCCATGCCGTCCAAAACACCTTTTCTTCGTGTTAACTCTCGTGCTTTTCGCGCTGCCTCTCTGGCACGTGCTGCATCAATTATTTTTCCCACGATGATTTTTGCGTCAATCGGATTTTCTTGTAGGTATTCGCTTAGTTTTTGAGCTACAACCTCTTGTACTGCTGGCTGAACCTCACTGGAAACCAGCTTATCTTTTGTCTGGGAGGAAAACTTGGGATCGGGCACCTTAACTGAAAGCACACAAGTTAAACCCTCTCTCATATCATCACCCGTTGTATCTACCTTTGCCTTTTTTGCTAATTCATTTTCTTCAATATATTTATTAATTACGCGAGTCATCGCCATGCGGAGGCCGGTCACGTGGGTTCCTCCATCTCGTTGCGGTATATTGTTTGTAAAACACTGTACGATTTCTGAATAGCTATCGTTCCATTGCATCGCAACATCTACAACAATATTATCTTTTTCTCCACATGCCCTAAAACACTTTGGATGAAGTACTGACTTGCTTTTATTTACATATTCTACAAACCCTTGCACACCACCCGAGTAGGCAAAATTTTCACTTTTTCCTGTTCTTTGATCGATTAATTCAATTTGTACCCCATTATTAAGAAATGAAAGCTCGCGCAAACGCTTAGCTAATATTTCATAGTGAAATTCTACCTGACCAAATATCTCTTTATCTGCCAGAAAATGTACTTCTGTTCCTCGCTTACTACTTTCACCAAGCTCCCTAGCTGGCGATATCTTTACTCCCTTTTGTATATCTATCAGCCGATTTATTACCGCGCCACGAACAAACTCTAGACCAAATTTTTTACCATCCCGACAGGTTATTAATTTAAACCATTCCGACAGTCCATTTACACAACTAACGCCTACACCATGCAAACCGCCAGACACCTTGTAACTATTTTGGTTAAATTTCCCCCCCGCATGCAATACCGTTAGTACTATTTCAGCGGCAGATCTTTTTGGTTCATGTTTGTCGTCAAACTTTATTCCAATTGGTATTCCGCGTCCATTATCGGTCACAGAAATTGAATTATCTCCATGAATAATTACTTTTATATCATCACAATAGCCAGCCAAAGATTCATCGATAGCATTATCTACAACTTCAAAAACCATGTGGTGCAATCCAGTACCATCCGATGTATCACCAATATACATTCCTGGCCGCTTTCTAACTGCCTCTAACCCCTCTAGTTGTTGGATGCTTGATTCATCGTAATTATTTTCCATTATATAAATTTCTTTCTGTTTCACGTGGAACAGTTAAATGCGCATGGGCATAACCACATAGCAGAATTCGGTATTTTGTGGCGATGTGATTAATATACTGCTATTGGGGTCTCCAAATGAAAATTTGACATTTTCACTGTTAATGTTATTCAATCCATCTATAAGATAGGTTACATTAAAACCAATATCAATTGCTTTGCCGTGATAATCCGTCTCTATTTCTTCCTGTGCTTCTTCTTGTTCGCTATTACTACTGATAATGCTAAGCGTTTTTTCTGTAAGTATGAAGCGTACTCCACGAAACTTTTCATTGGAAAGGATGGCCGCTCGCTGAAGAGCTTGTTGAATTACCAATCTGTTTATATTGAGGTGATTTTCATATTTTGGTATTACTCGTTCGTAATCTGGAAATTTTCCTTCTATTACTTTGCTTATCAGAGTAATACCTGAAAATACTGCTTTAATTTGCTGACTTGAAAATTCTACCTCAACGTCATCTTCACTTTCTTGCAATAATTTAGATAGCTCCATAACAGCTTTTCTAGGAATTATTATCTCCTGTTTTTCAAAATTACTATTAATTATTGTTGAATTAAAAGCTAATCTATGTCCATCGGTGGCTACCACCTTAAGATTGTTGTTTTC
>Ga0224495_10001842_pt1 | contig 14451 bp, 13 predicted proteins | sample SF_Jul11_sed_USG_FD_168128 | JGI IMG/M metagenome (GOLD analysis project Ga0224495, IMG submission 168128) | Sediment microbial communities from San Francisco Bay, California, United States - SF_Jul11_sed_USGS_4_1 | ecosystem: Environmental > Aquatic > Marine > Sediment | place: USA: California... | reverse complement strand
ATCGCCACCGAGACCGGCGCGGGCCAGTGGGGCTCGTCGCTCGCTTTCGCGGGTGCGTTGTTCGGCATCGAGGTAAAGGTCTTCATGGTGCGCGTGTCGTACAACCAAAAACCCTACCGACGCGCACTGATGGAAACCTACGGCGCGACCTGCGTCGCCTCACCCTCCAGCGAGACCCAGTCGGGCCGCGCGATCCTGGAGAAGAACCGCGACCATCCCGGCAGTCTCGGCATCGCCATCTCCGAAGCGGTCGAAGTGGCCGCGACGCACGACGACACCAAGTACGCGCTCGGCTCGGTGTTGAACCACGTCCTCATGCACCAGACGGTGGTTGGCCAGGAGGCGATGGCGCAACTCGAGATGGCGAATGACTATCCCGATGTCATCGTCGGCTGCACCGGCGGCGGATCGAACTTCGCCGGAATTGCCTTTCCGTTCATCGGCGCGCAATTGCGCGGCGGCAAGAAGGTTCGCGTGGTGGCGATCGAGCCCGCCGCCTGCCCCAGCCTCACGCGCGGCCAATATGCCTATGATTTCGGCGACACCAGCCACCTCACGCCGCTGGTCAAGATGCACACGCTTGGCTCGACCTTCACGCCCCCCGGCTTTCACGCCGGCGGCCTGCGCTATCACGGCATGGCGCCGCTGGTGTCGCATTGCAAGGAACTGGGTTTGATCGAAGCGCGCGCCTATACGCAGACCGATGTATTCAAGGCGGGCGTCGATTTCGCGCGCGCCGAGGGCATCCTCCCCGCGCCGGAAGCCAATCACGCGGTGAAAGGGGCGATCGACGAAGCGCTGCGCTGCAAGGCAGAGGGCAAGTCGCGCAGCATTCTCTTCAACCTGTGCGGGCACGGCCACTTCGACATGCAGGCCTACATGGACTACTTCGCCGGCAAGCTCACCGACCAGAAGTACGACGAAGGCGAACTCGCGATGGCGCTCGCGGGCCTGCCCGCGGTGCCGAAGGCGGCCTGATGAAGAAGGCCTTCGGTCGGTCGCTTGCCTGCGCTGTGGCGTTCTCATTTGCGTTCGCCGCGCAGGCGCAGCAGCAAGGCGCCGAACTGATCGCGAAGAAAGGCTGCCGCAAGTGCCACGCGCTCGACACGAGCCGCGACGCGATCTCGCTGAAGGAGATCGCCGCGAAGTATCGCGGCAAGTCCCGGGCGGTTGATGCGCTAAGCGCCGAGTACCGCAAGGCCGGGGACCACGCGCGAATTCGCGTCTCGGATGAGGAGCTCAAAGCGCTGGCGGAGCATGTTCTCTCGCTGAAGTGACGGCGCGCGCGGGCGCAGTCGCGCTCAGAACGCGCCGCGCCTGATCTCATCCGCCGCGGCGCGGGCAGCCAGCCAGCCGAGCCCGAGCGCGCTGAGCAGTCCGTTGCCCGAGAGATAACCCAGCGCGCCGCTTCGTCCGCTGATGCCGGCGGCGGCGCCGCCGCCGGCGTACAGGTTCGGAATCGGTCTGCCGTCGATCGCGAGCACGCGGGCGTCGGGATCCGTCTTCAGTCCACCCTGGGTATGGAACAGTCCCGGTAGCACCTGCGCGATCCAGTACGGCGGCACCAGCGGCGCCATTGCAGACGCATCGCGGCCGAATGCGTCGGGCCGAACGCCGCGCGCGGCCAGGTTGTAGACGTCGATTGCGCGCTGGAAGACGCTTCCCTCGGCAAGGGGCTTGATGCCGCCGTAGTCGAACAGTTCCTTGAATTCCTCCTCGCGCTGCGCGTGGCGGCAGATGCGATCGTCGAATACCGCATACACCTTCGCGCCCTGCTGCACCCGGGAAAGCACGTCTTTCGCGAAACCCGAGTAACCGCGCGCCTCGTTGCCGAAACGCGTGCCGCTGTCGTCGACCAGGATGCCGCCCTTCTCGATGGTGGTCCAGGAAAGCAACTGCCCGTGCGGCGTGCTCACCGCGGCATAGCCCTGATAGGCGCCCATGTTCGCCAGCGCGGCGCCCAATCCGCGCCCCCAGCGCAACGCTTCGCCGGTCGAACCCCGCGCACCAAAGTACTGCGCACCCGCGATCTCGGGGCAGTACTCGCGCACCAGATCCGGCGCCGCGGCAAAGCCGTTGCAGGCAAGCAGGATCTTCTTCGCGCCCAGGCGCGTCTCGCGCGCCCGGCCGCCGCCCGCCACCACGCCCGCCGGTACGCCGCGCGCATCGACGACCAGTTCGTTCACCGGATTGCCGGTCACCACGGGAATGCCGCGCCTTTGCGCCGCGCCGAGCAGATCGGCAAGCAGATCGCTGCCGCGGCGCGATCCCGGCGCATGCAATCTCGGCAGCGAGTGCCCGACATGCGCGTAATCGGTGATGATGTCCAGCCGCGATGGCACCCGATCAACGAGCCACTCGCACAGCGGGGCGGAGATCTCGATCAGGCGCTGCATCACCTCGGGCACGTCGTGCTCTCCGGCGGTGCGGCGGTAATCCGCAAGCATCTTCTCGGGCGAATCCGCGATGCCCGCCGCGCGCTGGAAGCGCGTGCCCGCCCCCGGCACCGAACCGGTCGACAGCGCCGTATTGCCGCCGGGACGCTCGAATTTCTCAATCACCGCGGTCTGCAGGCCCTCGTCGTGCGCGGCAATCGCGGCGGCCAGGCCGCAGGCGCCCGCGCCGACCGCGAGCAGGTCAAGCTCCATGTCCCAGTTCAAACTTCGGATCTCCCGCAATGCGCCGCCACGAGAATTCCTGCGCCGGCTAGAACAGCTCCCACAGGTTCTCCTTGCCGGCGAGCTCCGCGCTCGGGCCGTCGAAGATCAGTCTGCCGGTCTTCACCACCAGCGCGCGCTCGACCTCGCGCAACGTCGCCTGTACATTCTGCTCGACGATCACGATCGTGGTGCGCGAACGCTCGTTGATGCTGCGCAGGCTGTGCAGGACATCGCGTACGACGATCGGCGCAAGGCCGGTGCACGGCTCGTCGAGCAGCAGGATCGACGGCCGCGTCATCAGCGCCATGCCGAGCGCGAGCATCTGCTGCTGCCCACCCGAGAGCGAACCGGCGAGCTGATCGCGCCGCTCGCGCAGGATGGGGAACAGGCCATACATCTCTTCGATGCCGCCCCGGTCGTGCATCAGTCCCGCGATGGTGAGATTCTGCGCCACCGAGAGCTCGCGAAACACGTTGTGCCCCTGCGGCACGAAACCGATGCCGCGCCGCGCATTGCGATACACTTCGCCGGATTCGACCGGCTCGCCCCGATAGAGTACGCGACCGCCCACCTCGCCCACGTCGCCGATGCCGCAGCGCAGGAGCGTGGTCTTGCCGGCGCCGTTGTGGCCGAATACGCCCACGCGCTCACCCTCGCGCACTTCGAAGCTGACGTCCTTCAGCGCCTGGAATCCGCCGTACGACGCGCTGACGTTTTCGTAGCGCAGCATGTCAGGCTCCGAAATACAGTTCGGCGAGCGTCTTGCTCGCGAGCAGGTCGGCGATGCCGCCGCGTTCGAGGATCCGCCCGTTGGCCATGAATACCGCGCTCGTGCACAGGTCGCGGATGAAAGAGATGTTGTGCTCGACCACGCACACCGCGCGCCCCCGCGCCGCCTCCTCGCGCACCACGGCCCTCATCGTCTCGTAGGATTGCCCCTCGACCCCGGCCATCGGCTCGTCGAGCAGCAGGCAGGGACCGTCGTTCATCAGCGCGCGTGCCAGCCCGACGAGCTTTTGCTGACCGAACGGAAGGTCGGTCACCGAACTATCCGCGAGATGCGCGAGTTGCATTCGCTCGAGGATACCCAGCGCCCGATCGCAGGCCTCGGCATCGGCCTGTCGCACCGTGCCGGGCCGCAGGCACAGACGCAGCAGCGATTCACCCGCGTAGTCGCGCGGCGCGACCACCATGTTTTCGAGCACCGTCATGGTCTGAAACAGCCGCATGTTCTGCCAGGTGCGCGCGATGCCCATGCGCGCGCGCTGGTGCACCCGCATCGCGCCGATACGCACACCCGCCACGAGGATCTCGCCCGTGTCGGTCGGGAATATTCCCGAAATCAGGTTGAAGAGCGAAGTCTTGCCTGCGCCGTTGGGCCCGATCAATCCGAGGATCTGGCCCGCCTGGAGATCCAGCATGATGTCGTCGGCAACGACGATTCCGCCGAAGCGCTTGCTGACGCCCCGCAATTCGAGGACGCTCATACGCGCCCTGCCCGGCGGTGCGCAAGCGGCGCAGGCGGCTCGGGAGACACCAGGCCCTGCGGCTTGAGAAACAGGAACAGAATCACCAGCAGCGTAAAGATCATTCCCTGCACCGGTGCCATATAGCTCGGCGGCAGCTGCAGAAAGGTGATTGCCTGCGGCAGTGCGACCAGCATCAACGCGCCGACCACCGGTCCCCAGGTGGAGCCCATGCCGCCCACCACCACCATCGTCAGCATCGTGCCCGAGGCAAGGATCTCGTACTGCTCGGGAGTCAGGTACTGAAAATAGAACGCGTAGATGCCTCCCGCGACCCCGGCCAGACCGCAGCCGACGGCGAAGATGGCGATCTTGATGCGCGTCGCATCGCGTCCGAGCGCGATGAACGCCAGTTCGTCGTCGCGCATCGCGTTGATGGCGCGCCCGTAGGGCCCGCGCACGATCCAGCGGATCAGCAGCACCGTCCCCGCGGCGGCCGCCAGCGCGATGATCGAGAACACCGCGCCGCGCTCGGGGCCGGCGATCGGCGTGGGGATGTTGGAAAGTCCGCCCTGGCTGCCGGTGATCTCGATGTTCTTGATCACCTGGAGCAGGCCCAGCTGGAAGCCGATCGAGGTGATCATCAGATAGTCGCCCGAGATGCGCAGCGACGGCAACGAGATCATCAGCGAGAACACGGCCGCGACCACCGCACCGGCGAGTGTCGCGAGCACCGGGTTGAGGCCGAAGTGAATCGCCAGCAGCGCCGCGGTATACGCGCCCAGGGCGAAGAAGATCGGATGCGCGATCGACGCGAGTCCTGCCCTGCCGATGATCAAGTTGAAGCTCGCGGCCAGCACGATGTAGATGCCGACCAGGATGAGAATGGAGAAGACGTAGTCCATCGCGCCTCAGCCGCGCCGCAGGCCAAACCGCCTGAGCAGGCGCATCGGATGCGCACCGCTCGGGAAGAACAGGATAGTGACGAACAGGAACACATACAGGATCATTCCCTGCCACTTGGAAGGGACGATCAGGATGCTGTAGCTCTGCAGCAGCGAGAGCGTCACTGCCGCGATCGCCGCGCCGAGTACGCTACCCATGCCGCCGAGCAGCGTGGCGATGACGGCAAAGATCATGAGCTGCAGCGGCGCGGTGGGAATCACCGCGGTGCGCGTGCCATAAAGGTACATGCCCGCGCAGACCAACACCGATGCGAGGGCAAACGCAATCAGGTAGGCACGCTTGGCACTGATGCCGTAGAGCTCGGCGAGCTCGGCGTTGTCGGACACCGCGACAAGGCAACGGCCGTCGGACGAAAAGCGCAGGTAGAGCGCGAGCGCCGTCGCCAGCCCGATCGTCACGCCCAGCGCGAGCAGATCCCAGTCGCTCACCGCGATGCCCGCGACGATCCGCACCGGCGAGAGAATCCGCTCGAAGAGCGGGGCCGGCTCGGTGCCGAAGATCAGGGTGAGGGCGTAGGCGGCGAACTCGGAACACACCAGTGTGAAAATAAAGAACAGCAGGCTCGATGAGCGCCGTGCGCGCAGAACGCGAAAGCCGAAACGCTCGAGTGCCAGCGTCGCGGCAAGGGTGAGCGCGAGCCCGAAGCCGACGGACGGCAGCGTCGGCCAGCCGAACTGGTTGACGCCCGCGTACATCGCGTAGAACGCAATCGCCATCATTCCGGCCTGCGCGAAGTTCCACAGCTTCACCACCTTCAGGACGAGCGCGAAGGCGATCGTGAACAGGACCATGTGGCTCGAGGTGGCGAGCCCGGTCCAGAGGATCTGCGCGAGTACCGCGGGTTCGAACATGATGGGAAAGCGACGCGAGGCGCGAGCCCCGCGTCGCCTGGCCGTTGCGACCGGTTAATTCACCGTGGCGAGCAGGACGAACTTGCCCTTTTCGACGGTCATCAGATTGACCGGCTTCTTCACCCGGTGCGTCGCATCGACTTCGACCACGCCCGTGAGCGGCAGGTCGAAACGCCGCACCCCCAGCAGAGCCTTGCGCATATTCTCGCCGGTGATCGGCAGCTTGTTCTTCAGTACCCATTCGTACATCCGCGCCACCATTACCGGCGCATCGTGCAGGTACTGCGTGTACGGCAGGCCGTTCGGCACCCGGTTCTCCTGCTTCTGCCAGCGCTCGACGTATTCCTTCACCTGCGGCCGTTCGCCTACTCCCGGCGCGAGCGAGGTCACGATCAGGCCTTCGGCGGCGGGTCCCAGCTGCTTGATGATGTTCGGATTGTAGCCGGCCGAATAGGTCGAGACGCGCTGCTGCAGACCGAGCTGGCGCATCTGGGCGATCACCTGCGGCAGATCGGTGATCAATCCGTGAATGTGCACCATCTCCGGATTGGCGGCACGCACCTTGAGCAGCATCCCCGAATAATCGGTCGCCTTGGGATCGTAGGCCTCGTAGGCGACCACCTTGCCGCCGACACTCTCGAAGGCGTCGCGGTAGACCTTCGCCGCTTCCACGCCGGTGTCGTTGTTGATGTAGAGCACCGCGGCGGTCTTTTTGCCGAGCGACTGGTGTGCGTAGCGCGCCACCGCGTTGACGTCGACGTCGGCAAGCGGGAAGGTGGTGAACACGTAATCTCCGAGGGACGCGATCTCGGGCGAGTTCGCGCCGACCGAAAGTTCGAGTACCTTCTCGCGGTTGGCGATCGGCGCCACCGCCTTCACGACCGCGCTCCAGGCGGTGATGAACACCGGTACTTTCTCCACGCTGATCAGGCGGTTCACGGTGCTGATGCCTACCTGGGCGTCGGCCTGGGTATCGAGCACGATCATCTCGAGCTTGTGGCCCTGCACGCCGCCCTTGGCGTTGATTTCATCGACCGCCCACTGGGCTGCCGTGACCTGGTCCTTGCCGTAGGCCGATTGCGATCCCGTCAGCGGCATGGCAAGCCCGAATTTCAGGTTCGAGCGATTCTGGGCCCACAGGCGCAGCGGCAGACCGGCGCTTAGCGCGCCGGCAACGGCCGCCTTCAACACTACACGGCGATTCACTTTCACGATTCCTCCTTACGTACGGTTGAGTTGAAACGCGACAAACGGGGTGGCGCGCAGCCCCGGACCCAATCACGACCCGAGCATATCAGGCAGCGAGCGGCCGGTCCGGGATGGCGCGCAATTTTTCCATGATCTCGGCCGCCGTCGCGACGTCGGCGTACTTGGATGCCATGTCGAACAGATTTACCGCGTGCGAGGTGGCACTGCGGTCGTAGACGCAGTCCGAGGGCACGAGCACATGAAAATTGTACGCAAACGCATCGACCACGCTGCCGCGTACGCATCCGCTGGTGGTGCAGCCGGTGACTACCAGCGTATCCACGCCCAGGTCGATCAGGTGGCTCACCAGCGGCGTTGCGAAGAACGCGCTCGGGTGCTTCTTCGGTAACAGCACGTCGCCCTCGCGCGGCGCCACCTCGGCGACGAATTCATAGCCCTTCTCGGCGATGTTCATGATCGCCGGAATCTTCTCCGCCAGCCGCCCGCCGTCGGTGGATTTCTTCGGTGCCACGTGCGGATAGAGCACTGGCCAGCCGCGGCGCCTGAATTCGGCAAGCAACGGCACGATCGCCTGCACCGCGCGCCAGCCGACCTCTCCGCAAGAGGTGGGAAATTCCTTGATCGACTCCCAGAACGACTTGGGCGTCGTGCCCACGGTCCTGTACTGCACATCGATGACGAGCAGCGCCGGGTGCGCGCCGACGCCCGAGGGATTGCCGAATCCGGCCGCGCGGTAGGCACGCTGCTCCTCTTCGCTGATGATGTTGTCCCAGGGCTTCATGCGATCTCCGATCAGGCCGCGTCGCGGGCAAGGATCATTCGGTCGGCGGCCTGCAGCATCGCGCTGCGTGAAATGCCGAGATAACCGCGCATCGCCGCCACCACGCCGGCCTCATCGTGGCGTTCGAGCGCGGCGAGGATGTCCTTCATGCCGCGCAGCACCACCTTCTGGCGCTTCGCATCGCCGAGCGTCAGAAACTGCAGTGCGCGCACATGGTCCGCGTACAGCTCGACCATCCGCACCAGGCGACGATTGCGCACCAGCGCAAGCCAGGCCGCACGAAAGCTGCGATTGGCGGCGATGAATGCCTCGGCGTCGGCTCGCGCATGGGCCAGGTGCGCCTCCTCGAGCGCACGCCTGACCTCCTCGATGCCTGGCGCACCGACCGGCTCAAGCGCCGCCTGCCGTACCGCTTCGGTTTCGAGCAGCATGCGCAGATCGTAGATGTCCTCGATATCTTCTTCGGTGAGCGCCGGCACCGTGAAACTACGGCCGCTCACTTCGGCGAGTCCTTCGCTCGCCAGGCGCGCGAGTGCCTCGCGCACCGGCGTGCGCGAGACCCCCAGGCGCGCCGCCAGGCCCGCCTCGCGCAGCGGTTCGCCCCATTTCACGCGCCCCGAGCGCAGGTGCTCGCGCAGCAATTCGTATACCTTGTCTCCCAGCGAAACGGTGCGCTCGACCGGCTGCAGGGGACTGTGGCGCGTTCTCGGCATCGAGCGATGAGGAGCGAGTGGAAAGTTGGACGGAACTTGTATACGGTATACAATCCTCCGAATTACGTCAAGCAATGCTCCTGCCCTGACTTCCGCTCATGAAGCAGAACAAGCTGCCGGTGATTCTCCTGACCGGCTTTCTCGGAAGCGGCAAGACGCTGCTGCTGAACGCGCTGCTTGCGTCGCCCGGCTACGCGAACACCGCCGTGGTCGTGAACGAGTTCGGCGAGATCGGCCTCGATCATCTGTTGGTGCAGGCGTCCACTGACAACATCGTCCTGCTGGAGGCCGGCTGCCTGTGCTGCACGATCGCCGATTCGCTGCATGAGACGCTCGCCGACCTGCACTTTCGCAGGCAGCGCGGCGAGATCCCGCCCTTCGAGCGGGTGGTGATCGAAACCACCGGGCTCGCCGATCCCGCGCCGATCCTCAACACGCTGCTCGGCAACAAGCTCATCACCGCGCATTTCCGCCTCACCGCCGTGGTGGTCACCGCCGACGCGATGCACGCGATCGCAGACATCGGGCGGCATCGCGAACTGCTCAAGCAGATCGCCGTTGCCGACCGACTGGTGATCACCAAGCGTGACCTGGCGACCGAGCAGCAGGTGTCGGATCTGAAGCAACGCCTGCAGCAGCTCAACCCGGGCGCCGAAATCTTTGCATCCCGCCGCGGCGCCAACGCACTGGCCGCCTTCGCACCGGACCACGCATCGCCCGCGCGCGGCATTCCGGCGCCTCCGGCGCATCACCCGGCGCACGATGTCGATCGTCACGACGCGCACATCCGCGCACATTGTGTCGTGCTCGATGCCGCGGTGTCCTGGTCGGGATACGCGGCGTGGACGCGCCTGATGGTCGATACGCTCGGCGAGCGGCTGCTGCGCTGCAAGGGCGTGCTCGAAATCTCCGACCGCGGCGAAGTGGTCTTTGTCCAGGGCGTGCAGCGCGTTTTCCACACACCCGAACGATTGCCGGGATGGCCCGACGCGGATCATCGGCCTCGTCTCGTATGCATCACGCGCGACGTCACCGAGAACGAGATCCGGCGCATTCTTCCCGCGCTGTCGCTGCCCGAGGGCAGCGATCCGAACATCACGCTGGCCGATCTCGCGGCACCGGCCATACCTTGAGGAGACAAACGATGCGCGACTTCGTATTGCGCGGCGGCACGGTGGTATTCCCGGATCGTCCGCCCGAGCAACTGGACCTGCTGGTCAAGGCGGAAAAGATCGCCGGGCTCCTTTCGCCCGGCGAGCCCGTCGCACAGGACGTCGCCGAACAGTCGGCGCGCGGACTGCACGTGTTTCCCGGGTTGATCGATGCGCACGTGCACTTCGGCCTGAGCGGCGAGAAGATCACCGAGTACGCCACCGAAACCGCGCACGCCGCGCAGGGCGGCTTCACCACCGTGCTCGGCTACTTCCTCAACAACGAGGCCTACGCCGAGGTATTCCGCCGCGAGCAGGAACACGCCCACCCGCGTGCCCACATCGATTACGGCTTTCACTTCTCGGCCGCCAACGAGCTTCATATCAGCGAACTCGAGAGCTACGTGCGCGACTACGGCGTCACTTCGTTCAAGTACTTCATGAACTTCAAGGGCGAGGAAGGTCGCTATCTCGGGCTGGACGGTACCGACGACGGCTACTTCTACGATTTGCTGAAGGAAGCCGCGCGAATCGGCAAGGGCTCGAGCAAGGTGACCATCGTCTGTCACACGGAGAACATCGAACTCGTCAACCGCATCCGCCGCCGTCTGCAGGCCGAGGGACGCAACACGCTGAAGGACTGGTCGGCCTCCAAACCGGCCTTCACCGAGGCCGAAAGCTGCCTGCGCGCGATGTATTTCGCCGAACACCTCGGGGCGCGCATCTACGTGCCGCATCTTTCGACCCGCATGGCGCTCGATGAGGTGCGGCGCTGGCGCGCGCGCTACGGCGAAGTGCTGGTTGAGACCTGCCCGCACTATCTGACGCACGACGAGGACTCCGATCTGGGGCCCCTCGGCAAGGCCAACCCGCCGTTTCGCGGCGCCGACGACGTCAACGCGATGTGGGAAGGGCTCGCCGACGGCTCGATCAACGTGGTGGGTTCCGATCATGTGCCGCGCAAACGCGCCGGCAAGGACAAGGGCATCTGGCAGGCCTCGCAGGGCTTTCCAGGCATCGCGACCATTCTTCCGGTGCTGCTCTCCGAGGGCTATCACAGGGGTCGCCTGTCGCTCGAACGCATCTGCGACGTCGTGACCCGCGGGCCCGCGCGCATCTTCAACCTCGAACCGAGCAAGGGTCGCATCGCGGTGGGCGCCGACGCGGACCTGACGCTCGTCGACCTGAACCAGGAGCGCGTGGTGAAGTGGCAGGATCTTCAGTCCTACGCCGACTACAGCCTCTACGAAGGCTGGAAGCTCAGGGGCTGGCCGGTAAGAACGATCGTGCGCGGACTGACCGTGATGGAGGCCGGCCGCATCACCGGTGCGCAAGGGCACGGCAGATATCTCTGGCGCCGCCTCGGCGATGCGCCGATTCCCGGCCGCCAACCCTGATCCGGCGCCGTGCTATTTCGCGCCGCTGCCGTCCGCGCCCGCGGCGGGCATAGGTGGCGCGGGCTGCGAACTGCCCGGCATGGTTGCCGCCGGAGGCGGCCGCTCATGCTCTCGCCCGAACTGCAACTCCACCTTCACGCCGACGTAGTCCTGCGAGATGCGCGGCACATCGATCGACATCTGCGGATGGTCGCGCCCGACGTACGCCTCACCGAAGAGCCAGGGCGGACCCAGCGACTGCCGATAGGTCAGTCGCGGCCCGTAGGTCGCGAGCCGTACTGGCGCGCCGGTATCGCCGCTCCATGCCATCTGGAACTGCAGCGCGCGCTTTTCCCCGAGGTCGAAGAAGAGCGACCCCCCCGTCAGCCAGCCGACACGCGCGGTAATCTGTGAAACGGTCGCATCGTTAAACCAGCGAAACAGTGTCCCCGCGCCAAGCCTCGCCTCAAAATCGAGTAGCGTCGTTTCCCCGAAACCGTCCGGACGGCGCCAGAAAAAGGTCTCGGAAAACCGCCATTGGGTCGCATCGGTCTGCCAGAACTGCTGCCGGTACTGTGCTTCGGCAAAAGGCTTCAAGCCTCCGCTCACGCGAACGCCCGAACGAAGCTTGAGCAGGCTGTCCTTGTCGGGCGTCTTTTGATAGCCCAGGCCGACGCGCGAGACCTGGTCGGCGCCCGCCACCGGCGCCGTCTCGCCCGCGCGCGTGACATCGGCCGGGCCCGTGGTGGTGGCCCGCTCATCCTCGCGGTCGGCAAAGAAATGCAGGCGCTTGTTCAGATTCGGCAGGGGAACGCGGACGCGCAGCGACGGCCTCCCATGGGTGGCAAAGCCCTGACGGCGCTCCATCGCAAAGCTCAATTCTCCGCCCGCCTGCCGCGCCGTTTGGCTGTCGAATCGTTCATTGCCGAAGAAACCGTCAAACCAACGTGCCATCGAACAGACCCTGCCGTACAGGCCCCGACGTGTCCAGTCGAGGCTGTCGAGCACCAGACCTTCCGGCTGGGGGTCAACGGTCCAGGCGCAGGGTTCCACGTCCTCGACGTGGGCCGCCGCGGGCATCGCCGGGCTGTTTTCGCCTGCGCCCTCGGCGCCGAGCGCCACGGCTGCGAAGACGATACCCCAAAGCCCCCACCTGCTGCATGAGGGCGACAGCCTCATCGGCAAGACAACCTCATCGGCGCGTCGGCCTCATCGCGAAGAAACCATCCTCGGGCAGCGGTGCAGCGACCGCCTCCCGCTATTTCGCCGCCACCAGGGCAATCTCTACCAGCATCCCCGGATCGGCCAGTTTCGCTTCCACGCAAGCGCGCGCGGGCAGGTTGCGTGTGTCGATCCAGGCGCTCCAGGCTTCGTTCATCGCCGGACGATTGCGAATATCCGTGAGCCAGATCGTCGCCGAGAGTATCCGGGACTTGTTGCTGCCCGCGATCGCCAGCAGGCGGTCGATCTCTCCGAGTATCTCCTCGGTCTGTCCCTTCACGCCCCGCGTCAGGTCCTTGGCGACGATGCCGGCGAGATAGACGGTGTTGCCGTACTCCACTGCGTGCGAAAGAATCTTTTCCTGCTCATGACGTTTGATTTCCATGACGCCTCTCTCCGCTCAAGCGCTTCACAATTACCCAAATCCGACCGCGGCCCGCCGCCGCACGACGCGGGGTTCGCGCCGGACGGTTCTGCGGAATCATTCTCTTCTCCCGTCGAGGCCCCGGATTGGCTACCATTCGCGGGAGGCGGCGCCCGGCCGCCTCCCCAACGGACTCCACATGATCACAACCCCTCCCACACCGCGACGCCAAGGCTTCACAAAGGTGCCGAAAGTCTTGCTATCGCTGTTTCTTGGCGTCACCAGCCCGTGCGCGTTCGCGCAGGATATCACCGCGCTCAGTCTGGAAGAACTCATGCGGATCGAAGTCACCACCGCGTCGCGCAAGATCCAGACCATGCAGGACACTCCGGCCGCGGCGTTCGTGATCACCGCCGACGACATCCGGCGCTCAGGGGCGACGACCATCCCCGATCTGCTGCGCATGGTACCCGGGGTACAGGTCGCGCAAATCGCAGCGGGACGCTGGGCGGTCACCGCACGCGGTTTCAACGGTCGTTTCGCCAACGCCCTGCTGGTCCAGATGGACGGACGCACGCTCTACTCGCCGCTCTTCTCGGGCGTGCTCTGGGAGGCGCAGGACGTTCCGCTCCAGGATATCGAGCGCATCGAGGTCATCCGCGGGCCGGGGGCCGCCATGTGGGGCGCCAATGCCGTCAACGGTGTGATCAACATCATCACACGCCATGCGCGGCGCACCCAGGGCGGCGCGCTTGAACTCGCCGCAGGATCCTCGGACCGGGGCATGACCAGCGCGCGCTACGGCGGCGAATCCGGCAACTCCACGTACTGGCGTGCCTGGGGCCACGCGCGCAATCGCGATGGCGCCTACGACCCGGCCGTCGGCGACGCTTCCTCCGACTCCTGGCGCTCACGCAGCGCGGGGTTCCGCCTGGACAGCGTGTTCACGCCGGCCGATCGCGTCACGGTGAGCGGCGAGATCAGGGATGGCGATGCGCGTGACATCTGGGTCGTTCCCTCGATCCTGCCGCCTGCCTATGCAACGCCTACTCCCGTGACACAGAACCACCAGGGCAGTCATCTGCTTGGCCGCTGGGAACGCAGCCTCGCCGGCGGGAGCGAAATCGCGCTGCAGGGCTTCGTCGATCAGACGCATTTCGAAGTCGGCTCGTTCATCGTCGAGGACCGCAGAACCTGGGACCTCGATTTCCAGCACCGCCTGCGCGCGAGGCGCGGCCACGACCTCATCTGGGGCCTCGGCTATCGCAGTTCGCAGGATGACATCGGCTCCGGCGGGCTGTTCACCATCCTGCCTAAGCAGCGTCGCTTCACGCTCGCGTCGGTCTTCCTGCACGACGATCTCGAGTTGCTGCCCGAACGGCTCCGTCTCACGGTCGGTGCGCGGATCGACCATAACAATTTCAGCGGTACCGACCGGCAACCGAGCGTGCGGCTGCTCTGGACCCCGGCGTCCGCGCACACCCTGTGGGGCGCGGTATCGCACGCGGTGCGCAGCCCCTCGCGTTCGGAGCTCGATGCGACCATCGATCTGGCGGTTCTGCCGCCGGGGACCCCGCAGAACCCCGCGCCGCTCCCGGTCTTGGTGCAGGCCTCGCCCAGCGGCAACGCGCGCCCCGAGCGCCTCTATGCCACCGAATTCGGCTATCGCGTGCTGCTCGATCCGCGCACCGCG
>Ga0224495_10001841_pt1 | contig 14452 bp, 10 predicted proteins | sample SF_Jul11_sed_USG_FD_168128 | JGI IMG/M metagenome (GOLD analysis project Ga0224495, IMG submission 168128) | Sediment microbial communities from San Francisco Bay, California, United States - SF_Jul11_sed_USGS_4_1 | ecosystem: Environmental > Aquatic > Marine > Sediment | place: USA: California... | reverse complement strand
TTACGAATCTTGACCATGAAATCGCCGACAAGCGTGTGGTTGAAGCGATGAGGCGTGTTCCCCGTGAAGCGTTTGTGTCACCGGAGCAATATCAGGCCGCTTATGACGACAGACCGTTAAGCATTGGCTTCGGCCAAACCATCTCTCAGCCCTTTATTGTGGCCCTGATGGTGGAAGCTTTGGAGCTCAAGGGGCGTGAACAGGTACTGGAGCTGGGTACAGGAAGCGGCTACGAAGCGGCGATATTGGCTGAAGTAGCTCAAAAAGTGGTCACCGTGGAGTGTATACCTGAATTGGCGGAATCGGCCAAGCAGGTTCTGAATAGGCTTGGTTATTCCAACATCGAAGTTCACGTAGCTGGCAAAACCTTGGGTTGGCTAGGGGGAGCACCTTACGATGCCATTATAGTCTCTGCCGGTGCTCCCAGCGTGCCTGAAGTCCTTTTGGAGCAACTGGCTTGGGGCGGGCGATTGGTAATTCCGGTCGGGTCTCGATGGCAGCAAGACCTGCTCAGGGTTACCAAACTCAAGAAGGGAAACAGGATAGAGAACTTGGGCGGGTGCTATTTCGTGCCCCTTATTGGTGAAGGTGCTTGGGGGAAGTGAAGAGGCGGGGGGAACTGCGGAAGAACTGTAACAGGATATTGACTACGGAAGGGGCAAGCCATATAATCCGTAAATCGCAAATTTCCTAGAAGAACTGGACCATTGGGGCTATTCAACTGTCACCCTGACCCTGCATGAAACGAAAGAGAGGGATTGCTAAATTCTTCGATCGCCTCGGGATGTCGGAATAATAAGGGATTATTGAACAACTTTGACGGATAATAGGAGACGACAATGAAACATAAGAAGCTGCTCTTGCCCGCTCTGATTTGTATCGTTTTGGCCTTTAGTGTGATTGCTCCTGCTTCAGCAGCAGGGAGTGCGTCAACACCTGGGTCTGGCCCGGATGACTACGGGATTGCCAAACTGATGGCCGATGGGTCGACCATTTCTTCGGCAACAGCGCTAAATGTGCCTGAATGGAAGATCACACCTATGATCGCTGCTGGTGGCTACCACACGGTCGGGCTTAGGGATGACGGCACTGTGGTCGCAGTAGGGTACAATGACTCCGGGCAGTGCGAGGTTGGTAACTGGACGCGCATCATCCAGGTTGCTGCTGGCGGCTATCACACGGCTGGGCTCAAGGATGACGGCACCGTGGTCGCCGTGGGAAACAACACCTACGAGCAGTGCGAAGTTGGCAACTGGACTGACATCGTCCATGTGTCTGCGGGCTATGGCCACACGGTGGGGCTTAAGGCCGACGGCACTGTGGTCGCGGTGGGAGATAACCAGCAGGGGCAGTGCAATGTTGGGGACTGGACAGGCATCAGCCAGATCTCTGCAGGCTACAGTCACACGGTGGGGCTTAAATCCAATGGTGCGGTTCTGGCTGTGGGAAGCAGCACCTTTGGGCAGTGTGATGTCGGCAGGTGGACAGGCATTGCAGAGATCGCCGCGGGCGGCTTTCACACGGTGGGACTCACGACCCTCGGCAGTGTGGTCGCCGTGGGAAACAACGACTACCAGCAGTGCGAAGTCGGCAGCTGGACGGGCATTGTCCAAGTGGCCGCGGGGTGCTTTCACACGGTGGGGCTTAAGGACGACAGCACCGTGGTCGCTGTGGGGTACAATACCACCGGACAGTGTAATGTTGGTGGCTGGATGGGCATCGTCCAGGTCACTGCGGGCTTGGAGCACACAGCGGGGTTCGAGAGTGATGGCACCCTGGTCGCCGTCGGAAATCACATCTTTGGCCAGTGTGCTGTCGGCAACTGGATGGGTATGATGGGGGTGGCTGCAGGCTGGGGACATACGGTGGGCGTCGAAGCCAATGGCACCGTTGTCGCTGTGGGAGACAACATGTATGGACGGTGTGATGTTGGCAACTGGAGTGGCATTGTAGATGTCGGCGCAGGCTGGGGACATACGGTGGGGCTTAAGACTGACGGCACCGTGGTCGCCGTGGGAGACAACACCTACGGGCAATGCAATGTCGGCGGGTGGACGAACATGGTACAGATTGCGGCAGGCTATGCTCACACGGTCGGGGTTGCAGCCAATGGCACTGTGGTCGCCGTGGGAGAAAACACCTACGGGCAATGCAGTGTGGGCAACTGGACAAGCGTGGACCAGGTCGCTGCGGGCTGCTTTCACACGGTGGGGGTCAGGACCGACGGCACGGTGATCGCGGTGGGATGGAACGAACACGGACAGTGTGATGTTGGCAACTGGACAAGCGTGGACCAGGTCGCTGCGGGCTGCTTTCACACGGTGGGACTAAGGGCCGACGGCACGGTAGTCGCCGTGGGGAATAATGAAGTCGGACAGTGCGAGGTTGGTGGCTGGGTAGACATTGCGAGTATCGCGGCAGGTTTCTTTCATACGGTGGGACTCAAGGCCGCCGGCAGTGTGGTTGCCGTAGGACGGAGCGACTATGGGCAGTGCAAAGTCGGCACCTGGACGGATATCATTCAGGTTGCTGCAGGCTTCAGTCACACGGTAGGGCTTAGGACTGACGGTACAGCAGTCGCGGCAGGTCCAGAGGTCGAGCTTGCCAGCTGGAATCTCGGAGACGTTGCCCGCTACCTCACCATCTCCAGCACCACTGGTGGTGAAGTGACTCGACCGGGCGAAGGGACTTTTTCCTATTATGCTGGCGGGGTGCTCAACTTGATGGCCAAGCCTGATAGCGGCTACCGCTTTGTCAAGTGGACTGGCGATGTGGGCACTATTGCCAGGGTGAATGCTGCCCAAACCACCATTACCATGAACGGCAACTATTCCATAGCGGCTAGCTTTGAGGAGGGATCGTCTATCAACTGGGCTCTCTTTGGCGGGATCATAGCGGGGGTCGCTGCAGCAGGATTGGCAGTTTTCCTCGTACGCAGGAAGAGAACTGCCCGAACCAAAAGACGCTGAATTTAGCCTTCCCCTTCTTGTCATTGCCGTGCACCTTGAAGGTGCATGGCAATCTGCGCACCAACCTACGCCGCCGAGATAAAGGAGCCTGTTCCGAGGCGTAAGCGAAGAATCTCGCTCTTTGCAATGACAAGGAAAAGAAGCATCTTCTCTGATCGAGAGATGGCCATGGCAAGCTTGGTAGCGTTGAAAGTGGAAGGTTGTGAAAATTACCGCATTGTGGGTTAAAATTGGAGGTCTTGGTTGATAAGAAAAAGAAAGGAGGAAAGCCAAGATATGGACATTGTTGAAGCTGTCAATAACAGGAAGAGCATCAGGGGTTTTAAGCCCGACCCTGTTCCCAAAAGGATTCTAAAGGAGATAATGGAGCTGGCCTTGCGGGCCCCTTCATGGGGGGATACCCAGCCCTGGGAATTTGCCATAGCCACCGGAAAGAAGCTGGAGGAGATAAGACGGGCTTATGTCGAGAAAGCAGCAGCAGCGGCAGAAGACAATCCCGATATACCCCGTCCTCGAGGATTTCCCCAGCCTTACGATACACGCTACCGTGCTGTGGGCAGGAAGGTCCTCGAACTCAAAGGAATAGGCAGGGAAGATAAGGAAAAGCGGAGACAGTGGGTCTTGCAAGGCTTGAGACTGTTCGAAGCTCCGTGCGCGATCTATATTCTGATTGACCGCTCTTTCTATCAACAGGGCGACGCATTGAATATCTGGCCCCTATTCGATTGTGGTCTGGTAGCTGAGAACATAATGCTGCTGGCCACCAGCCATGGACTGGGAACTATTGCTCAGATACAGGCCGTTGTGTACCCTGATGTGTTGAGAAGAATTCTAGGCATACCGGATTCCAAGGTCATAGTACTGGGAATAGCCGTGGGCTACCCTGACTGGGATGACCCCGTAAATCAACTCCGCTCCGAAAGAGAACCGGTGGACAATGTGAGCACCTGGCACGGCTTTGATTAAGAGATACAAAAGGTAAGTCCCTGAGAGCAAAAAGGGAATAATTCCTGGTGCCTTGTCTACGATTGTGCGGTATGCTGCCAGACCGTGATTCTTGACTATTGTGTGAACGGGGAGTGGGCCTAGGCTTTCAGCATCTCTTTCTTTCTGAGCACCTTCTCCGCATCTTTCTTGGCGCCGACATTCTGGAAGATGGCAAGTGCCTCATCCAGGTTCTTATGCGCCTTGTCGCGGTCTCCCTTGCCGCCGCGGGCCAGATACATCAATCCTATCTGATAAAGGGTCTTAGCTTCATCCCAGGGGAGCTGGTATTGCCTGTTGATCTTAATTGCTTTGTCGAACGACTCGATCGCTGCATCCCAGTCCCTCCGCGCTGTGAGTAGCATACCTCTGGCTAGATGCATAGATGCAGGCAAGCCATACCAGTTCTGGTCTGGTTTCATCAGCTCGAAGCCCCTGTTTACGTATTCCGCCGCCTTGTCGGCCTGGCCTATCTTCAGATAAAGCTCAGCTAACACCGGCAATACCCACAGCTCAAAGAGAATGTTGCCTCCATTCCGGCAGATTTCCAGGCTTTTCAGTAGCAACTCTTCGGCTTTCGGGGAATTGCCCTCCTCCAGGTTCAGGTTGCCCAGAGTAAAGGAACAAGCGCTCACGGCGGCGAGGTTGTTTCTGTTCTGATGAGCACCCATTGCCCGCTCCAGATACTCTCTGGCCTTGTCCCATTCACCCTGGTGGAGATAGTGAAGCCCGATACCGGCAGTATCTTCGAAATGGCAGCCCACCAGCGTTTTGCTCTCCAGCGTCTGCGCCGCCTGACAGGCCTCGTGTGCCTTAGTAACTTCACCGGAAAGCGCATACACCAGCGCCAGCGGGCGCCTGAGGAAGCCCTCAAAGATCAGGCCAGCTTTTGCTGTCTCAGGAAGAGCCTTCTCCCCCCATGTTCGGGCTCTGGGTATATCCCGTACCAAAGCCAAGCTGAGGGTAAGCTGTTGGCTCAGCATCGCGAGAGGAAGTGGGCTTCCTTTCTTGACGACCGGGTCCCAGATATTCTCATTGTAGGCTATCCCCTCATCTATCAACCCCGTATAAGTCAAGGCAGTGCCCAAGCTGGAGGCTGCCTTCAGACGTGTGCCCATAGGCATGCCCAGCCTGGCAAATACATCCGCAGCCCTCTGGGTCCAAGCCAAGGCGGTATTGGGCTGACCGCGGTGTAGATAGAGATGTGCCGTTCGTTGATAGACTGCTCCCTTCTCCATATCGTCGGGATCTTTCTCGACAAGGGCGGCAATAGCCTCCAAATGCTTAAGCGCCTTGTCCTCCTTAGCCCCATCCCAGGCTCCGCTCATGTATAGTAGCTGGATCATCATGTGCACGCGAAACACGTTCTGTTTGTCGCCCAGCTTCTCGTAGATTGCCAGCGCCGACTCAGCATAGCCGAGGGCAGCATCATTATCCTGTTGTGATGAAGAGACTATGGCCAGATTCTTCAATATCTCCGCCTTCTTGGCAAGCTCTTTTCCCGCCATTATCCTCCTTTCTCCATCAGCTTCAGGGCGGTTTCATAATATCGCCTCGCTTGGTCCCAGGCAAACAGCCTGGCTGCTTTATCCCCGGCCTTCTGAGCGTAGTCAACGGCCTTGGACAGGTCATTCCCCTCAAGAAAATGGTATGCCAGCGCTTCCACGTGGTCGTCTATGTTCTTGGCATACCCTTTCTCCATTGCCTCTCCCACCTTCATATGCTGCCTTCTCCTTCGGACAGGGCTGATGTCTTCGTACAGCACGTCTCTCAGTTGAGTGTCGGCGAAGGCGTAAACCTCCTCCCCCAGGATGTGCCGGGCGACCACAAGGCGGGCCTGCAAGCACTTATCGATCATGTCGATCAATCGGTTTTCATCCAAGCCGGTGACCTCTCTCAGCACCGGAAAACTGAACTCTCTGCCAATAACCGCCGCCGCACTCATGACGTGGCGGGCTTCCTCATCAACGGACTCGAGCCTCTTCGCGAGTACGTCCTTGATACCGCGAGGAACATGTACATCGGAAAGGTCCTTGACACCCCAGCCCTTTTCCACCGGGTAGAGCGCCCCTTCTTCGACCAAAGAGCGTAGCATTTCCTCAACAAAGAAAGGATTGCCTTCTGTCTTGTCGTAGACCAGGTCGGGCAGCTCGCTGGGAACGTGCTCACCGAACGTCTGCTTAATCATCTGAAGGACATGGTCGAAGGTTAGTCGCTTCGGGGAAAGCGCATAAGAAAGCCTCTCCCTGTTTATTTCAGCAACAGAGCGAGAGAGGGAATGCTGGTCTTCCAGCTCCTGGTCACGGTAGGCGCCTACAATCAGGAGGTGCTCAGCGGCGACGGCCCGCGCCATGTGGTGTAAAAGCGCCATCGACGCATGGTCAACCCACTGCAAATCATCGAGGAATAGCACCAGGGGGACCTCCTTGGAGATGTTGACAAAGAATTGAGTAACCGCCTCGTAGAGGCGGATGTGTGGTTGAGCAGATGGCGCTGGCCCTGAAGATGGGATAGTGCCTAACTTCTCACCAAGCTCAGGCACCAGTTTTGCCAACTCTGTGGCAAAGGTGCCTACGGCTTTGAAGACAAGGAGCGGTGGTGCCCAGCGGGCGTATTCCTTGACGATGTCGCTCCAGGGCTGATAGGGGACAGCGCCTTCACGCTCGCCACCCTTGCCCATGAGACACTGAGCACCCCGAAGTCTGGCGTAGCTTCTGAGTTCGTGAGCCAGCCTGGTCTTGCCGATGCCCGCCTCTCCGGTGATAAACACGAGACTCCCTTCACCTCTCAAGGCTGCGTCCAGACGAGCCCTGAGGATTCTCATTTCCTGCTCCCGATCTACCAGCGCCTGGGCCCATCGGGGCTCAGGCGTGGGCATGCGTTCAGCCGCTTTCTCCTCGGTTGGCACTCCTACAGGCGCTGGTCTGGCCTCCGCCTCCTCCCTTACAGACTTAAGAGCCTGGAAAAGGTCACTAGCCGACTGGTAGCGCTGGTCGGGGTCTTTGGCAAGAAGCTTGAGGATAATCTGTTCCAGGGCTGCTGGAATCTCCGGGGCCAATTTTCGGGGCATCATGGGTAGGTCGTTGATATGGCTGAAAATGACTTTAACCGCTTCATCTCCGCGGAAGGGAGGCTTGCCAGTGACCATCTCATATAGAACGCAGCCCAAGGAATAGAGGTCTGACCTGGTATCGGAGCGCTTTCCCAGGGCTTGCTCGGGGGGCAGATAGGTAGGAGTCCCTACTATCACACCTCTCTGTGTGAGATTAGGTCCACCCAGTGCTCTCGCCAGTCCGAAGTCCATCAGCTTGGGCAGTCCCGCGGAGGTGATCATGATATTCTCCGGCTTGATGTCTCGGTGGAGGATGCCACGAGAATGGGCATATTCCAGTGCCTGGCAGACTTGGCTGCCGATTCTAAGCGTGGTAGCAGCATCACAGCGTGCACCCGGTTCAGAGCGGATCAAACCGCTTAGGTTGGGGCCATCGACGAACTCCAGAATGAGGTAATGGCTCTCGTCCTCCTGGCCGATATCGTATATGGCGACGATATTAGGATTAGAGAGGCCGGCGGTGGCCTTGGCTTCCTGCTCAAAGCGGGCAAAGGACTCCTGGTCAAGTCCTTCACCTTTAATGACTTTGATGGCTACGGTGCGGCCGAGCTTGGTGTCCTCAGCTTTGAAGACAATACCCCTGCCGCCTTCTCCCAGCTTCCTTGTGACCTTGTACCTCCCGCCTTGAAACGATTCAAACACTGCCCGTCTCCTGTTAACTTCAGCTGAGCCAATCGCTCAAACTTACGAGTAATTCCTGCACCATTTATACCATGATACTCGTGGGTGAATAGCGAGTCAATAATAGCTAGCCTAGCGTGCTGATTCTTTGATGGAAAGACAGATTAACGGGAAGTGCCCCCAAGGGGATTCGGACCCCTGATCTTCAGCTTGAAAGGCTGATGTCCTAGGCCACTAGACGATGGGGGCAACGTTAAGCATTTTACGGATAAATCGCCGAATGTGCAAGCTCTGACTGAAATACAGCTTACTTTGACTTGCCAACAGCCCGAATGTGAGGTATGATGTGGCGGTTGTCACGTATGTTCACAGCTGATAGCCTCAAATTGAAAGCAGTTGCCCGAAAGCGCCAAGAATATGGGCTCTGCTATTCTTTCTCTATGATGCCTGCGCTCTACCTGTCTGGTTATAGAAAGGATGACTCTCGAGGGGAAAAAACATGTCTCGAAGGGAGGTTCACTGAGCATGACGAAAGAGATAGATGATGTTGCTTCGCAAATTGAGCAGGTAATTGATGAAGCCAGCGGCAAGGCATATTTGCCTCCTTGTCAGGTTCGTTGTCCTCTCAAAATAGATATTCAACGCAATCACGTTATGATTTCGTGCCTTCCTCTGGATGAAAAGGAAGCTTCCAGCCAGATATTGAAGATAGGCGACGAAGTCTATGAACAGAACCCCCTATTTCCAATTGTTTGTGGCTATATTTGCGGCCTTTGCGAAAAAGAGTGCAATTATGAAGAGCAAACTGGGGCAGTGAGAAGAATACTGCTTTTGCGATTTGTCGCCGAGCATTATCTGTCCCATCTGAAAACAAAACCCTCCCATCCTCCTCTCACCGGGGAAAAGGTGGCGGTGATCGGAGGAGGACCGGCAAGCCTGATGTGTGCTTATACATTGAGCAAGAAGGGCTACCGGGTCTCTATGGTGGCAAAGCGTTCCGATCTAGGGGGTGCTCTGAGACTAATCCCTCAGTATCGCCTCCCCAAGAATATATTGGATGATACTTTGGATAGTTTGGTGAGGATTGCTCGTATAGATGTCAAAGATGTTCAGTTCGAGCCCACAATGGGTGATTGGAAGAAAACGATGGATGAACTCAGAAAAGAAGGCTACCAGGCCATATTTATTGCTACCGGCACCCCCTTTCCAAGACGCCTTAGATTTGAAGGAAAACTTGTGGCGGGAGCAGACCTGGAAGCAGTCATGTTTGGTTTGAACCTCCTCTCTGATGTCAGCCAAGGGAAGGCTCGTCCCCGGCTCTTTGAAGGCAAAAGGGTGATAGTAATTGGGGGCGGCAACGTGGCATTTGATACAGCAAGAACCGCCCGACGACTGGGCGGAAAAGTTACCCTGGTGTGCCTGGAGAATGAAGATAAGGCTTCTAAAGATGGGATACCGGCCGATGTTGAGGAAATTGAGGGCGCCAGTGAAGAAGGAATTCAAATCGTCTATAGCCGGGGCGTAGAGGAGATAGTTGGTGAGGATGGCAAATTTCGGAAGATAAAGTGCCCACGGTGCACATCGGTCTACAACGAGATGGGATACAGGGGATTCAATCCCAAGTTTGATAAGAGTGACGTGATATATCTTGAGGGTGATGTGCTACTTATCACCATCGGGCAGACTTGGCCGAGGACACCTTTCCGGCAGGTGGGTCTACTGGACGAAAGAGACAGGATTGATGTCGACCCGCTTACTCTGATGAGCAATCGTGTAGAAGGGATTTTCGTTGGAGGTGATGTCAGGCGGATCGGCTATGCCTCGGATGCAATGAGAGAAGGTATGGTAGCTGCCGAGTCTATAGACCGCTACCTCAAAGGTGAAGACCTCAAGAAAGGCAGAGAGATGGAGTATGAGAAAGCAGCTATTCCCAGGGCTGCAGAGTACAAGCCTCAACCTGAGCTTGAATGGTTGCCGGCGAAAAAAAGGATAAACTTCAAACCTTTTGAGAAGGGCTTCACCCTGAAGGATGCTGTGGAAGAGGCTGGAAGATGTCTATACTGCGGCCCCTGTAAGAGTTGTAAGGCATGTGTGATGCTCGGGCTTCAACAAGAGATACCAAGAATTGAAGTCAATCGAGAGATATGTAGCGGATGCGGGGTCTGCGCTTTCTTATGCAGCTATGATGCCATCAAACTAGAGAAATCTGGGGATAAAGCTGTAGCAGTCATAAATGACCTCAGGTGCAAGCGATGCGGTGTGTGTGCCGCTGCTTGCCCCAGCGCGGCAATTGTTCCAGAACACTCCACCAACGCAGAAATTATGGCTGAAATTGAGGGCGCGTTAGTATAGACTTAGCTGAATATTGCATTCCTGAGGAATCATCTTATAAACTAGCCAGAGGCGAATTCTGATTTCAAACTAATTGCCATACTCACGAAAATCGCCAGATTTTCGCCAGGTAGCGTATGTCAAGAACAGCAAGACAACCTCTCAAGTCAGCTTCTATTAGCGTCCAAGGCGTTGTCCAGGGCGTCGGCTTCCGGCCTTTCGTCTACGGACTGGCTATTAAACACAACCTTAGGGGCTGGGTCTACAACACTTCCGAAGATGTCAAGATTGAGGTAGAGGGTGCAGCAGAAGCCATCAAGCAGTTTAGGCAGGAACTCGAGGGCAAAGCCCCGCCACTGGCCCACATCGAGAACATAACTGTTAGGCATCATCGCCCGGTCGGTTACGAAGACTTCGAGATTCGGAAGAGCCAGGCACAGGCAGGGAAAAGCCAGCTTATCTCTCCGGATGTGGCTACCTGCCCGGCTTGTCTTGCCGAGTTACTAAATCCTCGAGACCGTCGCTACCGCTATCCCTTCACCAACTGCACCAACTGTGGCCCACGGTTCACCATAATTGAAGGTATGCCATATGACCGCCCCAAGACCACTATGCGCTACTTCCAGATGTGCCCCCAGTGCCAGGCCGAATATGATAATCCCCTGGACCGCCGCTTCCATGCCCAGCCAAACGCCTGCCCGAAATGCGGTCCCCAGGTGCAGCTGGTTGATAACCAGGGCAATTTGATAAACGACTCAAATGCTATTGCCGAAGCCAGTCAACTCCTCAAGCAAGGGAGAATCGTGGCTATTAAAGGACTTGGCGGTTTTCTCCTGGCTTGCGATGCGACCAACGAGACCGCCGTTAAGACACTGCGGCGGAGGAAGAAGCGCCCTTCGAAGCCCCTTGCCGTAATGGTCGCCAGTCTGGAGGAAGCGAAAAGGCACTGCTACGTCTTGCCAGAGGAGGAAAAATTGCTGACCTCACCTCAAAGCCCCATCGTGCTCATGATCTGGAGAGAGGGCTCATCTGTGTCCCGAGAGGTAGCCCCCAATCTATGGTTCTTGGGAATCATGCTGCCGTACACACCGCTTCACCACATACTGCTCAGGGATACGGGCGTGCCTCTAGTAATGACCAGCGGCAATCTCAGCGAAGAACCCATCGCCCGGGACAATGATGAAGCTTTGAGGAGGCTTTCCGGTATCGCCGACTATTTTCTAATCCATAATCGGGACATTTACTCCCGCTACGACGACAGTGTGGCTATGGTGGAAAGGGGCACAAGCCAGCTGGTAAGGCGAGCGCGTAGCTATGCTCCTTACCCCATCCGCCTGCCGTTTCGAGCCGGGCAGGTACTTGGTTGCGGCAGTGAGGAAAAGAATACGTTCTGCCTGACCAAAGATAACTATGCTTTCTTATCGCAGCATATCGGCGATATGCAGAATATGGAAACATTGGAGCATTTTGAGAGCACCATATCTCTTTACGAAAGGCTTTTCCGCATACGGCCTGAAATCGTTGCCCATGACCTCCACCCTGATTATCTGGCCACCAAGTATGCCCATGAATTGGGCGAGTCCGGCATGAAGCTTGTTCCGGTGCAGCACCACCATGCCCATATCGCCAGTTGTCTGGCCGACAATGGGGTTGAGTCCTCGGTTATAGGTGTGGCTTTCGACGGCACAGGGATGGGTGCCGATGGCAATATCTGGGGAGGAGAATTCCTGATAGCTGATTACCGTAGTTTTCGCAGGGCAGGACATCTAGAATATCTGCCTCTGCCCGGAGGAGACGCAGCTATAAACAAGCCATATCGCACCGCCATCGGCTACATTCTCACTCTACTGGGGGAAAATGGTCTTAACGCTGCCATGGCGACCCTGAACGATGTTAAGGGAAAGCAACCTCGACAGGCCTCCATCGGGCAAGTTGGGGATGTTGAAATAGACATCATCAAGCGCCAGATAGAGAGGAAGATAAATTCGCCGCTTTGCTCAAGCATGGGGCGCCTTTTTGATGCCATATCAGCCCTGCTGGGCATAAGGGGCGAAATAGATTACGAAGGGCAGGCGGCGGTGGAACTGGAAATGAACGCCTACTCCTCTCTCATTGCCAGCAGCGTAAGTGACAAAGGAATCTCCCATGCTCAGGAACACTACTCATTCAGTATGGTGAAAGACGAGGCAATAAGAGTCGTGCGCCTGAAGGACCTGCTCTCCGCCGTAATAGATGATTTACGGCGTGGTGTCTCGGACGGTACGATAGCAGTCAGATTCCACAATACCGTTGCTCAGATGACAAACGAAATGTGTCGGTTGATAGCCGATGAAACCGGCATCAGACAGGTTGCATTAAGTGGTGGCGTATTTCAGAATCGCTTGCTGTTAAGAAGAACAGTCAACCTACTGGAAAGCAGCGGTTTTCAGGTCTTCACCCACAGGCAAGTGCCCTGTAATGACGGTTGCGTCTCCCTGGGGCAAGCCGTCATTGCCAATTTCGCCGTGTGAAGAGAAACGTAAGCAACGCAGCGATGCTTTTGGCATCGCAGATTTCGCCCGAGGCGATAAGTCGGGGTATCTCATCCGGGGAAACGCGGACTAGCTCGATATCGTCGGTGTCCTCAGCCACGAGACGAGCGGGCACGAGGTCTGTAGCCACGAAGCAGTGGAGGTACTCCGTTCCATATCCCGGGGTGGCATAAAAGCCCCCCAATTTGTCTATTTTCCTGGGGAAGTAGCCAATTTCCTCCTGCAATTCGCGGCGCACGGAGTCCACGGGCTCTTCTCCGGGGTCAATGCCACCAGCTGGTATTTCCATGAGAAACCTGTCCACGGCGTGGCGGAACTGACGAACCAGAAGGATATTGCCTTGTTCATCGAGGGCCACCACAGCTATACAATCGCTGTGTTCCACCACCTCTCGCGTGGTTTTTATGCCGCTGGCTTTCTCCACTGTGTCTACGCGTACGTTTACCGCGCGCCCCTGATATATCTGCTGGGTAGCTACCTTCTTTTCCGGTTTCAACATGTTCCTGCCATTTCGCTAGAATGTCGTCGCTTCCACTGCCGAGCCTTAAAGTTGTCGCATAAGAGCTACCTCATCGCAATCGGGAAACTTGGGACAGCGATAGCAGTCTGCCCATACCTTCTGAGGCAACTCTTTCTTGTCGATTAGCTGGAAGCCGTGTTTCTCAAAGAAAGCGGGCTTGCGAACGAGGCAAAAAACCCTGGGTATCCCCAGCTCCTTGGCCTCTTCCAGACAGGCCTGAACCAGCTTTGAACCAATCTCTTGGCTCTGTGCCTGTTCATCGACAGCCAGAGATCTGATTTCCGCCAGGTCAACCCAGGTAACCTGTAAGGCTGCGCACGCGATAACCCGACCTTCTTTCCTGACCACGAAGTAGTCTCTAATTCCTTCATATATCTCGGATAATGCACGAGGCAACACCTCGCCCCTGTCAGCAAAATGACTGATCAGCCGGTGCACGGAGTTAGCATCGCCCACCTTCGCCCTATCAACCTTCATATCAGCTTTCACTTCCTCTTCCTCCCAGCTTTTGCCATAACGAACTGTAGAAATAAGTCGGCTCGTGAATTCTCAGGAAGCGAGCTGTGTAAGGGCTGAGCTTCACTCTGACATTCTGCCCGTCCGATAAAGGCAACTCAATTTGTCCGTCAATGCTGAGTACGACCTTTTCTCTGGGGGCAACCTTCAAATCAACTATGCTCTGCGGAGGTAGTACCAGGGCGTGACTCAATCCCAGGTGGCAGGATACCGGTTGGAGGACGATTTCCCTGGATTGAGGGTGAAGAATCGGTCCGCCAGATGCCAGGGCATAGCTGGTGCTCCCGGTGGCGGTGGCGACAATCAAGCCATCAGCCCGGTAGGTGGTTATCGCTGTGCCGTCGACTTCTGCCTTTATGTTAACCAGGCGAACCGCTACACTGTGCAGCACGACGTCATTCAAGGCATGAAAGCTTTTGTCCGCAACCTGAGCCTCGAGCATGGCCCTTTCCTCGATCCAGCCTTTTCCCCCGAGCAAACCGGACAAATGAGACGTGACCTCGTCGCTATCTATCTCCGTGATAAACCCCAGCCTGCCCAGGTTTATACCTAAGATGGGCACCGACAAGGGAGCTACGATTCGGGCGCAATGGAGGATAGTGCCATCTCCGCCGATGCTGAGAATTAACTCCGTGCCGGCCACTTGTGGTTTAGCTTTATCCTCGTCCCAAGCTGAGCATCGCCATGAAGAGACATCCTTAGAGGACAAAAACTCTTGCAGTTTCTCGCTTAAGTCTCGGGCTTTTTCGCGTAGAGGGTGATAGAGAATACCGATGCGCTTCACAGGTAGCAATGTACCACTGGTGAATTCTGACTGTCAAACTATCTAACATATCCGGGGGAGCAATTCCCCGGATAGCATATCTAC
>Ga0224495_10001840_pt1 | contig 14473 bp, 13 predicted proteins | sample SF_Jul11_sed_USG_FD_168128 | JGI IMG/M metagenome (GOLD analysis project Ga0224495, IMG submission 168128) | Sediment microbial communities from San Francisco Bay, California, United States - SF_Jul11_sed_USGS_4_1 | ecosystem: Environmental > Aquatic > Marine > Sediment | place: USA: California... | reverse complement strand
GCCCGTTCTATAAGAATTTTTAATTTAAAATCATCAATACGATTTGTACTTTACAAATGAAATGTATCTATTTTAATAGTATTTTACTGGTATTGTAATATAAAACAATATCTTCACAATCATTACCATAATTTATACAAGGAATCAATATGTCACAAAAAATACTCGTGGAAAACAAGAACAGTAATATTTACCCTTTTAAAGCCGGTAGCGGCGATCTTGGTGAATCAGGAAAAAAAAGTCCGAGGATTGAAAAAGATCAAGGCAAAAAATCGATGACAGAAAAACAATCGCGCATTTTGATATTTATTAAAGAGCATAATGTTGAAATAGGTTTTCCTCCAACAGTTCGAGAAATTGCCAATTATTTCAATATTTCAGCCAAAGCCGCTCATGACCATTTAAAAGCAGTTGCCAAAAAAGGACACATTAGACTATTCCCAGGGGCAGCCCGAGGAATAGAAATCATGCATAAAGACGCAGAATTACCGATTCTACTGCAAGATGCTGTCTCAATTCCGCTTTTAGGAAGTATCGCCGCCGGTAAACCCATTCTTGCCGAAGAAAATGTAGAAGCTCATATAACACTTCCCTCTTCTTTTGTTCCAGCAAGCGGTGATATGTTTGCCTTAAAAGTAAAAGGCGATAGCATGGAAAAAGCTGGAATTTTTGAAAATGATATTGCCGTATTAAAGCAGGTGAATGATGTCAATACAGAAGTAAAAAACGGCGACATCGTTGCGGCTTTAATTGATGGCGAGGCCACATTAAAAACTTTTTTTAGAGAACGAGATCAAATTGAACTTCGCCCTGAAAATTCAAATTACAAACCAATTTTGTTAAATTCAATTTCCAATGCAACCATTATGGCACGACTTGTCGGAATCTATAGAAAATACAATTACTGATGCAACTAATTCAAAAAACATATCTAGTAGTAATTGAATCACTTGGAGTCGGAGAAGCTCCAGATGCAGTTATTTATGGGGATAAAAATGCCGGTACAATTGCACATGTGGCAGAATATTCAGGCGGACTTGATCTGCCAACTCTTGAACGCTTTGGTCTTGGTAACATTACTTACGTAAAGGGTATTCCCAGAAGCGATGAGTCCATTGCGTATTTCGGAAAATGCAGGCAAACGTCTGACGGTAAAGACAATCTAAATGGACATTGGGAAATCACGGGTTATAGTTACCCCAGTTTATACCACACCGATCCTGCGGGATTTTTTCCGCAGTTTGTAGAAAAACTGGAAAGAGAATTTTCTAAAAAATGTATTTTTAACCTTCAATACAGTGGAGATCAGATCCTGGAACGCTATTATTATGATCATATGACCGAAAAATCATTTATCGTTTTTTATAATAAAAATGATATGACCGTAAACGTCGCCGCCAGCCCGGATATAGTATCAAAAGACGATCTGGTAAAAATCATTCAAACAACGCATGACATAGGCGAGTATTATGGTTTTATAAGGACTCAGGGAATCCATATAAAACTAAATGCGGAGAACAAACTGTTAAAAAAAATAGTTCATAGCATTTCCAAAAAACCAAATCACACAACGATACTTGGTTCGTGTAAAAATGCCGGAATACCTGTACATTTTATTGGAAGAAAACAAAACATTTTTCAGGAAACCGAATTTAATAATACGTTATTAACCGAGTCTGACATGAAAAGTATGGCAAAATTAGCTGAAGTGAGCGTTTCTGATCATTATACCAATGAACATGGCCAGGCATTATTTTATCTGGTACTTTCTGATATAAACATCAATGCAGGTAATGGTAAAGATATTAAAGCTTATGCAAATGCACTGCAAGAAATCGATCAGTTTCTGCAAAAGCTCATTAGAACCATGAATTCATCGGATATTTTAATCATTACGGCTTCCAACGGAAACGATCCTTCTTTTACCGAAAGTATACACACACGCGAGTACTTGCCGTTAATAGCCTACTCACGTGTTCTGGGTGTTCGCTCAAGCGGAAAACTTGGCGTACGAAGAACCCTTTCTGATATAGCAGAAACTATTTCTGATATTTACGGACTTGATACTCACTATGGCGGAGATAGTTTCTGGAATTACATGCTCTCTCAAATATAATAGAATTTACAACATGAAAAGATTAACAGTATAAGTTAATTATAACCGGCAAAATGATAATTATCAAGGAATATAATGGAAAGCATTAAACGCATAATTGTGGTTCCAGTTTACAATGAAGCCGGTACGGTTAAAAAAGTAATTGATAGCATATTAAACCATATTGATGAACATACCAAACTGATTTTAGTTCAAGACGGATCTGACGACGGAACCGAAGATATTTTATTAGAACTGCAACGAACCGAATTTTTTAAAAATCACAACATTGATTTAATAAACCACAATAAAAACCAGGGATATGGAAAAGCATTAATTTCGGGATTTAAAAAATCAATAGAATATCAAAATGCAAATTACATTGTAACCATGGATTGTGATGAACAACATCAGCCGGAAGACCTCGAAAAATTTTTTAATTTCCGCCATGTAGATATATTAAGCGGTTCAAGATACCTGCAAGAAGTTGAAAAAGGATTAATTGCTCCTGCAGACAGAGTTGAAATCAATAAAAAACTTACTGAAAAATACAAAGAAATCGCCGCAAATATTTTTCACGAAGAATGGAAAATTACAGATACATTTTGCGGGATGAAAAGATATGACAGTTCTTTTATTAAATCTTTTTTAAAAACCATACCTTCTACAGACCATTATGACTCCTGTATGGGTTACGGATTTCCCATGATCGTCTGGAATTTTTATTTACACTGGCTGCGATTTCAAAAAAAAAGTTTAAACACATCATTTGACGAAGTTGCCATACCGAAAATTTATGTAAGCAATGATCGAACCTTCGGTAATGATCTTGATTTCCCACGCAAGAGGTATCGCTATTATTTAAACTGTATGAAGGTAAAGTTTGATGAATAAAACTTGTATCCTTTGGTGTTTATTTATTTTTAATATTAATTACATATGAAAATTGCAGTTCTCGTTTCTGGAGGAGTTGACAGCTCTGTAGCCATGCGCCTGTTACAGGATGAAGGCCATGATCTGACGGCATTTTATCTTAAAATATGGCTTGCCGATGAATTATCTTTTCTGGGCGACTGTCCGTGGGAAGACGACTTATCGTATGCAAGAGCTGTATGCGATCAGGCAAATATACCTCTTGAAATTGTACCCTTTCAAAAAGAATACTGGGAACAAGTGGTGGGCTACACAATCTCTGAAGCAAAAGCAGGTAGAACGCCTAACCCCGATATGCTCTGCAATGCCCGAGTTAAATTTGGAGCCTTTTATGAGTACATTGAAAATTATAGCAGCGTATCCTTTGAAAAAATTGCAACAGGTCATTATGCGCAAACTGAAAATATTGACGGCTTATCATATCTTAAAATTACGCCAGATGAGATTAAAGATCAAACTTATTTTCTTTCACAGCTTTCTCAAAAGCAAATTTCAAAGGCAGTTTTTCCAATTGGAAAATTTGAAAAAAACGAAGTAAGAAAACTCGCTAATAAATATAATCTTGCAAATGCCCAGCGAAAAGACAGCCAGGGAATTTGTTTTCTGGGTAAGATACCCTTCGATGAATTTCTGGAATATCATCTGGGTAAACAATCAGGAAATTTAATTGAATATGAAACAGGTAAAATTCTGGGTCAACATGATGGTTTCTGGTACTTTACAATTGGTCAACGTCGAGGCATAAGGCTTTCAGGAGGGCCATGGTATGTTGCAGCAAAAAATCCTGAAAAAAATGAAGTTTTTATTTCACACGCTGAACACAAGGAACTAACCAGGCGAGATTTTTTTGAAGTTGGGAATCTAAACTGGATTTCAGGGGTTAAGTCTGAAAATACAAATTTAAAAGTTAAGGTACGGCATGGCACGCGAATGTACTCTGCATCGATTGATTATCTTGATGACAACAAATTACAGGTAAGCTTAAAAGACAACGATCAGGGAATAGCTTCCGGACAGTTTGCAGTTTTTTACGATGGACAATTTTGTCTTGGCGGCGGCATAATATTGTAATAATATCGGTAAAGTAACAATGCCCAATCATTTAAATAATTACTTTCAGAAATAAAGATTTCAAACAATTTTATTTCTAATTTTTTCTTAAAAAAAACCGAAAATATCATATGATTGGAATTAAAGAAAACCATAAAAACGAAGCTCTCAATGATCTTGAATGGGAAACCATGGGAAGTTTCATTTCAAATTTTGCAAAAAATAATGAAAGTGTAACTGATGAAACATTAAGCGAAAAATCAGACTTTATCATTACAGGAAATAAAAAAGAAGAATTCACGGAAAAATTTGAAAAAATTAAATCCAGCATTGAAAATACATCGTCAAAGTCCAATCAAAAATCATCAAATCTGCAAAAGCCATTGGCAGTTTATGATACTTTACAATCAGATATTCGAAATTTACTTGACGAACTTCAAGAAATAAAACAAGCTCGAATTAATTTACAGACAAAATTAAATACCATTCGCCAATAAAATTATAGGCATAAACAGTGTACCAATCTTATTTGATCCAGCTCAGTACATTTTAAAATTTTCCATTTCATAAATAAATTTGTTTATTTTTTTACGTTCACCAGATTCCCATTTTTTATAACTTACTTTTTTTTCTATGGAACTGCGAAATGAATTACCGCCAAGAATTCGATCGATATGGTAATGCGGATTCCCTGGCGTAAATAATTTAATACCAGGATACTCCCTATAAAAATATTCCAGGATCGTATAAGCAGCTTTAACTGGTTGAACTTTATAAATATCAGTTATATTCATTTCATAACCACGCATAAGAACCCCCTGATATGGCCCGGCAAAAGGTTTATAGACGTATTTTTTAAAAACAATACCCTGAATTTGGGGAGGATCTGATTTATAGTTTATATCAGGATGCCCGATTAAACAAAATGGATCTTTTGTATATTTTCCGTAATCTAAAGTTGTACCTTCAAAAAAAATTCCAATCCAGTAACATTGCAGCGCACGAGCATGAGGTAGCGACGGAGAAGGAGGGTTTATCGATTTTCCAATCACATCAACTCCTGAACGATAATGCATCATGGCGATGTATTTTATATCAATATTAATTTTTTTCTTTGAGATAAAATAACGCATCAATTCCGCATAGGTAAAAAACGGAAAAAAAGGAATATTTTCTTCGCCTAAATATGAAAAATACTCATCATTGACCATAGGCGCAAGAGGAGTATAAATAGACGCTGGATTTGGTTTATCCAGCAAATATAATACCGGTTGTTTTTTCATAACGTTGATTGCCTCAATCGTTCTGGTCATGATCGTTCTGTAAGTGTAAGAACGTATACCGGCATCAGGCAGGTCAAACAAAATCGCTTCACAGCCATCGTACATCACCTGCAATTCTCGAAAAGTCTTATGATAGGCAGGGTATACAATAAAATTTCCTGTAAGTATGGAATCGGTACTTAAACCGGTTGATTCGCTCTGACTGCTTAGACCATGTTCCGGCGAAAAAATTTTTAAAAGCTTAATTCCATATTTTCCTAAAACTTCATGAAAATAAGATGGATATGATTTCAAAGATGGTATAAATAAATATTTTCCAATTCCTGATTGGTTTGTAATTAAGCATATATTTTTTTCATGGACATTATTTAGCAATCGTTTATAAAAATCAGCTTCATCACTATTTTTATCAATAAAAATAATTCTCTCAGAAGCGGAAAGATTTACTGAACAAAATATAATGTAAAACGTAAAAACAAATATTTTAAAAGAAATAAGCTTTCTCATGAATTCAGGCTTATTTTATCGATACTGTTTTAATATTAACAAATTCCATTAAGCCAAAATGAGACAACTCACGGCCAAACCCTGAAGCTTTTATGCCTCCAAAAGGCAATCTCGAATCAGATCGAACAAAATCATTTACAAATACACTGCCTGCCATAATTTTATGCTTTGCAAGTTTTTCCATTCTATCAATATCTTCGCTAAAAAGTGCAGCTCCAAGACCGTACGGAGTATCCTGAGCTAATCGCAGCGCTTCAAGCTCTGTTGTAAATCGGGTTACGGCAGCAACCGGTCCGAAGGTCTCTTCGTCCCATACATTCATGCCAGAAGAAACATTGGTTAACACCGTCGGGGGGTAGTAAAAACCAGTTTCGTCAGGAATAAAACCTCCAACGCATAATTTTGCGCCTTTTGTAACAGACTGTAGAACCTGTTGGTGCAGTTGCTGACGCAAATCGTCTCTAGCCATCGGTCCTACATCAAATTTACCCATTGGATCGCCCATCGTCCTGGATTTCATTTTTTCAACAAACATCTCTTCAAAAGCATCTGCAACTTCATCGGCAACAATAAAACGTTTTGCAGAAATACAGGTCTGCCCGCAATTGATAAGTCGTGAATTTACACATGTATCTACCGCTAACTCAAGATTAGCATCATGAAAAATAATGTAAGGATCGGAACCTCCCAATTCAAGTACAGCACGCTTTAAATTTTTACCGGCAAGTTCACCAACACTGCGCCCTGCTCTTTCACTTCCGGTTAAAGAAACGCCTTGAATATATGGATGCTCAATTAAAGAAGGAATCCTGTTTACTCCTAAAAATACTGTTTTAAACAAACCATCAGGAAGTTCACATTCGGTAAATAATTTTTCGATAGCAAGAGCCGTCTTGCAGACGTTAGGCGCATGTTTAAGGATTACAGTATTGCCTGCAAGAATGGTGGGAACAGCAAATCGAAGAACCTGCCACAGAGGAAAATTCCACGGCATAATGGCAAGAATAACGCCAAGCGGTTGAAATGTTATAAAACTCTTTTGAGCCTCTGTTGCAACATTTTGATCATCAAGCCATACAGGGGCATTATGAGTATAGTAGTCAACCATGGTTGCGCACTTTTCAACCTCTGCAAGTGATTGAGCAATCGGTTTACCCATTTCTTCACTAATCGTTGAAGCCAGGTTTCTTTTATTCTCTCGTAAAACAGCAGCAAGCTTCTTTATGTATTTAGCGCGCGTATACAAATATAATAACCGCCATTCAAGGTGGGCATGATGGCATTTTTCGAGTATTTCATTTATTTTCTCGTCTTTAAACTGCTGAAATTTTTCTACAATTTCTTCCGTAGCTGGATTTATCGTTTCAAGATTCATAATTACCAAATATTACATTCCATATGATTTGTAAACATCGAAGTATATATATTCGCAGTGATAACTTTTCCAAATAAAAACATATGAGAATACCCCTCAAAAAGAACGTTCATTCAATAATAATCGAGTACAATTTTATATAAAATTTGGTTTAATGATATTTTTTATTGTATGTTATTAAAATGAATAATACATATAAAATGATTAGATTGGTGGGAACCTCAGATAAAAGTTATGAAGATGCCGTACAAAATGCTGTTACAGAAGCAAGCCATTCACTCAAAGGACTTAACTGGTTTGAAGTTGTTGAACAAAAAGGTAAAATTAACGAAGCTGGTAAAGTGGTTGAATGGCAAATTGTAATTGAAGTTGCGTTTAAGATATTAAAGACCTGATCTGTTTATAAGTTGATATTTAGATTTTTCAACATTCCAGGCTTGATGGCAGGTAACATCTAGTTGATATAAGGCTTGACAGTATGAGGACATGAAATTCATACAACAAGAGTAAAGTGCATATTAGATGTTATCGAACGATTTGTATATGATAGCGGACGTTTTGAGCATTTTAAATGCCATAAAACTACTGCAAGGCGTGGGTATCTACAAAAAATGATGACCATGCTAAACTCTAAACCTTGAGTTATTGCTTGACGGTCATCTAAATCCTTTTACAAAAAATAAATTATTGACAGATTCAAAATTTATTTTCTTATTTATTTAAGATAAAACTCTTGTTAAAATAAATCTAAAGAAGATAAATAAGAAAGTTTGTACAATTAAAAGAATGGTATATGAATAAATTTGAAAATTATGGGTTAGATCCCGACCTGTTAAAAGGGATAAAAGAAACCGGCTTTGAAAAAGCAACGCCAATTCAAGAAAAGACAATTCCGTTTTTACTTGGACATGAGCGCGACTTAATTGCGCTTGCTCAGACTGGAACAGGTAAAACTGCCGCTTTTGGTCTGCCGATTCTTCAAAAAATCGATACAAACCAAAAACGTCCGCAGGCATTGATTCTTTGCCCTACCCGCGAACTGTGTCTTCAAATTGCGACAGAAATGGAAAAGTACAGTAAGTTTATGCATCATATTAAAATTGCAGCCATTTATGGCGGAGCTAATATTGAGACACAGATAGGTCAATTAAAAAGAGGTGCCCAGATCGTAGTGGGTACGCCTGGCAGAATGAATGATATTATCCGAAGAAGAAAAATCGACTTAAGCGGAATTAAAACTGTAGTATTAGATGAGGCAGATGAAATGCTTAATATGGGCTTTCAGGAAGATTTAAATACAATCTTAAGTGAGACTCCCGAATCTAAAAATACATGTCTGTTTTCAGCAACCATGTCAAAAGAAGTAGCTAATATTGCCATGGATTACATGAAAGATCCTCTTGAAATAGCAGTTGGTAAAAAAAATGTTGGTTCTAAAAATATTAACCATGAATTTTATCTGGCTAGTTCAAGAGATAAATACGCTGTATTAAAGAGAATTCTTGACTTAAACCCTGAAATATATGGAATTATTTTTTGTCGAACCCGTATGGATACAAAAAATACAGCAGATGCGCTCATGAAAGACGGATATGATGTAGATGCTCTCCATGGAGATCTTTCTCATGCACAACGAGAAAGTGTAATGAGCAAGTTTCGTCACCGTAATCTTCAGGTATTGGTAGCAACGGATGTGGCGGCAAGGGGACTTGATGTAACTGATCTAACTCATATTCTACATTATAACTTACCTGAAGAGCTTGAACTCTATACCCACCGAAGCGGAAGAACCGGGCGTAAAGACAACATCGGAACCTCCATTGCCATCATTGGGCCAAAAGAAATTGGCAGAATACATCGTCTTGAAAAAGTTATCGAAGCAAAATTTACCGAACAAAAAATTCCTGATTCAAAAGATATTTTAAAAAGTCGAGTGGTTGGACTTGCCGGCAGAATTGAAAATATCAAGGCTGATCACAAGGTTCTAAACCCATTGATGGATATTTTCTTTGCAAAACTTGAAGGTCTTGAAAAGGATGAAATCATTCAACGCTTTGTAACATTGGAATTACAGCGTTTTATAGATTTTTACAAAAATGAACCCTCTTTGAAAGCACCCGATCCAAGCCACAGAAATGAACGACCATCTGACCGCGGAGGATTTAATCGTGGCGGCGGAAAATTTCGTAAAGATAAGAAATGGTCTTCTAATAAATTTGACAGAAAAAAGGGGCCTGGTTCATTTTCTGGTGGTAAAAAAAGAGATTAATCATTAGAAAGTATTGCTTAAATAATTGAATTTCAGATAAAACATTTTATTTATGGCAAGATAATTCAGTGTGGAAATAACTCTTTCTTAAACTGAAATGTTTTGCCACTAAATAACAAATCCTGAGTATTATAAGTAAAATATTTTGCCCTTGCTGTAATTTTGTCAATATCGTTTGAACATAATACGGGCTTTTTCATATCTTTATCAAATCTAAACATATAGCATAAAGGTTTCTCTTTTGAAAACAGGGATAACTCCACAAGAATATCCTTCTCTACCCAACCAAGCATTCCATTATGATAGTATTCTGCAAATCTAAAATTTATATCTTTTTGTAAAATACTTTTTCCTGCGAATGAATTTGGAACAGGCCTATTTAAAATATCAAATATAGTAGGAGCAACATCTCTTTGTGAGGCAACTATATTTATTTTTTGTGGCTTTATTATACCTGGCGCATATATTAAAAATGGAATGCTATAACGATTAAAGTTGGAAACACTGGCATGAGACGTATGATCGGCAAGCATTATAAAAATAGTTCTATTATATAGCTCTGTATTTTTTTTATACTCATTTAGAAAAAGGGGAATTGCCTCATCGGCAAAACTCATTACGTTTTCTTTTAAGTCGCTAAATCGATTTGAAACTCCATTAGGTAATTTCAAGTCATGTGTTGTACCGGTATTTATGCCGATAATAAAAGGCTCTTTCATTTCGCTAATTTTAGAGATTATAAAATCATATAAATCCGGATCGTGAACGCCAAACCAGTTTTTACTTAATTTTGGATTTTTTATATCTTCCTCGCCATAACTTTCATGAAAACCAAGTTTTCTAACAAAATCGCCTGTTCTGGCCAGTTTTTCAGACGTTCCCTGAAAAAAGTAATTATGATACCCATCATTTGCCAATATTTCTGGTAAACAATTATACTTATGTTGTTCCAAAGTCGTTTTTACAATAGCCTGACCAAGCGGATTCGGATAAGAACACAGAGAGGCAAACAGCCCTTCCGAAGTTCTTGTACCTCCAGAGAACATATAATCTGTGGTTAACGACTGTTTTCTCAAACGATCAAAATTCGGCGTAACATCATTTTTATTTCCATATGACTTCATATGATAAGCATCCCAGCTTTCCAGGAAAATAATCACAATGTTATATTTTTGAAAACCATTTTTAACAGGTATTTTAAACGGCTCAGAATACATTTCTGATAAAATACTTTTTAATTCACTTTCATTAAAATCATCCGGTTTTTTCATGTAATTTTGGGCATGCGGTTTAAAAGAATAGTAAACAGCATTGTAGAGTCCATTTAAGGCAAGGGAAGCCTTACTACTGTTACCAAGATGATTTACATGAATTGGTTCTAAAGGAAAAGCCTGCACGCCCCCTCGTATCATGATTATACTTATTAATGAGATTAATAATAGCTGAATTTCAGGGAAAACGATGGATTTGGAAATATTACTTTTTTTCTCTACATCTATAGATATATTTGGATTTATTTTATAAAACAAATACGCAAGACTAAAGACAAATATTGCTGTATAAATTATTATTATAAACCAATATCTTGAAAATATAAAATTAGTCAGACCAATCGGATCGGTAAGAAAATTAGTAACCTCATACCCTAAATGCCTCTGTGCTTCTTCAAAGTAAATCGAATCTGCAATAAAAATAATTAACGCAATGATCGCAGTTAAAATTAAACTAAATCTGACAGAAAATCTTTCATCCAAGCGAAAGTAACGATGCGAAATAAATACTAAAAAGATACCGCTTGCTGAACACATTGCGGCGGCAGAAAGATCATATTTCATACCATACAATATGGAATGAAACACATCAAAATATGATATATCGTTTGTAAGCGCTCTATGAAAAAATAAAAATAAAAATTTGGACAAAATCATTAGAAAGAAGAAAATAACAAGTATCTGAAAAAATGTAAACAGATAAGGGTAATTCCTTATTCGCTTACTTATATTTTTTGAAGAATGCTTAATTATTCCAAGCATATTTTAATTGAATTTAGCAATCCAATATGTCAATTACAATTTTAACCTTGAATTACAGTCCGGCTTGACACAGTGATTCGCCTTATCACAAAGCATCATGGCAAGAGTTCTTCTCGTTGATGATTTAAAATTTATTAAACAAATTGAAAGAAAAGCGCTTGAGGAATCCGGTCATCAAATCGTAGGCGACGCTAAAAATGGTTTGGAAGCCATTCAATTGTACATGGAAATAAAGCCAGACATCGTGTTAATGGACATAACCATGCCGGAAGTTAACGGCCTGGAAGCGTTAAAAAAAATATTAACCTTTGATCCAGATGCCAAAGTAATCATTTGTTCTGCGCTATCGCATGAAAAGGCATTATACCAGGCCGTGAAATCAGGCGCTAAAGAGTATATTGTAAAACCATTTACAACAGAAAGATTAATCTCAACGTTAAATAAAGTGCTTGAACAATAATATATCAGAATGAACGCAACGATAAAAAGCGTAGCAAAAATAATTTTACAATTTTTTACTTGTTTTTTTTTTATAATTTTATTTTTAAATAACATTAGGGCCCAAGATTCCACAAATGAGACCATGCATCGCCATGTCGGCGATCCTCATAAAAATAGATTTGCCTACAAGGATGGCTATATACAATATAAATCAGAATATACACTATTTATGTTTCCGCCGTTTTATACTGTTCCTGAAAAAAATAAATATATTAGAGATATATATTCATCGATTGTTCTTGACCAATTGCAATTAAATAGAGTTATTTATATTAAAGATCCCGCGCCAATTGCAATTTCATATCCTGAAAATATTACGCAGGAAGATCCCTATGAAAAATTTATGTCCGGTGAAGTACCAGCCCCAAAGTACTTTGATTTTCAGACAAAAATGATTTACAATTTTCCTGCGGAGATAAATGACCCAGCTAAAATTTTAAGTGAACCGGCGCTTTCCAGGTTTTTTCTACCCGAAGATCTTTATCTTGTCAGTTCAATTGAGGAACAAACCGTCAATCAAAAAGAAATTTACACCATTTATGCCTGGATTTACCGGAATGGTAAATTGATATTTAATCATAAAGTATCATCAAAAGAAGAGGACCTTTCAAAAAACCTGATTATGTTTGCGCGTGAAATCTCAACTGGTATCACAGGAGCCGAAACTGGTTCGCTCAGCATTAAGTCCAATATTGACAGGGCATCAATTTACATTAACGATCATTATACCGGATATACTCCATTGCTTATAAAAAATGCGATTCTGGGAGAAAATTCCGTTATCATTCGAAAAGAAGGCTATGAAATCTGGGAGCAAACTGTTTTAATCTTAAAAGATAAAACAGTTGAAATTACCGCCAATCTCGAAAAAGTAAAAACCGACAGAAAAGTTACGGTTACTACATCTCCTGAACAATGTGATGTTTTTTTTGATGTTGAGTACAAAGGCCAGACTCCCCTGGTAATTAATAACGTTTCAGCGGGAACTCATCGAATACACATTCAAAAGGGGGGGTATATTGATTATTTCAATACAATTTATGTTGATAATGAAAAACAAGAGTATTCAGTTTCAGCAAAACTTGCCAAAGGAGAAACAAAAAAATATTATGATATTAACCGTGCAATTCTAGGACCTCTAAATTACGAGCAGCTATTTAAAATAAGCGCCGCCGCAACCGTGATTTCCGGTCTTGCAGGAATCTTCTCGCAGGTTCAACAAGAAAACATGCAAATTAATTTAAATCAGTATCTAAATTCCAATGGCGCCGATGCTTTGCTGATAACTAAACAAAAAAACGAAATACAAACGTACTCATCACTAAAAACAGTCTTTTACGTTGGTACCGGAGTATTTACAGCAGCAACTATATATTTTTTTATAAATTTCACTCGAGTAAAAGACATGCCGATATCATCCATTTCAAATGGGCTTAACAACCAAAGTCAGGTAACTTTAGATATAAATCCTTTTCAAAACGCATTTCAAATTGCACTGCAACGCCGGTTTTAATCTACGAAATTCTTATTTACCTGGCTTCTTTGCCGGTTTTGTTTTTTCTTTTGCTTCTTTATGGTTATGGGCTTTTTTCTCTGAAAAGTCTACATTAATTTCTTTTATATCGCTTAAGGTTTTATCGGCAATTCCATACTTTATGGCTTCTTCTGCGTTTAACCAGTAATCCCGATCTGTATCCTTTTGGATCTGATCCATTGATTTGCCGGTAGCCTCGCTTAAAATTCGATTTAACTCTAATCTCGTTTTTTTGATTTCATCTGCATGAATTTTAATGTCGATGGCTGGAGCAACAATTTGACCGGAAATCAAGGGCTGATGAATCATCACTCTTGCATGTTGAAACATATAACGATGCCCTTTTTTACCTGCAGCAAACAATAGAGCGCCCATCGAAGCCGCCATACCCATTGTAATCGTATACACCGGAGATGAAATCATGCTCATGATGTCAAAGACAGCCATACCGGAAGAAATTACACCTCCTGGCGAATTGATAAAAAAATAAATTGGTTTTCCAGGTTCTTTATTTTCAAGGAACATCATTTTTTCAATAACATCCTCGGAAGATTTATCAGTAACCGGTCCCCAAAGATAAATTTGACGACTATTTATAAATTGCTCTTGAACTTTTTCTTTAAAATTTCTGGGTTTCGAGTCTTTTTCTGATTCAAATTTAAGTATATCCATAAAAATACACATTTATGAGTCGACCAAGTGTCAATTATTATTCTCTGTCATTTGTACTTTAATATTTTCTGGTAAAGCATGATCATGGTATATCATATGAAAAATTTGCTCAATGCTGCGTGTGCCAATATTTACGCAAACTAAAAACCAACCTTGTTTAAAAAATAAATAAAGGTTAAAAGGAAAAGCTTGCAGATATGACTCTATATTGAAAATTATAA
>Ga0224495_10001839_pt1 | contig 14479 bp, 11 predicted proteins | sample SF_Jul11_sed_USG_FD_168128 | JGI IMG/M metagenome (GOLD analysis project Ga0224495, IMG submission 168128) | Sediment microbial communities from San Francisco Bay, California, United States - SF_Jul11_sed_USGS_4_1 | ecosystem: Environmental > Aquatic > Marine > Sediment | place: USA: California... | reverse complement strand
TTGCGGGTTCAAGTCCCGTTACCCACCTTTCCCTTTTCGGTGCTCGATGTACCGAAAAGGGAAGCAGTAAATTCTAATATCGAAATTCTAAACAAACCCTAATTTTCAAAACTCAAATGACAAAAAAACCGTTATGTTCGTTTGGTTCGTTATTAGCGTTAATTTCGTTGATTGACTGAGATTGCTTTCCTTCGACAAGCTCAGGACAGGCTTGCTACACTCCTCGCAATGACAGAGAGGAGGTGGAGATTGCTGCGCTAGCGCTCGCAATGACGGGGGAAAACGGAGATTGCTTCGTCCTCCTCGATAAGCTCGGATTCCTCGCAATGACGGAGGAAGCGTTGTAGTTGCCTGATTCATCAGGGGTCACGTCTCCAGCCACACCCTCACCTTATTCCTCTCCCTTCAAGGGAGAGGAGATGGGGGGTGTAACAAGGCCTGGATTCCCCGGTCATGCCGGAGATGGAAAGAAGATTAAAGTGATGTAATTACCTAAAGACTTGGAGCAAACCTTCCACCCCGTTTTGAATTTTGAAATTGTTTAGAGTTTAGTGCTTAGAATTTAGAATTTCCAGTCCGCTATTCGCACGACACAACGAAATCCCGATTGATAAAGGTAAGTCTACGACAGCTCGGTATTAGCTATTTATGGTGTGCGTAATACTCCCTGATCAGGTTCTTCACGAACTCCTGCCGCTTAGCATATAGCCTCTTCAACTTCCGCTTCTTGTGCTTTGCGAGCGCATAATGGGCAATGATCGGAAAACCCACTGTGGCATCAAGGTAGCAGACCACTGCATCGGGCAAACTAGTCGGATCGACCTTACCCCACGAAACGGCCTCGTGCGGAGTTGCACCCGAAAGCCCACCAGTATCCGGCCTCGCATCGGTGATCTGGAAAAAGTAATCATGACCCACTTCTTTTATGCGAAGCACTTCCTGGATCTGGGGTTCGGTTTGAAGCAGAAAGTTTTTCGGGCTCCCACCGCCGATCAACAGGGCTCCTGATTTACCGCCACCGCGTTTTGAGGCAAGAACAATGGCTGTCGTTTCATTGACATCGATCGACGGATTGATGCGCAGTCTACCGCCTACGATCTCCTCTTCGGCGATATTCATGCCTAGCGTCGAATCACCGGGCGAACTCGTGTACAGAGGTATGCCGAGCCGGTGCGCGACGGCCATGACTGAAACATCCCTATGCCCGGTCTTCGTTTCCCAATCTGCCGCGTATTTGCCCAGCAGGTAGTGAAATTCAGCAGTCCCCATTTCCTTTTGGAATTCGGGCTGCTTGAAAATCTGACGCAGTATTTCGTCGGTCGCCATCAGGCAATCGGTATAACCCAACAATATGTCATATATTCGCACGACATCATTCTTTCTGAGATCGGCATCATCGATCAGGTGCGTGCCAACGTGAAGCGGAAAATTGAACGCATAGTGCATATCGTGATACAAGTTGGCACCGGTCGATACAATCCAATCCACAAAACCGGCTTTCATAAGCGGAATAATGACTGATTTCCCAATCCCAGCAGGAGTTAGAGCACCGGCAAGGCTCATGCCGACCGTAACATCGTCAGCCAACATCTTTTCGGTGAACAAACGACAGCCCTCACGTAATCTGGCTGCATTATATGCAAGAAACGAATCCTCAATGAGTTTCACCAATTTTTCTCTACCGTTTATTGCCGGCGGAAAAATTCTTTGCCCGGACAGATATCGTTTCTTGCCTGGATAGTTCTTCTTCTTAAGCCAATCAGGAACTCCTTCCACATCTTTTTTCATCTTATGTAATCTTTTCATTACACCCCCTTGTTGGTTTCATATGATCAATTCGATCCGTGATCATATGGCTAAGGCACAGTAACCACTTTGGCCGGTGGTATGCCGTTGAAATTCGTAGCGGTCACCCATGAATAGGCGCCGATCCTCTCAACATATATTAGATCACCGATGTCCAATTCCGGAAGGTCTTCGCTGGTCGAAATGATATCAAAAGAATCGCACGTTGGCCCGGCGAGCGTCGTGATCTGGGTGAAACCTCTTTTCAGCACCTTGAACTGATACTTACAGTGGTCGTATACGATCCCCGACAAGGACCCGTACACGCCGTCATCGAGATAGTACCAGTGTTTGTTCCCCCGTATCGATTTGCCGACGATACGCATTATGAGATAGCAGGCCGGACCACAGAGCACCCTGCCCGGCTCGGCAATGATCTGAACATCGCGTGGGAACATACGGTTTAATTCTTTGTTTATGTGTGTCGCGGTTTTTCCAAAAAAATCTTTATCCTGGTCAAAATACCGGATCGGAAAACCGCCGCCGATATCCAGTATTTCAAGCGGTATCTGTTTAAGATGGGCGTCCTTGAAAATTATTGAAGCGATCTCAAGCGAGTCGAGGTAGTTTGCCACATGCGTGTTCTGGGAACCAACATGAAAACTCACGCCCACCGGTTTCAGGCCGAGGCGTATCGCCTTTATCAAAAACGGTATCGCGTCCATCGGTTCCGCGCCGAATTTCAACGATAATTCAACGACCGAACCGACATTGGGGACTTTGATACGTACCAGGACTCTGGCTCTGGGCGCGAACCGTGCGATCTTATTGAGTTCATACTCGGAGTCGAAAGTCATCATCTGGATCTTATGACTGGCGGCATATTTGAGAGCCTCGGGCCTCTTCACCGTATTTGCGAAAATCATGCGCTCCGGTCCGATCCCGAGTTCACGAATGGCCTTCATTTCCTGCATCGACGCAACGTCAAAACCTATACCCGCCTCAGCGAATGTCTTGAGGATGAAAGGATGGGAGTTCGCTTTTACCGCATAAAAGGGCTGAACGCGCGGCAGCAGATTGCGGAACCTCTTCAATTGCTCAAGCAGTTTTGACTTGCTTATAACGAATAGTGGAGTGCCGTGTTTCTTAGCCAGGTCATTGATCAGATATTTGATCTCTCTTCTCGTTCTTTTCTTCATCGGCACCTCTCTTCTAAAAAAGCTTGAAAGGGCTCACAGAAGGCAACTAAGGACGACATTGTTATCGGCATCACCTTGCAAGCAGATCAGCATCGAATTGTTTCAATTCGCCTTCGATCTCCCAGATGCGCAGTTTCATCCTGTCGTATCCCTTGAGCAAGGCGTACATGTCTTCGTTCAACTCCCTGAGTTCATCCTGGCTGATCTCTATGGGGTCGTGTTTCAGGTGTATGCGGTCGATCGGCAGCGACGGAAATCTGTTCAGCAGACGCGGGGTAAGGATCAGGAGTTCGATCGATGTAGAACCTTCTGCCGTGCTCGTAATTTTCAAAGGGTAGAACAAATGATTGCTCTTGAAGCCGTACTGTATTGGCTCATTCGTCACAATATCTTGGCCCAGCGATATAACATCAAACACGAACCATTCAAAATCTCCGGCGATATATTCTTCGATCAGACTCTTCATTTTGTCCGAGACAATATTTTGCTCCACACCGAGTGTCGCGAGATATTCGACGACCCAATCGACAAAACCTGATGCGTCGAGCAGATGCGTGACGGAAATATCGTGGGCGCCGATCTTTTCGTGGAACGTCACTTCGCCCGACGGTACAACAACGCCTTCTGACAGCGCACGGCCTTTACCCGCTTGCCCGGCATACAATTTCCTGTTGATAAGATCGGTAGCTTTACGGAAAGTTTCGAGGTCTCCCTTCTTCACCTGAGGCTCGGATGGCAGAGGCATAACTTCGAGCACTCGCGTTGAGTCGGTTGCGTGCAGATCCGTACTCAGAAGGAGTATCTGTTCAGTGCCGTTCCAGGCGATCATTGCCCGCTGGTTGGGTTCGAAGATCTGAACATAAGGGTTGAAAGGCATCATGCCGCGGTCTGCAACGACAGGTGAGACGGAAAGAATAAAAAACACTATGATTACACCTATGCGCTTCATGTATTATTATAACAATCCTAACGCGTAAGTCAATTATACTTGATGCAGAAAACGTTAATTTCGTTTAGCCCGTTATTTCCGCTAATATCGCTGATACCGTTAATCGCGTTATTATCGTTAGGTTCGTTATTACCGTTAATTTCGTTAATATCGATAGTCTCGTTACTTTCGTTAATATCGTTAGTCTCGTTATTCTCGTTAATAGCGTTATTTCCGTTATTGTCGTTAGATTTTCTCTTCGAGCGAGTGAGACGAGTCGAGAAGTAGGAGATTGTCCCGATTTTTCGTATCGGGCATTTGTAATCAAGTGAGAATCGAGGATCCCGCAAAGCGGGACCGCGTCGCCCCGCACTATGTACACCCAAAAAAGTACTGGACTCCTCGCAATGAAGCAAAATGAAGTGAAACGTAACCGTGACCTTCTCAGGGCAAACAGATGGGGTCAGGTCTTGACTATTGACAAATTGTTTTGTTTTCAAAATTACATTCCTTCCAATGTTGGCGTCGAACTTGCCGAAAGACATGGGCCGGTTATTTGTCACTTTTGTCAATAGTCAAGACCTGACCCCAAACGCTGCCTTGTCTCGAGCAGCCTGCTTCGTAGTGTTCTCACCCTCACCTTATTCCTCTCCCATCAAGGGAGAGGAGATGGGGGCGGGGCTTCGATTGCACTCTGTCACGGGGACAGGCACCTTACGGAGCCAGTCCCCTTTGGACTCGCAATGACGGCGAGGAATGTTATGCATGTTTACAATCGTTGTCATCTTCCTTTGCATCTTTGTAATCAAGCATTTCAAATGCAGTGTTTGACATCACGTGTATTCTGTAGATAATATGAACCATGCACTGGCATTTTGAAGACAGATACGCACTAGAAGATACAGGCGCAAAAAAACGGAACTGGCGAATACTCAAGAAACTAATGCCGTATTTCAGGAAGTACTTGCGGACGATAATCATCGCCTCGTTTCTTTTGCTGTTCTCGACACTGCTGACCCTGCTCGGTCCTATCCTGATAAGACGCGCCATCGACGTCGAAATACCCGGTAAAAGCACGCAGGGACTGCTGATCATCGCGGCCATCTACATAGTAATCCAGATTGTTGTCCTACTGGTCAGATACTTCCAGCAGATCGAGATAATGACCATCGGCGAAAAGGCAATCGCCGATCTGAAAGCCGATATCTTCCGGCATTTGCTCAGGCTCCCCGTATCCTATTTCGACAAGCACCCGGTAGGTGCATTGATCTCTCGCGTTGAAAGTGACACCGAAGCATTAAAATTCTTGTTCTCATCAACTGCGGTAGTTCTGGTGAGTAATCTCGCTCTCCTCGTAGGTATGTCCGTGGTGATGTTCGTCGTCAGCTGGCAGCTCTATCTGCTTATCCTTTTTATGATGCCCATTTTCGCTTACAGCTTCTGGTGGTTTGAGAAACACGTGCGTAATGTGTTTATAAATCTGAGAAAGAAAATCGCCGAGATCAACGGTTTTGTAGTCGAGACGGTCAAGTCACTGAACGTCGTTCAGATGTTCCGGCAGGAAGATAATTTTGTATCCAAGATCAACAAACTGGGCAAAGACAAGTATGCATACGAGATGCAGTCACTGTCGTTCTGGTATCGCATATGGTTTTTCGTGGAACTGGGCGAGATCATAGGCATCGTGCTCGTACTCGGCCTGGGCGGGATATGGGCGCTATCCGGTTTGATCACGATCGGCACGCTCTATCTTTTCATAAGTTATATCACGCGTCTTTTTGTTCCTCTGCGCGGTATATCCGACCAGATAAATGTTATCGAGCGAGCATTCGCTGCCGCCGAAAGAGTATTCCAGATCCTATCGACCCAGGAGGAATTTCAGGTAAGCGAAACCCACGTGCTGCGGGAATTCGAACACGCAATCCAGTTCAAAGACTTGAGTTTCTTCTACGACGATAAGAACTGGATACTGAAGGATCTGAATTTCCAGATCAAGAAAGGAGAACGGATCGCGCTCGTAGGCGAAACAGGAGGCGGCAAGACATCGATCATTTCTCTTCTGCTTAAGTACTATTCTCCTCAGGATGGAGATATCTTGATCGACGGCACGCCTATTGCTGACGTAGAGCGTCATTCGCTGCGTTCCAGAATCGGGTTTGTACCGCAGGATGTCATCTTATTCCCGGGTACGATCCTTGATAATCTCAGACTCTTTGACGATACGATAGCAGATGAGAAAGTACGTGACGCGGCAAAGCGCGCAAAGATCCATCAACGCATAGAAGACCTGCCCGAAGGCTACAAAACAAATATTATCGAGCAGGGTATCAACCTGTCTTTCGGTGAAAGGCAACTCATATCCTATACGAGGGCACTGGTCTTCGATCCTGAGATACTAATTCTTGACGAAGCAACGTCATCGGTGGACCCCGAAAGCGAACGTCTGGTCCAGCAAGGTCTCAAAGAGTTGCTCAAAGGACGCACCGCAATAATTATAGCACACCGCCTCACGACGACACGTCTGGCCGACCGGGTGCTGGTAATTCATAAAGGCAAATTAGTTGAGGATGGCAATCATTCCGACTTACTACGCGAGAAAGGACATTACTACAAAATGTACAGGCTTCAGTACCTGAGCGGGGTACAATGAGATCGGTTATCTACTTCTGGAAAAAACACAAAATCTGGCTCTCGTTTCTCATAGTATTCTCATTTTTCAATACGATCATCGCCCTTATTTTTCCGTATCTTCTTAAAGATGTAATTGACGGAATAAGGACTAATTTCGCCCGCCAGGATCTCATCAGGTTTGTTTTGATAATCGGTGGTATTGGATTCCTGCGCGCCATTTTCAACTCGCTGCTTCCCTATACCCGCGGCCGCAGCAATGAGATGTACCTAATTGACGAACGCACGAACATATTTTCCAAGATATTGCGTAAGGGGCATTCTTTTCTCGGCCGGTTCCCGGCTGGCGATATACTACAGCGTGTTGACCATGACCTCAACGAACTCGCATGGTTTTCATGTTCTGGCATATTCAGACCCATCGAAGGCATCTTCACCTTGGTGATCGCCTTGTACTTCCTCATAAGGATCAACCCGATGCTGACCCTTATCTCCGCCTTACCGATCAGCCTGGCGGCAGTGGGATGGCTCAAGATAAGCCCGATCATGTATAAGTACTACTACGCGTGGCGCGAATCAATATCTCGAACGAACAATCATCTGCAGTCGAGTTTCACCGGTATAAAACTCGTAAAATCCTATACGACAGAAGACAAAACCGGCCTGCGCTTCACGGACATGCTCACAGCCAGGGTCGGCGCATCAATAAGGGTGATCAAACTCGAAGCGCTTATCCATACTCTGTTCACCGCCATCGAGGAGATGGGCGTGATCCTGGTGCTTTTATTCGGCGGCTTATTTATCATCCGCAGCAATCTCACGATCGGTGAATTTGTTGCTTTCAATGCATATATCATACTTCTCCTCGACCCGATGTTGAGGATCGGCAATTATTTCGTATCGAAGAAACGTGCCCAGGTCCAGAGCGAACGCATCGAAGAAATAAAAAATTTCCCGACCGACGTCGCTGATGAAGGGCGGGTAAAAGAGGCCGACCACAGGGGCATTTCCATGGAAAACGTGTCTTTCAGATACGCGCAGGAGGGTCCGCTCATTCTGGACGGGGTGAATATCAATATCAAGCCGGGTCAAAAGATCGGCCTTGCGGGCACGGTCGGGTCGGGCAAAACCACCCTGCTGCAAGTGCTGATGAGGGTCGCCGACCCAACCAATGGCAGGGTGAAACTGAACGGCACAGACATGCGTGACATCAGGCTTTCGGAATTGCGTTCGCTTTTCGGTTACATACCGCAGGAACCTTCGTTGTTCTCCGAAAGCATCTATAATAACATAACCTTCGGCCGTAAGATCGACACCCCCATGGTCAACAGTGCGATAAAACTTGCCCAGCTCGAAGGTTTTGTGCGCGGCGCGCCGAAAGGACTCGATGAACTCATCGGTGAGCGCGGCCTGCGGATCTCCGGGGGCGAGAAACAGCGCGTGGCGATCGCCCGCGCCGTGCTCAATCAACCGAAGATACTCGTGCTCGATGATGCAACATCGAACCTCGATGCCGACACTGAAAAGGAATTGATCGGGCAATTGTCCAAAACCCAGGATACGACCATAATAATCATATCGCACCGTCTGTCGGTGCTTTCGATCTGCGACTACATCTATGTTCTGGACAAAGGAAAGATCGTTGAGCAGGGCACGCACGAGGTATTGCTCAAGAATCAGGGGCTGTACTGGAAACTCTACCAGCACCAGATCATGGAAGAAGAGTTGATGAAAGACTAGACGCAACAACGCAGAAGACGCAGGATCGTTTAGCTGGTCCCGCACAAAAATGCGGGATACTCAATTTTGTAATCATATACAAGATATGAACAAAATTGGCACAGTATCGCAACGCTCGGAGATACTTGGGGTCATTGCGAGGAGTCCCGCACCTTTTTGATACAATATAATGCGGGACGACGCGGCAATCTCAACAAAACAATACTGAGATTGCTTCGTCCGCCTACGGCGTCCTCGCAATGACTGACGTGACAAGGGGACTGGCTCCGTTAGGTGCCTGTCTCATTAAATTCCGCAATGACGCTAAGACCTTAGAAATTATTTATTGGGATACAATAAATCGCTGAATCAGAACTTTATTACTTTCAACTTTTGCTCTTGCAGCGCAATGAAATAAACGCCGCGCGGTAAGTCTGCGCAGTCGACCGTAACATCGGTGTTCAAGTTCTTGTTGTCAAACCGTCGTATGAGTGTTCCAGTCACATCGTAAATATCGATATGCTGGGCCGGTTCACGCATAGTAACATAGAGCGCGCCGTTGAACGGATTAGGCCTCACAAATGATCCCATGTTTGTATCGTAATTCAGGTTTTCGGCAATGCCGGTCGGCAGGTAAAAATTCACATTGTTAATTGGAGCTGTACAGCATAACTGACCAATTAGTTGCGTATCCGGCAAGTACCCGTCTGCATAAACGTCAATGTCATACCAATACGGCAACAGACTATCAAAATAGTATGCTCCATCACTCGCTGTGTAGGTTGTACAACAAGTACTATACAGCATTGACGGAAAGACAAAAGCAGAGTAGTCAGAAAACGTCGCGGTGACACGGGCACCGGCGAGAGGTTGGCTAGCATTGTCGAAAATATGCCCCGACACGCTACAGCCTGGATAATCATCATTTGGCATACCCGGGGTCGGTGTCGAATCAAGGTACCAATCGCGGATCAACCAATATTCGTAGTCGTAGTAACAATACACATAACAGTGAAACTTCGCAGCCGACCAATCAATAGGAGGGGCCGGCGCACAGCACCACTCGGTCGCATGCCCCGGATAATACACAGAATCACCGAATTGGCCGAAGGATAGAACCGCCACGCAACCAGTATCATCAAGCAATTCAAAAACACCCGTCATTACTGAACGGTCAATGACGGCCTGCCCCATTCCCGTGAGGAATATGCTTGTATCCACATACGCAACGCCGGCTGGTGTCAAAACCTCCGTGTTGTACAAATTAAAAGTCTCAGTAAAAAGTGTATCCGAGGCACCCGATTGGAGATACCGCAGCTCCACTCGTTCCGAATCATAAGGAGCAACCTGGAATTCGTTGATGACTTCGATCATAATCGGATTGGCACTAAGAACGCAAACCACTACAGGCAATACAAGCCATTTCATACGTTTTTCTCCTACATAATTATCCTACACATAATAATAAGAGGGAAATTGCAATTGTCAAGGTTCAACTGACCAGACGCGGAGTTAGGGAAAAACGGCAAAGTAAGAGAAGAGTCCCTCTCCGCGCCTGTCGAGATTGCAGTACGGCTACCAGTTAAGAATTAGGTCCTCTTCCGGGAAGAAATTCGCTATCCGAATGGTCCACTTGCGATATTCGTCAACGATTTTGGGTTCGGGGAACGTATAATTCGTGCTGATATTCAAACGCTCTGCCGCGGTGATTGTAAAATTCGCATCTTTTATCGACCTCCTCCATGCTTTCGTCGTTGTCGTAATATACCTGAAGAACCGATCTCTCACCCGCTGTTCATAAATGATTTTGAACGAATCAATACAATTGGGAGGCAGTGAAAGCGAGAAGTAGATGCCTGCAGAATCCGTTTCAAATTCGCGGTCAATCGAAATGTTTTCGGGAAAATAATGATTCGAATCAACAGGGAAAGGATAATAGAACTTGATGCGCTTTCCGATCTGAGTCAGGTTCTCGAAATAGTAGACGCCGGTGACCCTTGCCTTTCCATCCAGGATCTCAACGGTCACATCTTCTTTGAAAAAATCGATCGGAGGTTCTTTTTGACATGCGCAAAAAAGGACGATGCAGAAAAATAAGACGGTTCGGTTACTCATTTACTTCTTTATCCATACAATTTTTCCACACGACTATAGCACATCCATCACCGTTAGTCAACGCTCCCACTTCGGCACTAAGCTAGTTAGCCAATTGGCTAACTAGCTAATTCCAAGAACGTCCAATATTTCTTGCAGGAACGTCCCCCTGGTTAAATGGTAATGGTCGACGGTAACGAAGCCCGTTTCGACTAGAAAGATTACGGTTACGTATTACAACGCCATCTGTCATTGCGAGCCAGTTTTATTGGCGAAGCAATCTCCCATGACAAACGAAAGTAACGATAGTAGCGGTAGTAACGGGATTATCGGCAATAGCGAACCCAACTCTATTAACGAGAATAACGAACTAAACGATCGTAACAGCTCTTGATTTTCATGCTAATATGACTACCATACAAGAAGGAGGAAGCATGAAAAGATCTATTATCGTAGTCGTATGCATCGCCTTTTTTGTTACCGTAAATACTGCTTGGGCATTTCGCTTTGCTGTGGTGGGCGATCGCACTGGAACGCCGCAGGATCCGGTATTCGAAGAAATCATCGAAGAGATCGCCCTTCTTGACCCTGATTTCGTGATGTGTGTTGGCGACATCGCCGAAGTCGACGTCGGTGATTCGGCAGCAGTGGATGCGGAATTCAACCACATGCTCGATATTGTTGGTAAACTTCCGTGCAAATTCTACTGGTGCGCGGGAAACAACGACATCGCCCAGGAATCCGATCGCATTAGGTATGAGGCCAAAACCGGTTTTAAGCGGTATTATTCGTTCAATTATGAGAACAGTCACTTTGTTGTCCTGGACAACACGATGTTATACTTTGCACAAACGCAGGAAATGGATGAAGAACAGCTTGACTGGCTCCAAAAAGACCTGGAAAAACACAAGCAAATGGACAACAAATTCGTGTTCTACCATATCCCGACTTACATCTACGCGCTGCGTGGAGGAGAAAGCGACACCCTGATGCAGATATTTGAGAAATACGGCGTCGACGTGGTCTTCACCGGACACCATCACGAATATTCTTATCTGAATCATAACAACGTCGAGTACATAGATGTGGGAAGTTCGGGCGGTGGCATTTCGACCAACGACGCGGCGCGCGGACATTTTTACCAGTATCTTACGATCACGGTACGGGGTGATAAACGAAGCATCGCTCTTTTCAAAAAGGAAAGCGCTATGCCGCGCGATGTCGTAACGCTGGAAGATCTCGAAACGATCAACCGTCTTGATGAAGAAGCAATAGTTATCGATGAGTTCGTTATTGAAGATGACGCAAGAAACATTTCACAATCCGTTACTGCCACGGTCGAAAATTTTGGTCCCGACTCTTTGCTCTACCCCATCGTCTGGAACACTGATCCAGCACGCTACACAATAAAGCCGATCCAAATGAATCTGGTTGTGGCGCCTGGCGAGAAACGGGAATACGAATTTGAAGTTACCTTGACCGATGGCTCAGACCCGTTCCCGATACCCCGCTTCACCCTCGCTTACCCCTTTACCGAGGATAAGGTTTGCACCCTGTATAACCTGCTTTCAATCAAACGGCAAAAAAATGTCCAAACAGCATCCACACCGCCTGAGATCGACGGGAAACTCGATGATCCGCTGTGGCAAGCAGTCGTACCAGTAACAGCTCTCGGCAACTACAATGGCAGCGATATCGCGCCGATCGAAAAGACCGAGATCTACTTTGCTCATGATGACGAGAACCTCTATTTTGCAACCCGCTGCTACGATAATGATTTGTCGCAATTGCGGGCGGATATCTTTGAGCACGATGGTACAACATACTATGATGACAACCTCTGGCTTTTCTTTGACACAAATGGCGACCAGGAGACCTACTACCAGACAATTATCAATTGTAATGGTGCGGTTTTCGACCGCAAATGCGCCACCGACGGCACGCGCGACGCCTCGTGGAACGGCGCGTGGGAAGTAAGCTCCGGACGCGAGGCTGGCGCATGGACTCTGGAATTCAAGATCGCCAAGGCAGAACTTGCGCCCTTCAACGAGGAAAAATGGGGATTCAACATGCGCAGGCTGCAGCCGCGTTTCAACGACGCCGGCTATTGGTCGATCCCGTTCGCGCATGCACCGCAGTACTTCGGGATATTGGTATTTAAATAAGAGCACTGCGTGCTCTATAAGCTCAAAATCCTAAGCACTAAACTCTAAACAATATCAAAGTTCAAAATCCCAAACACGGTTTTGATCATTTGAATTTTGTGCTTTCAGATTGTCCCGCCTGTGGGGCCACGTCCGAATGAGGCGGACACAGCATCAAGGGAGAGGAGATTTGGGTGGGGCGTTGTCTCGTCTGGTTTTCCCTCAAGCTTTGTAGTTGCCTGATTTATCAGGACTGAATCGTTAATACCGTTAATTTCGTTAATCCCATTGTTATCATTAGTATCGCTTAGCCTTCGAAGTTCAGAGGTTCGTATGTTCTGTCGTTCTGGGACAGGCACCTTGCGGAGCCAGTCCCCTTGTCATTGCGAGGACTCCGCGCGTGCCGAGGAGGACGAAGCAATCTCAGTATTATGACGCGTTGGCAGCGGAGATTGCTTCGCCTACAATACGGGCTCGCAATGACAGCAGAAGTATACGCAAGGGGTGAAGCGGATCTTTATTAACGGAATTAGCGCAAGTAACGGGAATAACGAAAATAACAGTTGCTACAGAATGGTGTTGTCGATCAGCCGTGTCCGGCCGAAGTACACGGCAAGGGCGACCAGTGTTCCCTTTCGTAATTTCTTGATTGGTTGAAGTGTATTTTTGTCGACGATCGCAATGTAGTCGACTTTACCCTTCTTACTCTTGATCACACTCGCCATCTTATTAACAGCAAGTTTTGGATCGCGCAGCCCCCTCATGTAAGCCTGTCTGAACCATTGCAGGGACTCATATAATACAACCGCATTCTTTCTCTGAGTTTCATTCAAATATTTGTTACGCGAGCTCATGGCGAGGCCATCTTTTTCGCGCACAATCCTGCCAGTCACGATCTTCACGCCAAGATTCAGATCTTCGGTCATCTTTCTGATAATAACTGCCTGCTGATAGTCCTTGCTGCCGAAAACTGCCAGATCCGGTGCGATGATGTTGAAAAGTTTCAGCACCACGGTGGCCACACCCCGGAAATGTATGGGGCGTGATGCACCGCACATTAGTTTTCCCCAATCGACAACCTCAACATATGTCTGATACCCCTCGCGATACATTTCCCGGACCAGAGGATTGAAAACCAGGTCTACTTTCTCATTCTTTAATAACTGCAGGTCTCGTTTCAAGTCGCGCGGATAATCTCTGAAATCCTCCTTGGGGCCGAACTGAGCCGGGTTGACGAATATTGAGACCACGAGAAAATCGCATTTTCTGCGCGTCAGCCGGACGAGCGAAAGATGCCCCTCGTGCAGGTAACCCATGGTCGGCACAAGGCCGATCTTCCTGCCCTTGCGCTTTGCTTGAGCGATGATCTTCTTAACCTGAGTGATCCTCTTCACCACCCGCATGGGTAATTATAGGCGGAATTTACGGACGTTCAATACACAACCACCACCAAGGCAACATGTTGAGAAAACAGCGATGGGGCATAACCTGCGGTCCATGAGATTCTGAAGACACGCTTAAGCTGAAGTCATGTCACTTCGCTCCTGAAACCATGTTGCGCTGGTATGCCCCCCAAATCTCCTCTCCCTTGAGGGGAGAGGAATAAGGTGAGGGTGGATACTGTTATACAATAACGTAGGGCAAGGCTTTAGCCTTGCAAGACTTCTCGACTCGCTCCGTTCGCTCGAAGAGTAACGGGAAAGGGAACTGGCTCCGCAAGGTGCCTGTTCCCGAGGGTCTCTTCCACTTCTCGACTCACTCCGTTCGCTCGAAGAATAAATCTAACGATTCTAACGATAATAACGATATTAGCGAACCTAGCGAAAGTAACGGATTAGCGATATTTGCGAGAATAGCGATATAAACGGGCATAACGGTAATAACGATACTAACGAAATTAACGGGATTAACGAACCAAACGAAAATAACGGTAATAACGTCTTTTCATGTGATAATTTCGCTTTTCGCAATTCGCAATGCAA
>Ga0224495_10001838_pt1 | contig 14480 bp, 9 predicted proteins | sample SF_Jul11_sed_USG_FD_168128 | JGI IMG/M metagenome (GOLD analysis project Ga0224495, IMG submission 168128) | Sediment microbial communities from San Francisco Bay, California, United States - SF_Jul11_sed_USGS_4_1 | ecosystem: Environmental > Aquatic > Marine > Sediment | place: USA: California... | reverse complement strand
CTGGATCCCTACTTTGCCCGGGATGAAATCGATGCCGGATTCGATTTCGGCTTCAAGGGAAGCTGCGAATCCTTTGTAGATGGCCGCGGCCGCACAGTCGCTTATGGCAGCTACCTGGGATCAAGGCACAAGGCACGCAAGGGCTATTTGCTGGCTCACTATCTTTCCAGTCATGATGAGCCGATGGCGTTGTATGACCTCAACAAGGATAAGGACAAGTTTCGCATATGCGCTGCGATACAAATGACATCGATAGGGTTGCCGGTGATTTACTATGGAGAAGAGGTTGCGCGTTCCGGAAGTGTCTGGCCGCTCAACCGCACCAACATGCCGTGGGGTGAACGCGACATCAAACCCGGCAAAGGCGACACACGCGATGAATCCATGCGTGAATATTACAAGGCACTCATGCATATCCGGCACCATCATCCGGCATTGAGCCGTGGTGATTACACGCTGCTCTCGGGGCCCAAGGATTCCATACTTGCATTCATACGGCATGATGAATCCAGTGACGATAGCGTGATGGTTCTTGTCAACCGGGAAGAGCAGGAATTGACGGCGGACTTCATGCTGCCCGGCATATGGCCCGATAAATGGAGCGGAAAGCCGGTTACGGATGAATTAAGCGGCAAACCGGTAACGATATCAGGCGGGCACATAGAATCGATCATGGCTCCCAAATCAGTACGTATACTCAGCGTGAGTTCGGGAAAGGCGGATCACTGATGGCTTCGATTCGTTTCAACAACATAGGTAAGAGCTACGGCGAAAACGTAGTCATCAAGAACCTTGATTTTTCGGTGAATGACGGGGAATTCATGGTGTTTGTCGGCCCGTCCGGATGCGGCAAATCCACGGTATTGCGCATGATCGCCGGCCTGGAAACCGTCACTTCAGGTGAACTCTGGATCGGCGATCGTGTGGTAAACAATGTCCATCCCAAGGATCGCGACATAGCCATGGTGTTCCAGAGCTACGCGCTTTATCCCCACATGAACGTATATGACAACATCGCCTTCGGCCTCAAGATCCGTAAATTGCCGAACGAAGAGATCCGGAAAAGGGTAAAGGAAGTCGCAGACATGCTGGGTCTCGATAAGCTTCTCGACCGCAAGCCCAAGGCTCTGTCCGGCGGACAGCGCCAGCGCGTCGCGCTCGGCCGCGCAATCGTCCGGAATCCCTCGGTGTTCCTGTTTGATGAACCCTTGTCCAATCTGGATGCAGAGCTTCGAGTTCAGATGCGAGCCGAAATCAGCAATCTGCAGCGACGGCTTAACACCACTACGGTATATGTGACCCATGACCAAGTCGAAGCCATGACCATGGGGCAGCGCATCGCCGTGATGCGCGCATGCGACAGCTCCAATCCCCACGAGACCAACCTGATGCAATGCGGCACGCCGATGGAGCTGTACGACCTGCCCGACAACGTATTTGTGGCCCGCTTTATCGGAACGCCGCACATGAACATCCTGCCCGCACGGATCAGCGAGGACGGCACGGAAATCGAGTTGTTCGACGGACGGATGCCGGTCGGCGAACAGTTCAAGGATGCGGCACTTGCGATGCGCGGCCGCGACGTGATGCTCGGCATCCGTCCGGAACACATCGGCGCTGCCGATCAGGTCGACTGGAAGCAGACTCAGGCATTGCGGGGCCAGGTAATGATGGTTGAGCTGCTTGGCCACGAAGCTATCCTGCATTTCAAGGTGGGAGAACTGGTTCTGACCGGACGGCTTCACAGTCACGGGAACTTCCCGGCACCGGGCGATAGCGTGAGCATGGTACTAAAATGCGAGGCGATACACTTGTTCGACAAATTAACCGAGAAACGCTTGCGTTAAATATAAGTTTCAATTAATCCGAGGAGAAGAAAATGAAACCAATACTGCAATTTATTTTCGCTGCCGGAATGATGTTGACAACCGGATTTTTCAACGCGGCACAGGCAGACGAACTGGTTGTCTGGCATGCCTATCGGGGCGCAGAAAAGACTGCATTTGAGAAAGTCGCTCAGTTATACGAAACAAAGATGACCGGCAAAGGAATCAGGGTGAAGACCTTGGCCATCCCCTACGATGCATATGCTGACAAGATCAGCGCATCCGTGCCGAGAGGGAAAGGCCCTGATGTTTTCATTTATGCCCAAGACCGGCTCGGCGGCTGGATCGAATCCGGCAAGACCGTCGAGCCCATCGGCTTCTTCATGGACGATGCTACCCGCGCACAGTTTCTGCCGGGCATGCTTGATGCGATGACCTACAAAGGAACGGTCTATGGTCTGCCGCTGAATTACAAGAGCATCACATTGATCTACAACAAGTCACTGGTAAAGACTCCGCCCAAGACATCAGCAGAACTGGTAAAGCTCTCGAAATCACTGACCAACGCCGAGTCTGGCCGCTACGGACTGGTTTACTGGTACACCAACTTCTATTTTCATGCTGCGCTGATGAATGCCTTCGGCGGCCATGTGTTCGACAAGGACGGCAAGCTGATCCTGAATTCGCCCGAGACAATCGCATCGATCAAACAGATGATGAAGTGGTACAAGCAGGACGGCATATTGCCGACGGAACCATCCGAAGCCCTTGTCGCTTCGATGTTCAATGAAGGCAAGGCGGCGATGATATTCAACGGGCCGTGGTTCATCGGAGAGATTTCCCCATCAGTCAATTTCGGTCTGGCGGTGCTGCCCGTCATAGATGAAGCCGGCAAAAAACCGATGCGCCCGTGGCTGACAATCGAAGGCGCCTACGTCTCCGCCAGCTCTAAGCAGAAGGAACTGGCCTACGACTTTGCTAAATTCCTTGCCTCGGAAGAAGCCGGCCTGATACTGGCACTTGAAGGGCGCCAACTGCATACCAACTCCGCGATCTACAAGGACAAGCGTGTTTCAGGCGACGCCGTGCTCGATGCATTTCATAATCAGTTGAGCAGTGCCGAGCCGATGCCCAACCGCGCAGAAATGACCATGATGTGGTCCCCGGCGACCACGGCGATGAACAAGGTCGTCAAGGGCAATGCCACGCCCGAGGCCGCGCTCAAGGAAGCATCGGATGCGATACAGGACAGTATCAACGCATTGCGCAAGGGACGCTGATCGTCGCAACGACGAGCCCGGGCGGTTGACAGACCATGAATATTTTCGGACACCTGAGGCAATCCGCAGTGCTGGGTTTGGCTATCGGCACCATGATCACGCTCGCGCTCAGCACCTGGATGTTTCGCGCAGAGGAAAGCGATCTGCGCCTGCAGCACAGGCAACGCCTTGCGGTGATGCATGCCAACGCAATGGCGCTCGCCGTCGCGCATACCAGCGTTGAAGAAACTGGCAAGCGCGTCAAGGGCATGCAACAGCTCGACCCGCGTATCGAGTCTGCGATCATCGTCGGGGGAATGCAACTGGTTGCTTCTACCAATCCCGGGGATGCGGCACCGCGCCAGCTCAAGCGCGAAGAAAAGGCCCTGTTCGATCTGAGCAACCTGATCCGCACCGCACGCGAAACGAATTTGGGCGAAGAGGTGGTGCGCAAGAAGACCATCCAGATCGAGGAAAAGGCCCTGGGCCATATTGTGGTCACCGTCCCGTACCTTTCTGACGGACAGTTCGCCGGAATCCTTCAGATGAAATTCGATATGACCGGGCCGGATGTGTTCATTCCCGCACCTGACACATACACATTGCCTTTTTTGCTGATGTTGGCAGCATTGCTGGCTGGCTCGCTGTTGCGCATCAACCCCGAACGGAAAATCGATGTTGCGAAACTGCTCTCGCTGGCCGTGTTCTTGACGATCGCGTTGTATTACCAAAATCAGCGGCTAGACCGACTCGAGCAGACGGTGATGCAGGCCAACCAGGCTATCGCTGCAGACTACCTTGCTGCAGCCGAACAATATGACAGGCTGGGTTATCTGGCCTTGGTGCGCGACAACTCAACCGTGAATCTTTGGGATACCGACCACTACCAGCGCCCGCTTGGCCTTATCGCCGCTGATGGAAGCGTCTCTGCTGAGACCCAGGCGGAATATTTCGGCAAGCGCAGCGGATTTTTGAAACGGTTACTTGCCGCGATCGATCTTCTCGGTATCGCATTGTTGCTCGCGTTCATTTACGGGTATGCGGCGCGCATGCTTGCAGCGATAAAAGAGCACTCCTACGCATATGCATATGTGACTCCGGCAATATTGGGCATGCTGGTGCTGGTGTTCTTCCCGTTCGCCTACGGGATTGCCCTGTCATTCACGGACACGACCCTGTTCAACGAATTTTTGCCGTTCAAGGATCGCTTGATAGGCTGGGGAAATTTCAAGGCGATACTCGGCGACGTAAACCTGTACGAACGATCCGCTGACGGAGTCATCTGGAATTACCAGAATTTCTACTGGACACTACTGGTCACCATCGCCTGGACGATATCCAACGTCACCATCGGAGTCACTGTCGGTTTCATCCTGGCGATGGTGCTGAATACCGAGGGGTTGAGAGGCAAGGCCATCTATCGCGTCATTCTGATTCTTCCCTGGGCGATTCCCAACTACATCACGGCACTGGTCTGGCGCGGCATGTTCCATCCCCAGTTCGGCGTCATCAATCAGGTGTTGCAGATGTTCGGCATGCAGCCCGTTGCGTGGTTCGACGGCGTGTTCAGCTCTTTCCTTACCGGCGTGGCGACCAACGGCTGGCTGAGTTTCCCTTTCATGATGGTGGTGATACTGGGCGCACTTCAGTCGATCCCCCGGGACATGTATGAGGCGGCCGAAGTCGAGGGCGCCGATCGCTGGCAACGGCTGAGATTCATCACGCTGCCGTTGTTGAAGCCAACCTTGATCCCGGCCATCGTGCTGTCGGTGGTATGGACATTCAACATGTTCAACATTATCTTCCTGGTCTCGAACGGCGAGCCGGCGGGAGCCAACGAAATCCTGATCACCAAGGCATACAAGATCGCATTTGAAAATTACCAATATGCGTATGCGGCCGCATACTCGACGGTGATCTTCATGATCCTGCTGGTGTATGGGGTCTTCCAGACCCGCATCACCAAAGCGACGGAGTCATTCTGATATGGGCACCATTCAAAATCCAGATTTCATCTCAACTGCCGCGTTGCGAAGAAAATTTCTTGCTTACATATCATCCATATGCGGCGCGGCGAAATTTTCTTCGCGCCTTGCGTTTGAGCGTACTCTGAATTTTTAAAGGCACCCATATGGCGGACATAAACACTAAAAATCATGTATGGCTGCATGCGGGGTTGATCACTTTCACTGTACTGGCGATCTATCCGGTGCTGTGGGTGCTGGCACTGTCGTTTTCCGGGCAGCAAAACGTCGGCCTGATCGACCTGCCGAAAGACCCGACTTTCTTCGAACGGTTCCGAGGCATATTGCCGGTGCCTGCTCATTGGTCGATCAACAACTTCACGGAAGTCTGGACCGAGCAGGATTTTGGCCGCTGGTTGTGGAACAGCGTGGTGATCTCGCTGATGACCACCGCGCTGGGCGTGTTCCTCGCGTGCACCGCTGCCTACGCGTTCTCCCGGTTCCGCTTCCCGGGCCGCAATACCGGCATGCTGATGTTCCTGGTATCGCAGATGTTCCCCGGCACGCTGATGCTGATCCCGCTGTTCATCATCATCGTTAAATGGCTGGAACTTGGCAATACATATATCGGCCTGGTCATCGTGTATGCGACGACCGCGATCCCTTTCTGCGTCTGGATGCTCAAGGGGTACTTTGACACCATACCCTACGATATCGAGGAATCCGCACTGATCGATGGCGCCTCGAGGCTGACGATCTTCTGGCGCATCATCCTGCCGCTCGCCAAACCGGCCATCGCCATCACCGCGCTATTCTCGTTCATGACCGCATGGAATGAATTCATCCTCGCCTCTGTGTTCATGGAATCGGAGGCGAACTACACTGCCCCGGTCGGGCTGCGCTTCTTCGTCGGGGGATTTTCATCCCAGTGGGGGTATTTCGCCGCCGGCTCGGTGATCGTCTCGCTTCCGGTGGTGGCTTTGTTCCTGCAACTGCAGAAATACCTGATCTCAGGATTGACAGCGGGAAGCGTCAAATAATCTTTTACAATGTTTCAGTAGTGCCCATAGGACAAACACTGATGGCAAACACCTCCGTTTTCCTATTCTAATAGTAACCAAACCCTGCTAGTGTTCTTGGCACAAAAAGAACAGTATTTACAATTATAAATTCTGCAATCGTATTCCATCGTATCTCGAAGGCTGTATGCCAGCATAGCTGTTATCGGCCGACTTCTTGACAAGGATAGGCGGCAAGGGTGTCGGGCTAATTCCCGATTTATCAAAGAAACCTTGAATCGGCACAGGTTGTAGAGCAATTCTTTATTGTGTTTGGATTTCACTTTGATTCGGGAATTGCTGTTATTTGATAGCCATATTCAATTACAGATAAGGAGATAACAAGTGAAGAATACCAGGATCGTATACTCCGTTTGCCTTGCTTCCCTGCTTGCATTGGGCACCTCCGCCCAAGCTGTAGTCTTCGACGACCCCAAAGGCGATGACAACGGCCCGGGCAATTATATCTACCCTACCGATAGCGTTTACAAACGCGGCTCGTTCGACCTGACCAAACTGTCGGTCAAGAAGAGCGGCGACCAGGTCGAATTCGCCGTTGACCAGAACAGTTCACTGGCAGACCCATGGGGCATGGGCGGCGGATTTTCGGTACAGATGATTTTCATCTTCATCAAGAATGGGCCCGGCGGGCACACCGAAAGCCTTCCCGGCCTCAACTTGCAGTTTGCCCCGGGCAGCGAGTGGAACAAGGTGGTGATCCTGTCTCCGCAGAAAAAGGCCCGTGTTGTTGGCGAAGCCGAGACCAAAGCCGCCAAGCTCCTGGCTGATATCGTCGTGCCCAACACGACCCGCGGCAGCAGCCGAACCATAAAGGGTTCCGTTCCTCTGAGCGAATTGGGCGGCGACGGCAACGTAGATGGCTGGGCTTACCAGGTGGTCATGCAATCCAATGAAGGTTTCCCGGCCGCAACCGATCTGCTGACCCGGAAGGTCAACGAATATGAAGGGCAGCACCGTTACGGCGGCGGCAATGATGGCGATTGCGATCCTCACGCTATGGATGTGCTGGATGGCCCCGATGCCAAGCAGTCGGACATGCTGGCTTACACCTGCGGCGACAATGGCGAGTCAGTCAAGCCGGCCACGCTGAAAATGATCAAGAAGTGATACGCAGTTAAACCAGAAAAGGGAGTTGAAAATGAAAAGTCTCACAGTAAAACCATTGTGCCTGGCTATCGGTTTGGCTCTGGCGAGTTCTGCTTCTGCAGTCACGTTTGATTTCAGCGGAACAAATTTTTACATGAAGTTTCTCGACGGTAATCAGCGAGGCGCTCCAACCGGGAGCATCGATACCGCTAGCGGTGGAGACCAAGGCCAATTTACTGAGATGAACCTCATATTCAAGGCGAAAATCTCGCCCCAGGTCGAGGCAGGCGGCCGTATCCAGAGCCGCAGCAGTGCGGCATACTGGACCGAGTTCGGAGGCTTCGGACAGGAAAATGCTGGAGGTGGTTACACCGCCGACCAAATCAATCATCAGAAGTTCATGAAATTGCGCGGTGCTTACGTAGAACTGACACCGGGTTACAACTGGTTGAATCTTGCCCGAATCGGCACCAGCGACTGGGGCATGTTCGATCCGTTCACCGTAGGTAAGATCCGCTACATCGACCGGGACAATTACAATGGCCTGTATTTCAAGGGACCGATGACAGAGGGCAGCAGTTGGGAATTCGCGCATATTTCTCTGCCGAGTTATTTGCAGTTCAACTGGGGGAACGGTCCGGTTTGCTGTAGCTCCGACAGTACCCAATTTAATGAGGCGGTTAATATTGTGCAGTTCAAAGCACCGGTGGGCGGGGCAAATCTTGCGGCAAGCTATCAGTCCTTCATCGATCACACACTAGCCCCAACCGCTAACCTTTACACAGGCGTCAATACTGCCGGTATCTATAAAAATACAGTGATCGCACTCAAGGCGGATGGCAGTCCAACCGATTCGGTCGACTTGCGTGGCGCGTTCTACTGGTCTTCATCTGATCCCTCCTTTGGTTCCGTCGGCGAGGTATGGGGCAATACACCCACACTCTATGTTAATGACAAAGCCATTAAAATTGATGCGGATTGGACTCAAACACCGGTTGAAGGTCTTGGCTTCAACTTCCAATACTTCAACATAGGCGCGGGTTATTACAGTACCGCAGCCGCACGCCGGGAATCCGACGTGCTGCTGACCGAAGGCCCCGAATCGGCCTGGTACAACTGGGGAAATCCGCTCTGGTCGGGAGGCTCGACAGCCGACTACACCCAGTCTGCTTCGTCCGGACCGGTCACCGACAATGCATACATGGATTTCAACGAATCGCCTGCTCAATCGGTAGTGGGCTGGAAAGGGCTTACAGCGGTGGGCAAATTGGATGTAGCCAGCACGCCAATGTCGCTTGAGTTCACCCGTGTGGGATATAACAACAATTGGCAGGCAGGGTATCCTGGCAGCATACCGGTTTCCAATTTCTATGCTTCTGCCCAGGATCGCTCGACGAATATCATCGTCTTTAAACTCAATCACAATTTTGCCGTGATGGGCGGTCTCGACACCAACCTCAAGTTCAAGCGGGTGGACGACAAGGATAATGTTGACACTTCTATTGCTACGGATGATGCCAAAAGACTTGATAACGGGCTTTCACTCAGCGTCGGGAATCAGCTGCACAACCATCTGTATGGAACAATCTCGTATGGTAGATATATCCGCAGGGATACACTTGCCGGGGTTGGTGCAAGCGATACCAAAAACATCTATGGCGTGAAGTTGGCCTACAACCTGCCCGGTTTTGAAGTGGGTATGTTGACGCAATGGATACAAGGCTATGCCGGATCCTTCAATGCCAAGATTAATCAATATCGCATGAAGACTTATGCGCAGGTGAATTTCTAAACCGGCGTTTACGCTCGCTTGCTCAGGAGACAACAACCCTCCCCTGACCCGGGAGGGTTTTTTATCACCACATGTATGACCATAGAACAGCAAGGATCAAGCGTCGGCGTATACTGTTTCCACGAAACCTGACGAGCAGGCACTGTGGGCTCTTGATGCCAAGGTGGCAGAATCAAGTATTGAACATACGAAGGAAAATTACGTGAAATCCGCTTTTCTGTTCATAGTCCTGATGTTCTCGATGCTGAGCGCTTGGGCCGGTCAGCAGACCCTCGTCACGATCAGCGATCCCTCCGGCGACGATCATGGCGACGGTGGTCTGATTTACCCGCAACGCAATGATTTCAATTCTGGCGATCTCGATCTGCTGCAACTGAAGATCACCCGCGATATCGAAGGCTTCTGGTTCGAGGCGAAGTTCAAGAATGCTATCCGCGACCCGCGCGGAGTCTCTGGTTCTGTCGGATCAGAATCCCTCGCCAACTTCGCGCGCAAGGGTTTCTACCAGTTCAACCTCGACGTCTATGTCGACACCGATCGCGTGCATGGATCAGGCAACACCGTTACCGTTCCGGGCCGCCAGGTGCAGATCGATCCGGCCTATGCATGGGAAAAAGTCGTGATACTTACTCCCCGGCCGGAACTGATGCGGCAACAATTACTGGATGCGATGGCCGAGCAATACGCGGACAGGGCCAAGGCCGATATCGAGGCCAGCGTCGACCAGTCGATGTTTTTTCCGACGCGTATTCAGGTTCGCGGCAAGACGGTATCCTTTTTCGTGCCGGCCGGATTTTTTGCCGGAAGCGACGGCACCGACTGGGCAATCACTGCCTTTGTCACCGGAGCGATGACCGTGATCCCCGCCGATCTGTCGATCTTCCCCTCGACAAAAAAACCGCTCGAGCGGCTCGAACTGGGCGTCATGCAACCTGCAACAGGCCACCCCAGGGACACGTTCGGATGCAGTGGTGCGATGCCGAGTCCGGTAGTGGACGTGCTGGCCGCTTCGGCGGAACAGCAAGCACGGCAATTGTCTGCAAAGGCAGGCCTCACCGGAATCTCATGGGGACCGCATGCAATCGATGACGCGAGGCCGATACCTGCTGCGACAACTATTACACCTGAAAAGATATCCAGTCCGGCGGTCGTTGCCCCGGTCGTTCCCGTCGGCAAATTGTTGGCGCCGGAAAGCCCGGCCACTGCGAAGCCGGCTGAAGAGACTACTCCCGAACCTTCACAGCCACCCGATACCTCGATCGTCAAGCGACTGCAGATGTTGCAGCAGTTGTTCGAGCAAAAGCTCATCGACGAAAGCGAATACAAGGAGCAGAAACAGCGCATCCTGAAGGAACTGTAATTGGTCCCGTCCATGGAGCGATAGCCGCGATGATCCACCAGCGGCCTTATGGTCATACCGGCCTGATGGTTTCGGTTCTCGGTCTGGGAGCCGGACAGATCGGCGACTACCGACTGGAGGAATCGGAGGTGGCGTCATTGCTGAACGCCGCCCTTGATGCCGGCATCACGCTGATCGACACGGCGCGCAGCTATGGTTGCTCCGAGGAACGTATCGGACGACACCTGGCCTCGCGGCGAGAAGAGTTTATCCTTTCCACCAAGCTCGGTTACGGCATAGACGGCTACGAGGACTGGACCGGACCGTGCATCACCGCCGGCATCGAACATGCGCTGCGCATCCTTCGCACCGACCGGATCGATATCGCCCATCTGCATTCATGTTCACGCGCGACGCTGGAACGCGGCGATGTCATCGCTGCGCTGGAGCATGCAAAACAAGACGGCAAGGTGCGCGCGATCGCCTATTCGGGAGACAGCGACGACCTTGCGTATGCGGTAACCACCGGCCGCTTCGACGGGTACATGGCTTCGTTGAATATTTGCGACCAGCGGGTGATCGACGATGTCCTGCCGCGTATCGCTGGACTGGGATTCATCGCCAAGCGCCCCGCGGCAAATCATCCGTGGCGTTTCCATGACCGTCCGGTTGGCGATTACAGCGAGCAATACTGGATGCGCTGGCGCGCGATGCAACTGAACAACCACGGGCGCGACTGGGGCGAGCTCGCGATCCGCTTTGCGATCTCGCCGCCCCGTGTTTCGAGCGCAATCATCGGCACGGGAAACATGAAGCATCTGAAGCAAAACATCGCATGGACGAAATCCGGAGTGTTGAATGCCCACCAGCTCGAAGAATTTCGCGCTGCGTTCCGGCAGCATGACCACGGCTGGATTGGATTGATCTAGTATCGGCATCGCACAGCCACGTGCCAAAGGCTTGGGAAATAGAACGGTTGCTGTAATATGAGCTGCATGTGCAGTAGTTCATTTGAAAAATCGTCGTGACAAAGCTTCATTCCAGGATCATCTGCGGGATGATGTCCGTCGCTATCGCCGCCGGTTTTTGCTTTCCGGCAGTAGCGGCAACTCCTGAACGCCCAACCGAAATAGACAAGGCAATCGAATTCAAGGCAAAGGACATGAAAGGGGTCGGTGCCGCGCTGAATGCCGACCTCACGCGCCTTGGCCTGCTGTTCGGGACGGCTGCAGAATTTGACTTGTCGCATCTGCAACAGGAAGAAGAAAAAGGATGGATGGGTATTGCCATGAAACTCCCTGCCCAGCTGCCGAAAGAACCGGGAACCGACCGCGCTTTGCAAGCCATCGAGGTAACCATGATCATGCCTGAATCGGGGGCGGAGGCAGCGGGACTTCGTAAAGGCGACTTGATCGTTGGCCTCGATGGACGCGTTGTCGAGGACAAAGGCGACAAGACATTGCTCGCCTTCGGGACGGCGGTGTCCAAAAAACATCCGGGTGAAAAACTGAAGCTGCGCACCTTGCGCGGCGAGCACCTGCTGGAGCCGGAAGTGAAGATCGGTCCCCGCCCGCGCGCCGATCCGGTCTTGAAACCGCACCCCGGCCTAGAAAAGAAATTGCCCGGCAATGGCCGGTCATTGCTGGGCGCAGTATTGGAAAATGAGGCACTGACCGACGAATATGTGCGGCTCATCGGGGAATTTCACAAAGAATCAGGCAAAGCGGTCAGCCCGCTGATCCGCCACGATGACTATAATCCCTTCCGGTTGCAGGAAGTGAATTATGTCATCCACAACCCGCTGCAGTTGCCCGTGGTGGCGCGCCAGGTAACGGATCGTCTGCACGGTTCTTTCAGCAGGACTCATCATGATCTCGCGGCGCTGCTGGGAACGGCCATGGACGAACTCGACATGAGCTACATCCCGGCGAAACATCGCAACAGGAAACCGCCCGCCGATTTCGCTGCCTATGTCGAGCGGCTGCTCGAAGCCATCCATCACGCGAAAGACGAGCGCGCCGCGATATTGTCCGTGCTCGATGCCAAAGAGATCGATTTTCTGTATGCGACCGCGCCCGGCCTGACCGAAGGAGAACCGGACTCCGCAGTCCACGACAAGCCCGAAACGGTGGAACCCAAAGAGGAACAGCGCCTGCTGCGGTTCTATAAACTCGCACTGAAGCTGGACCTTCCCCGTTTGCTGAATGCCGCCGGTGAAGTGGCGCAGGCATTGGATCTTGAGACGCTCGCAACACTGGACAAGAATGTCAGCCGACTGGAGCACTACCCGCCGGGCTGGAAAGTCCATAAAAAAGTCAACCTGACCGTCATCGATACCCCAGCCGGGCGCGTGCTGATCGGCGGGCGCAAGGACAACGTCTACACCGAGGATGCAACGCTGATCCTCGACTTCGGCGGCAACGACAAATATTTCAACCGCGCCGGCGGCAACTCCACGCGTGATCCGTACTCGATCGTCATCGACTTGTCCGGCGACGACGTGTATTCCGCGACAGAAGATTTTGCCCAGGGGGCCGCGCTGTTCGGCGGCGGTTTCCTGGTCGACCTCTCGGGCAATGACCGCTATATCGCAAAAAATCATGCCCAGGGTGCAGGGATTTTCGGCGTTGGGATGTTGGCTGACCTGGCCGGCAATGACCAGTACACCGCGATCACCTCATCCCAGGGTGCGGGAAATTTTGGCGTCGGGGTGCTGGCCGAAGGCGGAGGCGACGACAGCTATTTCGGCAAATATTTTGTCCAGGGCGTCGGGGACACCTGGGGGTTCGGCGCCATCGTCGAGGCTGCGGGCAATGACAATTATTTCGCCGGAGGCCTGTACGAGGATATGCGTGCGCCCGGCAAATCCTACAAGTCGATGTCCCAGGGATTCGGCTATGGTGTTCGACCGTGGGAATCCTTCATCGGCACCTCGGGCGGCATCGGCATCATCGCCGAGGCCGAAGGCAACGACAGCTACGTGGCCGACTATTTCGCGCAGGGTGCCGGCTACTGGTTCGCGTTGGGCATACTCGACGACCGCAATGGCAACGACCGCTATATCTCCGGACGTTATTCGCAGGGTGCCGGTATACATGTGTCCGCGGGCGTGCTGATCGATGGCGAAGGCGACGACAACTACCTCGCCGATTTCGGTGTCGCGCAGGGATGCGGCCATGACTACGGCATCGGGTTCCTGCTGGACAACGGCGGCAACGACCGCTACATCTCCGGTGTAATCGCCCAGGGCGCCGGCAACGACAACGGCATCGGCGTGCTCTCGGACAACGGCGGGGACGACGAATATTTCCTGAAAAGCCTCGGCCAGGGCCGCGGCAATTTCGAGCCCTCGCGCGACGTCGGCAGTTTCGGTTTGTTGTTCGACACCGGCGGCACCGACACTTATTCCCTGGGCGGGAAGAACAACCACCTCAACTACAAGACCCAGTGGGGAATACTCCTGGATACGAACTGACCCTCCTCGCCCCGGCCTTAGCGATCACCCGACCAGCGCTTCTTATAAAATGCAAACCAAAACACCAGGCGTGCAACTCGATCAAGGCGTGTTCGTCGGCGTCGTCTTCGCGCTGCTCGCCGCGGTGGGATTTTCCGCCAAGGCGATCCTGGTCAAGCTGGCCTATCTCGAGCATGTCGATGCGATCACGTTGCTGGCGTTGCGCATGGTGTTCTCGGTGCCGTTCTTCATCGGCATCGCGCTGTGGGCCGGGATGCACCACGCCGTGCCGCTCGGCAAACAGGACAAGCTGCTGGTGCTGGCGCTGGGCCTGATCGGTTATTACCTGTCCAGCTTTCTCGATTTCCTCGGGCTGCAATACATCACCGCCGGGCTGGAGCGGCTGATCCTGTTCCTCTACCCGACAATGACCGTGATCCTCGCCGCGCTGGTAGCGGTTGTGACACGTTACTGGCGAAGCCAGCCGCCTGCGGGAGCAGCCGCATGCTGCCAGACTCGCGCTATGCGCTTTCGCACACTGTTTTGTGGCAGCATCAAGCGTGCTCTCGGCCCCAAGATCGTCGCGGCGATGGCGCTCAGCTATGCCGGTATCGCGTTGGTGTTCCTGCACGACGTGGGCGTAAAGCAGGGAGGCAGCGTCGTGCTGGGCGGGACGCTGGT
>Ga0224495_10001837_pt1 | contig 14482 bp, 13 predicted proteins | sample SF_Jul11_sed_USG_FD_168128 | JGI IMG/M metagenome (GOLD analysis project Ga0224495, IMG submission 168128) | Sediment microbial communities from San Francisco Bay, California, United States - SF_Jul11_sed_USGS_4_1 | ecosystem: Environmental > Aquatic > Marine > Sediment | place: USA: California... | reverse complement strand
TACTAAACTGCCGTCCACTAAAACGGTTTTCACTATATCGCCTCGGGTAACGTTAACAGTCGTCAGCGTAGATTGGGAGCTGGTGCCTCTGGTAAGTACGACACCCAGTACTATACCAACGACAACCACACAGATTGTTATTATTATTGCTAACCTTTTTTTCATTTTCCTTTATACACCCTTCTGTATTTAGACAAACCATTCATTATAACAGCAATCCTACAGTGTCTGGCAAAAAATAACGGACTATGTATCCTGATCGCGTCACTCACTTCGATTGCCTTCTCCCTTTATTCCAACATCGGTTGCCTTACTTTCCTTGACCAATTTGGCAACCTCGTCAAGCCGGCTGCTTATGATGTTAAGCACTTTTTCTGCTGCCTCAACCTTGATAAGGATAAGCCCCAACCCCTCAAAATGACAGAAAACCAGAAATTTATTGCCAGTATCTATGCCAAGTTCTTTTCGGGCTTCCACGGGAATTACCAACTGCCCTCGGGGCCCGAGCACAGCAGTGCCAAAACACCTGCCTATTACATGCATATCCCTTTGTTCCATTCTCACCTCCTGCATAACCAAAGTTAGTATTGTATGATTTATCTTACTAATTTGTCAAGTAGTATAAATCTGACAATCCAACCATGACTTAGGAGCAGCGAATGTAGTGGCGAGGTTTATCCTTGCCTTATTGGCGGGGGCGAGCCCCGCATCTGAAATGCTCATGGGGAGCGTGTCGAGCAATGAGTGGCAGTCATGATAAATCATGATAGAATTAAGTTGCCCTTCGGCAGGCTCAGGGCGGACGAATTTGTCAAACAACCAGTGAATCTTAGGCACGGCTCGAGATGAGAACACTTATTGAAGGGGCAGGCAAGCTAGGGATAAAGCTCACCACGAGACAGGTAAAGCAATTTGAGCTTTACTACCAGGAGCTAATTGAATGGAATAGGAGAATCAATCTGACAGCTATCACGGACTACTCATCAGTGCAGGTAAAGCATTTCCTTGATTCCCTGACTATAACTCTAGCTTTGCCTGAGGAAGGTATGGAAAGGCCAGATTTTAATATTATAGACATAGGCACAGGCGCCGGCTTTCCCGGAGTGCCGCTCAAAATTCTTTTCCCTCAGCCCCCGCTGGTACTCATTGAGCCCACGACAAAAAAGACAGCTTTCCTTCACCACATTATCCACAAACTGGAGCTGGAAAATGTCGAAGTGCTGAATAGTAGAGCTGAGGAAGCAGCTCATTTACCACTCTATCGTGAGCAATTTGCCCTGGCCCTCTCCCGTGCTGTCGCCTTGTTGCCCACCCTGGTGGAACTCAGTCTGCCTTTTTGCCAGATCGGGGGAAGATTTATCGCTCAAAAGAAAGGGGAGATCGACCTAGAGATAAATGGGGCGAAAAAAGCCATTGCTGCCCTGGGAGGCAAATTAGACCAGATAAAGAAAATAGAATTGGGCGAATTCAATGATGCGCGTTATCTGGTAATTATTGATAAAATATACCCGACACCAGGTAAATATCCCCGTCGTGCGGGACTACCAAAGCGACGCCCAGTACAGGAGGTGAAATAGATATGTGGAGCAGGAGATCCCGGAGGTTCTACTTTGGCCTCCCGCCCTTCGGTTTCTATTTCCAGGGATTCAAGCCCTTTCCCAGCAGAAAGGAATACCTGGACATGCTCGAGGAGTATAAGAAAGACCTGGAAGAGGAACTAAAGGAGCTAGAAAGGGAGATCGAGGAGACAAAAAAGAGCCTGTAGCAAAGAAGTGCAAGCCAGGTAAAGTCTAGTTTGAAGGAATGCTGGAAGATATTCAAAGGCTGATTCAACGCCAGGCAGACTTTATCATCCGTCAACAGCTTCCTTCGGGGGCTATCCCCTGGTACCGAGGCGGTATCACAGACCCCTGGGATCATGTGGAATGCGCCATAGCCTTAGATCTCAGCGGCCACGTCCGTGAGGCTAGCCTGGCCCATAAGTGGATGCGGGATACCCAGAACCCTGATGGAAGCTGGTATTTCAGTTATCACAATGATAAACCTCAGGACCTGACCAAAGATACAAACTTCAGCACCTACATAGCAACAGGAATTTGGTATCACTACCTCACTACCCGGGACCTGGACTTTCTCCGCTACATGTGGCCTACGGTGGAGAAGGGCATAAACTTCGCCTTAAGTTTACAGCAGCCAGGCGGCGAGATTTATTGGGGAGTAAGTGAGAACAATGAAGTCTGGCCAGGAGCAATCTTGACCGCCTCGAGCAGCACCTGGCTAAGCATTAAATGCGGCACAAGGATTGCCAAGCTATTGGGGGTAGCTAAGCCCGACTGGAATAAGGCATACCAGAAATTGGCTAGAGCAATCAGAGAGCACCCCGAACGCTTCGACAGGTTAGGCGAGGATAAGAGCGGGCATGCCATGACATGGTATTACCCCATACTCGTGGGACTACTCAAGGAGAGGCAAGCGGAAGTGCGCATCTCAACAGGGTGGCAGGATTTCATTATAGATGGTTGGGGGTGTAAATGCTTTGCCGACAGACAGTCAGTATGCGTGGCCGAGACCTTTGAGTTTATCCTAGCCTTGACAAGGATAGGTGCCAAAGATAAGGCAAAGATAGTGCTGGACTGGGTACTCCAATTTCGGGATAGCGACGGTGTGTTTTATCGGGAGGTATACTGGCCGAAAAGGGAGATAAGACAGTCAGAACAGGAACCACGGGCCCATGAAAAGAATACCTGGACCTCGGCAGCAGCGATACTGGCTATGGCGGCCTTAAGTGGAATTGAAGGACTATAGACCGAACATTGGCTTGTACGATGAGTTTAGAGTTCACCGTTAAAAGAGTTCCCCTGAAGATTACACTGGAAGACGACCCTGACGATTTCGTGGGTTACGAAGTCCTGATCGACTTCATACACCAACGGGCATTGTATAAGCTAGAAGGAGATATCATTGAAATTGGCGCTTATATGGGCAGGGGTACTGCCAAACTGGCCAGGTTTGCCCAGACATATGGCAAGAAGGTGTACGCCATCGATGTTTTCGACCCCAGTCTCGACAAGACTCTGAGTAGAAGTGGCATCAAGGCAGGCGATGTTTATGAAGCATTTCTCCAGGGCCGCTCAATGTTGGAAGCTTACCGCGAATCAACTCGAGCTTTTGATAACATCGTAACTATAAGGGAAGACTCCCAAAAAGTCAGCTTCCCTCGAGAACAAAGATTCATATTTGGATTCATCGATGGCTGCCACCAGCAATCGCATGTAGAAAATGATTTCCATCTAATCTGGCCCCATCTCGTTTCCGGAGGCGTAGTCGGCCTCCACGATTATGAATTCGACGATTGGCCAGGAGTAACCGAAGCCGCCCATACCCTAATAGGTGAGCACAAAAGGGAGATAAGTGAAGCATATGAGATAGAAGGGAAGTATAATATCCTGTCTCTCCTTTTGACTAAGAAATAGAATCTATCTCCAATTCTCCAAAGCTGGATATCTCTTCATGTGAAAGAGTGATGACATTTGTGATTTGACTGGCACAGCGTTATAATGAAAATTGATGGAAAAAGGTACCTGGAAAGTTAAGACGGGACTGGCGCAGACGCTGAAGGGCGGGGTGATTATGGACGTGGTCACCCCGGAGCAGGCCAAGATTGCCGAGGAAGCCGGCGCCTGCGCTGTTATGGCGTTGGAACGAGTGCCGGCCGATATCCGCGCCGGCGGCGGAGTTGCCCGCATGGCCGACCCAACTGTAATTACGGCCATAAGGGAAGCGGTCAGCATCCCGGTAATGGCCAAATGCCGCATCGGTCACTTTGTTGAGGCTCAGGTGCTGCAAGCGTTGGGCATTGATTTCATCGACGAGTCCGAAGTGCTCACTCCCGCCGACGAAAGCCATCATATTTGGAAACACGACTTTAAGGTTCCTTTTGTCTGCGGCTGTCGCGATCTGGGCGAAGCATTACGCCGTATTGCCGAAGGGGCAGCCATGATTCGCACCAAGGGCGAAGCGGGGACTGGCAACATCGTGGAAGCTGTCAGGCACATGCGGGCGGTCCAGGATGGGATTCGCCGGCTCCATGCTCTGCCTGAGGAAGAACTTGTGAGTGAGGCGAAAGCCCTGGGTGCTCCTCTGGAGTTAGTAATGGAGGTGCACAAGACAGGGAAGTTGCCTGTCGTGAACTTCGCCGCCGGCGGTGTAGCGACACCTGCCGATGCTGCTTTGATGATGCAACTGGGAGCCGAGGGAGTATTTGTCGGCTCGGGGATTTTTAAGTCCAGCGACCCGGCAACCAGGGCACAGGCCATTGTTAAAGCTACCACCCACTACCAGGACCCGGCTATCCTCGCTGAGGTATCTAAAGGCCTGGGAGCCGCCATGCCCGGTCTGGACATCAAGGCTATACCCCAGCAAGAATTGCTGTCCCCCAGGGGCTGGTAAGGTGAAAAAAGGTATTGTCACAGGATGCGAAGGGTAGTTACTGACGATCTAGATGCACTACTTGATATCTTTCCACTCCATATCCGTGAGCCTCTCTACCAGCAGCCCGACCACAGCAAGCTGCTGGAGGTAATCTTAGACTTAGGGCGTCTCCCCGAAGCCCGCTTCCTTCATAGAGAATTAGTCCTCAACTCCAAAGAAGTGAGCCAGTCTGATATTGATTACGTAGTATCACGCATTGGCGAGTTCACCGGGGATAATCGCGCCGGCATCAACCACACCCTTCACCGCATCTCAGCCATACGCAGTAGAAACGGTTACATAATTGGCCTGACCTGCCGTGTGGGCAGGGCTGTGTTCGGTACCGTAGGGATGATTCAAGACCTTATCGAATCGGGCAGAAACGTCCTGCTGCTGGGACGGCCGGGTATAGGCAAAACCACTATGTTGCGGGAGGTGGCTCGAGTGCTGGCTGATGACTTCAAAAAACGGGTTATCGTAATTGATACCTCCAATGAGATTGCCGGGGATGGAGACATCCCTCACCCTGCCATCGGGCATGCCCGGCGAATGCAAGTAGCTGCTCCCGCTGAACAACATGCGGTAATGATTGAAGCAGTGGAAAATCACATGCCTGAGGTCATCATTATCGACGAAATAGGCACTGAACTCGAAGCCCAAGCAGCCCGAACCATCGCCGAGCGGGGGGTACAGCTGGTAGGCACGGCACATGGCAACACTCTGGAAAACTTGATAATGAATCCTACTTTGTCTGACCTCATCGGCGGTGTCCAGACGGTTACCCTAGGAGATGAGGAAGCCAGGCGACGGCACACACAAAAATCTATCCTGGAGCGTAAGGCTCCGCCCACCTTTGATATGGTGGTGGAAATTGTCGATTATTACAAGGTAACCGTACACTCGGACGTGACCGAGGCTGTTGATGCTCTCTTGCATGGGCAACCCCCCAAAGCCGAAGTGCGCTCGATGGATGAAGATGGCGAGGTAAAAAGGGAAGCGATAACATCCCCTCTTACCTGGGAGAGCAAGGAAGAGAAGCAACCGGAAAAAACGCTGCGATTCTACCTCTTCGGCGCTAACCGGTCTCGATTGGAACAAGTTGCCAGGGAAGGGCGAAAAGAGCTGAAAATCCTCGCTGACCTTAAGCAAGCTGACATTTTCCTCACTACACGAAGTTATTACCGCCGCAAGCCACAAAAGATACGGGATGCCGAAGCGCTGGGTATACCAATTTATGTCCTTAAAAGCAATAATGCCGCTCAAATGAGGCAATGCCTGGATGCCGTCTATCCCCGTGACGCTCAACCTACCTATGTCCATAATCTACAGCGGATCTTAGCTGGACGCCGCGGTTTCAACCCTGGTAACCAGCGCTGGGAACCTGGCGGCAAAAGGAAATCGAGGTAACCTTTGGGACTGTTCATCACCTTTGAGGGTGGCGAAGGCTGTGGCAAAACCACCCAATCCAAGCTCTTGCTGAAAAGGCTCGAGCAACAAAACATCCCCGCGGTATTGACCCATGAGCCGGGCGGCACAGCTCTGGGTAACGAGTTAAGGAAAGCGGTTAAGAGGAAAGGGGGCTCCTCCATTTCGCCCCAGGCTGAACTCCTTCTGTTTGCTGCTTCCCGTGCCCAATTGGTGGCTGAGGTAATTCGTCTTGCCTTGGAAGAAGGTAAAGTAGTCATCTGCGACCGCTTCACTTACTCCACCATGGTCTATCAAGGCTATGGGCGGGGACTTGATTTCACTGCCATAAAGATGGTCAACAATATGGCAACAGGGTATCTCAATCCCGACCTCATAATCCTCTTGGATATTTCACCGCAGCAGGGATTAGCACGAAAGCGAAGCTTGAAAGACCGCTTTGAGCTAGAGGATTTATCGTTCCACCGGAGGGTGAGGGAGGGATACCTCAAGATGGCCGCGGCTGAGCCTGACCGCTGGTTGGTGATAGATGCCTCTCTACCTAAAAGGAAAATTGCTGAGATTATCTGGGATAGGGTGAGCCCGTTGTTGCCGGGCTTCTCATTGCGAACCTAGTTTCCTCTCCCGCGACGGGAGAGGATTAAGATGAGGGTGTAAAAGAATCAATATTACTTCGCGTGCAAGGTCTATGCCCAAAGGAAAGGTAGCTGTGGCATTGAGCGGAGGGGTAGATTCTTCCGCCGCTGCTTTGTTGCTCAAAGAAGCCGCCTATGAAGTGATAGGCATACATGTGCGCCTCTGGGACTCAGCTAACTTCGACTACCAGGCGCATCGGGCAGAAGATATCTGCCGCATTTTGGGTATTCCCTACCATCAGGTTGACCTCCAAAAAGAATTTGAGTCTCATGTAGTTGACTATTTCTGCCAGGAATACCAGCGAGGGCGGACTCCCAATCCCTGCGTTGCCTGCAACCAGCGCATAAAGTTTGGCCTGCTCCTCGATAAGGCACTCTCCATGGGCGCCGATTATCTGGCTACAGGCCATTATGCCAAGGTAGAGCATTCTCGAGATGGCCATCGCCTGCTTAAAGCAGCAGACACCCGTAGAGACCAATCTTATTTTCTTTATACTCTAACCCAGGAAAAGCTCAAGCGCGTCCTGTTTCCTTTAGGCGAGCATAGCAAAGACGAGGTTAAACAGATGGCAAAGCAGGCGGGATTGCCCACAGCCGCCAAGTCGAGTCAGGATATTTGCTTCATTTCCCAGAAGAATTATGGCGTCTTTCTCAGCCAGAGATTTCCCAGTCTGCCTGGCGATATTGTAGATACCCAGGGAAAGACACTAGGTCAGCACCGGGGAATAGCCTTCTATACCATCGGGCAGAGGCATGGTCTGGGATTAGCGTCGGGCAAGCCGCTCTACGTCATAAGGATAGAGCCTGAAAGCAATAGAGTCGCACTTGGTCTTGAGAAGGAGCTCTACACTCAGAAGCTTAGCGCCGGAAAATTGAACTGGATATCAGGCAGGGTGCCTCGGGAGCCCATCAAAGCCAGGGCCAAGATACGCTATAAATCGAAAGAGGCAGAAGCTACCCTATCTTTCAGGAACGACTCCGTGGATGTTCACTTTGCCCAGCCGCAAAAGGCGATAACGCCGGGGCAGGCCGTTGTGTTCTATAATGTTGATGAGATACTGGGAGGCGGGATTATACATCAAATGCAAAGATAAGAATGCAAAATGTAGAAATACATAGCAAAAATGAAATTTCTTACTTTTTGAGTTGTCATTTAGATTTTTGACTTTTGATTTTGGCAAAGACATGTCTCAGCTTCCAAACCTTGATCACGAAAACGAGCTTCAAGCGCAGGGTTACGAGCTTATCGCTGGTATCGATGAAGTCGGGCGAGGGGCTCTGGCCGGCCCGGTAGTGGCAAGCGCCGTTATCCTGACCCATCCAGGCAGTTTGCCCTGGCTCGGGCTGGTTCGAGATAGCAAGGAATTAGACTCCAGGAAACGGGAATCCCTCTTCGACTTGATTAACAAGGAAGCTGTGGCTGTGGGCGTTGGCATCGTTCCCTCCCAGGTGATTGACTCCGTTAATATCCTCAAGGCCACCAAGCTGGCTATGATGCAGGCCGTGGAAAAACTGCCCAAACAACCGCATTTTCTCCTTATTGACAGAGTAACTTTATCTCAATGTCCCATCCCTCAAAGAGGAATCACCAGAGGCGACAAATTGTGTCTCTCCATTGCGTGTGCTTCCATCATAGCCAAGGTCACCAGAGACCGTATAATGGAAGAATTCGACCAAATTTATCCCGGCTACGGATTTGCCCAGCATAAAGGCTACGGAACAGAAGAGCATATATCGTGTCTGCAAAAGCTCGGACCTTCGCCAATTCACCGCCTATACTTTGCCCCTGTCAGAAATCTAATCGCAAGCCAAAATCTCCCTTCCTTGAAAAGAAGGGAAGTTGTGCAAACAGAATTTCCTCTCCCTTGAAGGGAGAGGACTAAGGTGAGGGTGATGGACCGTCAAGAAGTTGGCAAGCTGGGGGAGAAAGCAGCTCAGAAATTCCTCAAGAAGCGGGGCTATCGCATCCGTGAGACAGGTTTTCGCTGCCGTCATGGAGAGATTGATATCATCGCTCAGAAGAAGGACTGTCTGGTCTTTGTCGAGGTCCGTACCAAGATTAGTTTGGACTTCGGTACCCCCGAGGAGTCAATAACACACGCCAAAAAAGAGAAACTTATCGCCTCAGCCCTGACCTATACCACTACCCACCAAAACCTCCCCTCTTTATGGCGCATAGATGTCGTAGCCATTGAACTCGATGACAAAGGCAAGGCAAAACGCATCGAACTCATCGAAAACGCCATCGAGCAGAGCCCCCGGTTTAATTGCTAGCTCTTATTAGCCTCATTTTTGTAGCTGGCTGATTTGTCAGGTTGTCATTGCGAGCACCTGAAAGGTGCGCGGCAATCTCTGTCCCCTCCGCCGAGATTGCTTCGTCGCCTTTGACTCCTCGCAATGACAGCGGGGGGATTGCGGAGCCTGTTCCGAAGCGTGAGCGAGGAATCTCGCTCCTCGCAATGACAGAAAAGAGGGCCCAATGAATTGGGCAACTACATTTTGATTGTCTGTGCTTACCCCACAATAAATAGCTGCTTTCATATTTATCACCTCCGCTCCTACTATTCATCCTCCCAGATTTGGCGCTAGTGCACATCTATCACGGATTTGCCACCGCCACATTCAGTTCGGCTGCTATGGCTGCTTTGGTTAATACCTTTGACAGCGGTAACGATTTAAGAATAGTATAACTGCCGGGATAGGTCAGGCGTGTCGCGAAATAGCCAACTCTCAAACACAACTAACCCCGCGGAGTTGCGTTCAAGCCGCAAACCTTTGGAAGTACCTCTTGTTGATGCACGGAATCGGCTCTGGATACTGCTGGGAGTCGGTGGGGTTTCTTTCGCTGTTATCTTCATGGAAATAGTCTTTTATCAGGTCTTGTCCATCTTCAGTAGTTACCTCACCGCCAATTCCATAATCTCGATAGCTTTATTGGGAGGAGCTATTGGTGGGTTGATCGGATACTTCACTGCACACAGATCTCCCTTCCCAGCTATGATTACAGCTAACTTTATACTTCCGGTGTCTATTCTTTCGGTTCTCGCCTACTTGTTTACGCCAATGGATAATATCTCATCCATTTTAATTGTCTCTTTGCTTATGATGGCTCCATTCGTCTGCGCTGGTGTGGTGATTTCTATCGCACTGGTGAGACTTGATTCTCATGTAACCTACTTCGTAACATTAATCGGGTCGGGATTGGCGGCGTTTCTGGTGAATATGTCACTGGGCAGTTTTCGCGAAGAGAATAGCCTGATATTTCTGGCTGCGCTGACCGGTTTGGCAGCGTGTTGTTTCATCGTTCCTTATCGCGTTGGTCAGGTACGGCGATGGCTGATGTGTCTGGCTGTCCTGGGTGTGTTGATCATTCTGGCTGTTGGTATTCTAAACACGACCTATGACTGGTTTAATATTGTGAGGACGAAACTCACAAGAGATAATCCGCAGGCAGAAGTGCTCTTCTCCAGGTCATCATATGTGGGTAGATACGATGTGCTCCAAAGTAGTCCTTATTCAACTATGTTGGAGTCATACGAAAACGGCCATAGGAGTGATACAATCCGCAGATTGCCTGCGGAGAATTATCAGATAGACCCACGCCTTCCAAATTGTCTGATTGAGAATCCCGATATTCTCATCATCGGTCTCGCCGGCGATGGCATCACCAAGACTGCAAAGTTTCTGGGCGAGAAGGTCTATGGGGTGGAAATTAATCCAGCCATTGTTAGGATGCAGACAAACGAACTAGTGGAATGGAACGCGAACAGCTACGAGGGCATAGACGTATTCGTAATGGATGGACGGAGTTATTTGGAACAAAGTGAACTTCAATTCGATATGATTACCCTGGAGAATACACACTTTAATCGAGGATGGGGTACAGCGGGTGAAGGGCGCGAACCAACCCCTGAGTACCTGTACACTTCCGAGGCACTACACAGCTATTTGGACCATCTTACCAGTGAGGGAGTTGCGGTCGTAGAAGAACCGGTGTTCATTTCCTCACGTGAGGTGCCAGTCTGGAAGTTATTGTTTACGATGCGCCAGGTTTTACTTGAAAGAGGCTATCCGCAGCCCGAACAGCACTTCTTCGTTTTTCAATGGACAACCGAGACCAGCAATTTCATCCAGATTCTCATGAAGAAAACCCCTTTTACTGAGCAAGAAGTGTCCGACCTGCTGAACTGGCTTGATGATGTAGATAACATACGAACAATTGAACGGATTACTGGATATCCAGTAGGGCCGATACACGCAAAAACAACCATACTCCATCATCCGTACCAGGCATCTTCTACAACCGTGTCCCAGGTATTGCGCGGAGAGGTCGACGACAATTTCCTGCAGGAACACAACATCCAGGTGATAACGGACGACCGTCCGTTCATGTTTGACGTTGACCCGTCTCATTCTAATGTAAAAAAGGCTTACTCCTATATTCTGTATCTGGTGTTGCCACTGGTGCCATTTGTTATCTGGTTTTTAGGTCGACGTAGAGGGGCTTTGCTTGGTCTGCTCCCACACATGTTCACGGTCGCTTTGACTGGTTTGGGTTACTTGCTGATAGAGATGGTACTTATCCAGCGTTACGAGCTATTCCTCGGTTCACCTGTGGCTACCTTCTCAAGCGTTGTCGGAACATTGCTGATATTTTCCGGCCTTGGCAGCCTGTGGAGTAGGCGTATTAGTAAAAAGGGTGTGTACTATTCTCTGGGTATTATCATCCTATTGCTTATCCTATACCAATACCTGGCTCCAGCATTCTTTTCACTGGCTGCACAACTATCTTTACCCGTTAAGATTATTCTGGCTGTGGTTTCAATCGCGCCCCTAGGTTTTTTTGCAGGAATACCGTTTCCGTATGTATTGAGGTCAGGCAAAGTAGAGGCCTCTGGATCCGTTGTTGCGATGCTCTATGCCTTAAATGCCGCTTTCATGGCTCTGGCCGTACCTCTGGCGTTCAATATTTCGACTAACTGGGGACTTGCCGTAACGTTCTTGATTGGCATATTCATATATGGCGCCGTGTGGTTGCTGCTGGTAGCAATTCACGGAGGTGGCACACGCAAGATGATAAACTTGCCTGTCGCTGTGTTTATCGTTCTGTTACTCGTTTCGCCATGGTTGCCCAGTATGATGGGCCAATAGATCGCTACTATTTTTTATGTCGGCTCCGGCGCAGGTCACAGTAACCCGACTCGAACCAACAGGCTATCACTCACGAACTGGGCGGGGAGTTAGATAACCTGCCGATTCTTCCGTATCTGGTAGCAAAATAGTAGTTTGTTACCTCACTGCACAAAATGGCGTCAGGTTGTGCTTCTACGCCACATCTGCGGACATTTTGAGGTCAAAGGGTATCGGTGCTACGTTGCTCATGCTATCTTGGCTGCCCTGGATGCGGCGTCTTTGAGCTGTCCCGGGAACGTCGGCTCGTGTCTTACGTCCACCGGGATGGGGTATCGAATGCCGGTCTGGTGGGTGGCTTCAAGCCCCCTGATAACCGGGTCAAGCCAGTTTGCCGGTATAGTGAAGACCATTTCTTCATCTTGCACCATCGCCCAGACCCTATCGCCATTTCCCGGCAGCACTACCTTCGGCTTCCCGGCCTTGAATGTTTGCAGGACTCCTTCAGAGCAGGTCCCGCCCCGGCCGCTGAATATAGACTGCACGGCCACACCTGTTTCCTGGGTGGCTCCATGCACCAGCCGCATCAACTGAGCGGGATTGCAGAATATCATGACCAGGTCCGGCTCGATTTTGGTCCTCTCCAGTGGAGAGAAGACCACCCCGGTATACTTCCCGTTGTCCAGCTTGACCTGCTCGACAGCCTCCATGGTGGCCTTTGCTGCGTTCTCGTTAGCTGCGTATTTCATTACCTGCAGGAAATCGGTCAGGGCCTTCTTGGCCCCAGATTCAGGCTCGCTCCATCCATAGGTATAGGCAGCAATCAGACAGGCGTTATCATCGGCCGTCATTCCCACTGTCCAGCCGTACTTGCGGGCCATCGTCATAGCAACGCAGACATTGGTCTTGAATCCCATGTCCCGGGAAGGACGGCGGGTTTTTTCCGGGAATTCTTCGACGCTTTCGATCAGCTTAACGGCGAGAGGGAAGGTCAGGGGTCTTATGAGTCTGTTCAATGCTTCCGCTTTTTGGGTCCAGTCTGTCATGGTGTCACCTCCAGTTATAGTTTATTGGGAGTAATAGTTCGTAATGCACCGTCTGCAAGCGGTGCCTATGTTACCTTCAAATAAGGCTCTAATACTTCGGGGATTAATACCGTGCCGTCAGCCTGCTGATAGTTTTCCAGCACAGCGATAAGGACCCGCGGCAAAGCCAGTCCCGAGCCATTGAGCGTGTGTACAAACTCCGATTTGGCGCCAGCCTCGGGGCGGTAGCGGATATTGGCCCGCCTTGCCTGGAAATCACTGCAATTGCTGCAAGAGCTGACCTCGAGCCATTCGGCGCACCCAGGAGCCCACATTTCGATATCATATGTCTTGCAGGCGGCAAAGCCCAGGTCTCCAGTACATAGTTGCACCACGCGGTGAGGTATGGCCAGTCTCCGACATATATCCTCAGCATCAGCTACCAATTTCTCCAGTGCTTCGCCAGAACTCTCAGGGTCAGTAACCTTGTAGAGCTCCACCTTATCAAACTGGTGTCCCCGCTTAATGCCCCTGGTGTCTGTGCCGGCAGCCATCTTCTCTCGACGGAAGCAGGGAGTATAGGCGACATAATGAAGAGGCAAGCTATCGGCACTTAATATTTCATCACGGTGCAGGTTAGTCAACGGTACCTCCGCCGTGGGTATGAACCAAAAGTCATCTTCTTCGTCGTGATACAAGTTATCGCCGAACTTGGGCAAATTTCCCGAGCCAACCATACACTCCCGCTTCACCATAAAGGGAGGATAGATTTCTTTATAGCCATGCTCCTTTACATGGATATCGAGCATAAATGAGATAAGCGCCCGCTGGAGGCTTGCCCCAAGCCCTTTGAGAACATAAAACCTGGTTCCTGAGAGCTTCACACCCTGCTGGAAATCTATTATGCCCAACTTTTTTCCTAACTCCCAATGTGGCAAGGGCTTGAAGGGGAATTCCTTTGGCTTGCCCCAGGTCCGCACCATCACATTATCACCCGCGCCTCTTCCTAAGGGCACGCTGGAATGAGGGATGTTGGGCAACTCCAGCAGCAAGGAATCAAGGTTAGCCTTGGCTTCTTTGGTCTGCTGCTGCAAGGAAGATATCTGCTCTCCCAATTGGCGCATCTGGGCGATAAGCTCAGGTGGTTTTTCTTTGCTCTTGCTCAGTTGTTTGCTGGCCTCGTTATGTCTGGCGCGCAGTTCCTCGGTTTGACGGAGCAAGCTGCGATAACGCCCGTCAATTTCCACGATGCTATCAAGAGCAAAGCTATCGCCTCTTTTCTCCAGAGCCTGGCGAACAAGCTCAGGTTTTTCCCGAATCAGCTTAATATCAAGCATATGTAAGCCCTCAATTCTAATTTCTAAACCCTGAACAAGTCCTTTCAAAATGCAAAAAGCAAAAATAAAAGTGCAAAATGACAGAGCAAAAGTTAAGAGGTTTTGCGTTTTGAGTTGTCATTTTGATTTTTGACCTTTGATTTTTAAATTTCTGTATTGTTTAGGATTTCAAATTTTGTGCTTAGGATTTGTCATGCTTTGCCTCGCCATTGTGCGTCTTTACTCTTTTGTCTTCAGCTGCGGGAAAAGTATCACTTCCCGAATAGATTGCTGCCCGGTAAGCAGCATCACCAGGCGGTCGATGCCTATTCCCAGACCGCCGGTGGGTGGCATCCCATACTCTAACGCCTGCAGAAAATCTTCGTCAGCGATCTCAACTTCTTCATCGGCAACCCGTTCTTCTAGCTGCTGGCTGAACCTTTCCCTTTGCTCCAAGGGGTCATTAAGCTCGGTGAAGGCA
>Ga0224495_10001836_pt1 | contig 14485 bp, 5 predicted proteins | sample SF_Jul11_sed_USG_FD_168128 | JGI IMG/M metagenome (GOLD analysis project Ga0224495, IMG submission 168128) | Sediment microbial communities from San Francisco Bay, California, United States - SF_Jul11_sed_USGS_4_1 | ecosystem: Environmental > Aquatic > Marine > Sediment | place: USA: California... | reverse complement strand
TGATACTTGTGCACTTTGAAGGCTACATCGGCACAGGTGGCACCGGCCTTGGATTCCCGTTCCTGGATGCGGACCGCTTCGGTCACCACTTCCCACACTTTTTCCCGATGCTCATTCCAGGGCGCGATCTGATAATAACGGTAAAGCTCACCACCGTATCCGCCGATCAGCACCCGACCGGAAATCTGGAGGGAGTCTCCCTTTCTAACCTTGTCGTGGTGAAATTGGTTGGGATGAGGGTAGGCTGTTCCCCGGCCCGTCCGGCAGCCGATACCCACTCGAATGCCTACTGCGTTGTGGGGACGTCCATCCCTTTCGATGTCCTTCATGATTAAGTCGGTGCCGAATTTTTCACAGGCCATGAGGATCTCAAAATCGGTGGTGTCTGTTCCTCTTTCCAGTATATAGTCCCTGCCGAAGGCATGGATCTGGCTGAAGTAATCCATGGCCCTTTGAATCAGAGCGATCTCCTCGGGAGTCTTGACCATCCGCATCCTCATACAGATGCCGGAGACATCCACGACATTCGCTTTTGGCAAGACCTCCTTGAACTCCTTCATCTCGGAGGCTGTAAATTCCGAATCAAATCCGATGGTCTTTTCAGCAAAGCCCTTCTCTTTCAATCCTTCCAGAAGCCATTTGAATAAATTTACCCTGTTCCCCATAACGACCTTCCCTTGATCCGGGTAGCCGCCTTTGGAATGGTGGTAGTCGTAGTAATAATTCATCTCAGTGCACCACCAGGATTTGACCAGTTCGTTGTCCAGACCGGGGCTCCACCAGTAGATTGCGTCATTAGCGACAGGTAACACACACCAGCAGGGACGCTCAGTTTTAGTCATAAAACACCCAGAAAAATAGGTCAGGTTCCAGCTGTCCGCCAGCACCACGGCATCTACTCCTCGCTCCCCGGACTTCTCTCTGAGCCGCTTAGCGGTCTCTTTATACCAGCTCAGGGGCAGTCGGTCTGTCCCTTTCGATGCCGGTTTGGGATGATCGAGATCTTTGACCAGGAGTTTTTCCGAATGGCCTTGAAGAGAGGGCAGCGACGGTGCAGATGTGTTTATGCCAAGGCCGACTCCAGCCACACCCATGCCCAGACTCTTGAGAAAGCTTCGACGAGATAAATCCATGAATCCCTCCTTTAAGATGTGATGTGTAATTGATATTTTAAATTATATGATTTCCCTTTGGAAACCTGTGATTTACTTTGGCTTTTCTCAATGAAGTCGGGGTGGTTCTCCTTGAAGTTATAGTAGACATCGAGAGGAACCCTGTGGCTTGAAGGATAAACACAGGAGAGAAGGTCGTAGAGTTTCGGGTCGTAGGTGCGCAAATCCAGAGGGCTGTAGACAACCTTATCTCCGTCTTTGTACTCGTAGTTAGACCAGAACCAGAACTGGGTTCCCTCAGCGAAATATTCACCAGAATTGTTCGATCCATACTGGCCTTTCCAGAGGCCGAGGTTCATGGCATCGGCATAAGCCTGATCGATAGCATTCGCGAGCTCGGGATCGATCGCCCTTACGCCTCTGTGAATGGCATGGGCGAACTCGTGTACCAGGATATGCTCGCCAAAATAGCGTGTCCCGGGCAGACCAAGCAGGTTTTCCTCGCCGCAGGTTGTGTAAACTCCGCCCAGTCCTCTAGCGCGCTTGTTCCAGTACTCCGAATCGGTCATTTTTCGGATTTTGTCGTATTCCGCGATTTCTTTGACGGTCAGGCGTCTGTCTCCGAATTCTGGTTTTTTCAGATTTTTGTATTCCGGAATGTCTGACATCTGTTGGGCATGGCCGATGATCCCGACTTTCTGTCTGGACTGAACCAGGGCCCGCCGGATATCCGGCCTCTCGGAAAGCATGTGGATGATGATGTCTCTGGCGACGAGAAGGGCTGTATCGGAAACGGCTGCTGAAGCGATCACAGGAATGCCCAGGGCGTCAACATATTTCTCGTAAAAAGGGTCCAGCATAAGCTTGCTTGGCGGCTTTGAGATCAGCTCCTCATTGATGGTTTTGACCAGCGCCATTTCCCTTGGGTCTTGGGATTCCTGTACTTGCTGGAAAGTTGCTGAAACCAGGAGCGTGACCGTGATGATAAAAAAACCATATTTGGGAAGCTTCATGGCTACTCTCCATTCTTGGTTTGTAAACAAGTCATATGAATCTTTCGGGCTCTTTCCCTTTAAGTTGCCAAAACGAACTTACCATTCCAGATGGAATATTGTCAACCGGCGGAATGAAGGAGGAAGTGCTGTCAATAAAGGATAACCTTCTGATGAGACCATAAATATGCTGAACAGGATAGTTGTGCCCCGAAGCAGCTGTGATGACCATTGATTATCATGTTCTTTGAGGAGGTTCATGGGTGGAATGCTATCTGATAACCTGAGGAAAGGGGCCTATGGACCAGCCCGTCGTCTTGGTGATCTGCGCCTTCTGAGTCAGCCTTTTGCCGTTGATTTCAAGGATGACCACGTAATCGCCAGGGGGAATCCATTGGGTCAGAGGACCCCGGGGCCGCTGCATCCGGATTCCAGGCCGCTGTCCCGCTGCCCGATGCCTCATGTCCCAAACCATGCTGTTGATCCCAGCACTTACCCGGCCTTCAAGCACCACGATCTCTTTTCCGTAAGGATCTGTGATGGTGATCTTCGCTTTTTCGGCCACTTGATTTTTTAAATAGAAATTGATCACAAGCCCGCTGGGCTCGTTAGGCGTCAGGAGGTGCCTGTCTCCAAATAGATAATCATTCGCTCCAAAAGCCCGGATCACCCTCTGGGCCTTTGGTTCGATGTCGAAAAGATAAACGTCCTCGGCCAGAACCTTTTCATTCATCTCCTGAAGGATCGAGACATCGGTTACGAAAAGGCCGCGGCCATAGGTCGCCATCACCAGATCGTTTTCCCGGGGATGGACCAGGATATCGCGCACGGGAACGGTGGGTATTTTGTTATTCATCCTCACCCAGTTTTTCCCTCCGGTCAAGGAAACAAAAATGCCGACGTCATTTCCCAAAAAGAGCAGCTTGGGATTCTTCCTGTCCTCATAGATCACGTTCACGGGCGCTGCCGGGAGGTTTCCGGCCAGGGAGGTCCAGGTCTCCCCATAATTCTCCGTCTTGTAAACGAAGGTCCTGAAATCATCGCGGTCGTACCCGGATTTTGTCATATAGGCCGTGCCCTCCTGAAAATTGGAGGCGAAAACCCGGCTCACGTAATAATCCTCCTGACCTCCTACGGCCGCGATCTTCCTGGTCAGATCCGTCCATGTCGCACCGTTATCCCTGGTGACATGGACCTTCCCGTCGCATGTGCCAACCCAGATGATCCCGGGCATCACGGGAGATTCCGAGATGGTCGAAATGGCGAACCAGGGAATTCCGCCTTGAGCTCTGGAGACCATCTTTGAGGTGTCGTTGGTGCTGAGGTCTGGGCTGATCTCTTGCCAGTGATCTCCCCGATCCATGGACCGGAGGAGGACCTGGGCTCCCGCATAGATGATCTGGCTGTTGTGGGGCGAAATGTGTAATGGCGTGCACCAGATAAAGCGGTAGGGAGGCTTGCCCTTCTCTGCTTGAGGCATGATGCTGACCTGGTATCCCAGCTTCTGGTCGACCCGGAAATGCATGCCGTGCTGACGCGTGGTGTACAGCCAGCGGCTGTCATTGGGATCGACTAGGGTGTACATGCCGTCCCCGCCGCCGAGGGCAACCCAATCGAACTGCGTGATCTCGCCCGCTGGTCCGTTGCTCGGGCCCTTCCACATTTCATGGTCCTGGAGACCGCCGTAAATATTGTAGGGATCCTCCATGTCAATCCCGATGAAGTAGAACTCGCCCAGCGGCAGATTGTCGTGATGGTCGCTGGTCTTCCCGCCGTCATAGGAGATGTAGATTCCGCCGTCACTCCCCATGATAATCCGGTCGGAATTCTGCGGGTCGATCCATAAGGTCCGGACATCGCCGAACATCTTGGAGAACAGCCTCCTGGGGGGCCAGTCGAGATCATGCCATGTCCGGCCGCCGTCAGTCGAGCTGCTGAGAGAGACACCTGTCACAAAAACGTTCTGTTCGTTGTTGGGATCGACCCTGAGCTGGTTGAAATAATACGGGCTTTTGGTGCCGATGTTGTATTCCGGCAAATTCATCTTGATCCAGGTCTGTCCGCCGTCCTCCGTTTTATAAATTTCCCCGCCTACCTCCCGCTCCTTCAGTTGCAAGGTGCGACTTTTGTCCTGCTCGACCTCCTTGGGTGTTGGGAAACGCCTGTTAAGGTTTTCTACGACCGCATAGAGAATGTCAGAATTTTTGAGATGGATGTCGATGCCGATGCGCCCGATCTGGCCATCGGGAAGACCGCCCCCCAACCTCTTCCAGGTCTTTCCGGCATCCATGGATTTGTAGATGCCGCTCTCAGGACCGCCTTTGACATAGACCCACGGCAACCTCTGCTTGTCATACGTGGCGGCATAGAGAATATCAGGATTGGCCGGGTTCATGACCAGATCCGTAACGCCGATTTTTTCGTTGATATAGAGGGCTTTCTCCCATGTCTGACCGCCGTTCGTGGTCTTGAAGACGCCCCGCTCTTCGTTATCCGAGTAGAGATGGCCCATGGCCGCGATATAGACGACATCCGGGTTTTTGGGGTGGATGACGATTCTGGCGATATGATGAGAATCCTTCAATCCCATGTTTGTCCAGGTCCGGCCGGCATCCATGGATTTGTAGACGCCGTTCCCACTGTAGGATGTGCGGGAGTTGAAGGCATCCCCGGTACCCACCCAGACAATGTCGGGATTGGAAGGAGCCAAAGCAACATCTCCGATGTTCAGATTGCTCTGGCCGTCGAAGACCGGCTCGAAAGTCGTGCCGTTGTTCGTTGTTTTCCAGAGCCCCCCCGACCAAGTCCCCACATAGAACGTATAAAGGTGCTCCTTTGTAGGAAAATCGGGGACGGCGATATCCGAGATTCTCGCTCCGAGTCTGTAAGGGCCTAGATTACGGTATTTGAAGCTCTTCAACAAATCTTCGTTGACGGGCTGCCGGGCTTGGGCTCGGATCTGGCCGGCTAGGACCAGACATCCAAGGAACATGAAGACGGCTGTACACTTTTGATGAAGCTTCATCTCTCCTCCTTCTCTGAGCTGAAGAGGACACCTGAAGGTCCTTCTTCCTCTCCATTAACGATTGGCAAGTATATCCATTGTCTTTGACGATGGTCTCAAAGAGAACTAAATCTATTTGATAGAAAACACTCTCACTTTGCGCAGCTTGGTCATGCCGGTTCTGTTGATCAGAGTCGCATAGATTTTACTTTCTCCCTGAACTAGCTTTTCATCCACATTCTCCAAGGTGAAAGCAATCTCTTGATCAAAACTTTTGTTTTGTGTCTCAGAGAGTTCCTCTTCCTCTATCTGGACCTCAAAGGATTCTTCGTGGGACCAGACGAGGGTTCCAGTAGCATTGCGGAGCTCCAGATGAAGATCCAGTATGGTGAACATCGTTCCTTCCTGATCCTTAAACCAAAGATTGATATAGGGAACGAAAATCCTCACAATGCCTTCAATCCGATCGGAGGGCAGTCGTTTGGCGCTGACCTCCCAATCAAAATTGAGCATATCCACTTCAGCGATGATGGTCTGCTGAGCCTTTTCTTGTTCTCGGCTGAGCTCGTGCATATAGGCAAGGTTAAATGACTGCAAGGAAGTTAGGTTATAGGTAACCAGCCTATACACTCCTGTGCTATGTCTATCCATGAACACCACAGGAAAATTCCCATAATACCAGATTTCCCGGGAGCTGCCATCAGGTTCCTGTAGCGATGTGATACGATCCGTGGGAGGGCCAAACAAGATGAAAATCCGGCCCCGGTCGGTCAGCCAACCTGGTATTCCCTCGCTGATGAAGAGCTCATTAGCTTTTTCCATCCGGTCGTCGAATTCCATTTTAAACTCATTTTCTTCGGTCTGGGGATCAGGATCACGCCGTCGCCAGAATTCCTCCTTGAACTCATCTTTTTCAGAATCAGGTAAATCCAGAAAAAGTTTTCGTTCTTTTGACGTTATGATGTACCTGACCTTGTTCAGCCAATCCGCATTTTCAGGATTCAGTTTACGTTCCAGCCTGTAATAATAGCAGGAACCGCTGAAGAGGAAAGCGATGCCCACGATAAGCTGGAAAAGGGAAAGCGGTACAGAGAGATATTTCACGGATCGTAGTTTTTGGAGGGTCCAGATTTTCATTCTCTTTCCGGCCATAATTTTTGTAAATATCTTTATTATTGTAGCACACCACCTCTCACCCTAAAAAAGGGGAGTGCCTATGAGATGGAATCCGCGGCTATCGACTTCTACTTTTTCTCCTCGATCTCATTCCAGTTGGGAGGTACGATGCCGAGCAGGTGCTGGACGAAGAAATCATTGAGCTTCCGCTCACCATAGGCTCCGCCCATACCGTGACCCCCGCCAGGAATAACCAGAAGGTCAAAGGTTTTGTTAGCTTTGATCAGCGCGTTTACCACCTGCATGGTTGAAGCAGGATCGACGTTCGTGTCCAACTCACCAACGATCAAAAGGAGCTTCCCCTGGAGTCGGTAAGCGTTATCTACATTAGAGGAAGCGGCATATTCAGGGCCTAACGGCCATCCCATCCACTGCTCATTCCACCAAATCTTATCCATCCGGTTGTCATGGCAGCCGCAGGAAGACACCCCGACGTCGTAGAATTCGGGATGAAAGAGGAGCCCTCCCAGAGCGTTCTGACCGCCAGCAGAGTTGCCGTAGATTCCCACCCGGTTGATGTCATAGTAGGGATATTTGGCGGCCACAGCCTGGTGCCAGAGAATCCGGTCTGGGAAGCCGGCATCGCCGAGGTTCTTCCAACAGACGTCGTGGAAGGCCTTGGACCTGTTGTTGGTGCCCATGCCGTCAATCTGGACCACGATGAATCCCATCTCGGCCAGCGGTTGCATGCGATTGCAGGCACTGAACGTTTTGGGCACAAAAGATCCCTGCGGCCCCGCATAGATGAGCTCCACAACCGGGTACTTTTTATCGGAGTTGAAATTCATGGGCCGGTTGATGATGCCCCAGATATCGGTTTTGCCGTCACGGCCCTTGGCAACGAAGACTTCGGGCGCCCGCCATCCTGCTTCGATGAGCTCCTGTATGTCTGTCTTCTCAACCTGCATTAACACCTTTTGGTCTGAAGTGCGTCGGAGTTCCATGACAGGAGGAACATCCACGCGCGACCAGGTGTCAACGTAATAGGCCATGTCCGAAGAAAAGGCAACCGAATGGGTGTAATCGCCTTCAGTAAGAGGCGTTAGGCCCGTGCCGTCAAAGTTGATCCGGTAGTTGTGCACAAAATAGGGATCCTGACCCGCATTCATCCCGCTTGCACTGAAATAGATCTGGCGGGCCTCCTCATCGACTTTTTCCACGCGCCTGACGACCCACTCGCCCCTGGTGATCTGATTCTTGACTGCACCATTTGCACCGTCGTAAAGGTAGAGGTGGTTCCAGCCGTCCCGTTCAGACATCCATATGATCTCTTTTCCGTCCTGAATGTCAGAGCGGTATTTTTTCCCAGAATAGCAAAAAAACGTCTCTGCCTCTTCATTGATGTCGGAGCGGGCTTTTCCGGTGGAGGCGTCGACCTCGATGATCCGATAGACCTGATGGCCGCGCTGGTTATACTCGAAGGTGAAGGCTCGGCTGTCCTTCCACCAGACCGGTTCTGATATATCGTTGGGATTGGGGAAGAGAGCGTTGTCTATGTTGACCTGTTTTTTGGCATCGATGAGGAAGAGGACCGGCTGTTCGATATCGAGTGCATCGCCTGGTTTGGCGTATTCCATCTTGTGATACTTCGGCTGGAGCTGGTCATCCGGGGATGACTCGACATACTGTATGACACGGTGGTAGCCGCGTTGGAGGCGATAGGCGGCAAGCTTTTTCGAATCGGGCGACCAGGTGATGGAGGCGTAGGTGTAGTAGTTACCCTCGGAGCCGTCAAAGCTCAAGGCGAATTCCTCTTTTTTGTCTTTAGATCGGATGAAAACATTGTAATTCTTGATGAAAGCTTCCATCTTGCCGTCGGGAGATGCCTTGGCTTCCACGGAAGCAGCCTGCGGAGCAGGCCCTCTCTCCCACATCGTGAATCCTCCCCTGCGCCTCCGGCGCTCGGCAGGCCCCACCTTCTTGCAAGTATACGTAGTCAAGTCGCATGCATATTTCCATTCCCCGACCTCAAATTCGATTGACTTCTCGTCGTCCACAAACTTGATCAACATGAAAGGCAGCTTCTTGGGATCGACCCCGTCTTTAAGCACCGAGGCCAATGCAACGGCCAGCCTCTCATGGTCAAAGGCGATTCTCTTTTTCAGTGTGGCGGCGTCCACGACATTAAACTCGAATCCTCCCTTAACCGACTTCCGATACCAGAAGCGGCTTGTTTTATCGATCCAGGCAGGACGGTCAGGCATGTTCAGGACCAGATTCGTGAGCTTCTCCCGCAAACCGAAGGCTCGCTCATAATCAGCCTGCGTGCCTTGGGCGGAGAGAAAGACTGGCCCAAACACCAAAAACAAAATAAAGATAGAACCAAAACAAAGACATCGACGGTTCATTATTCCTCCTCTTTGAATTTCATTTAAAAATTCCTCAGGCATTTTTTAACCCTGAGCAAATCTTGGCCATTCCCTGGCTTGCTGTGAAGTATTATAGCGAAGGCTGACCAGGACCACAAAAGAATTCCTTCCAAAAGACCGCAGTGCAAATGAAGCACGCTGATGTTAGGGGATAATCCTTTCATTTTAGAATTGTGATAATTGCTCCATGGCCGGCTGCTTGCAAAGTCTTGTTCAATGCAGGGATAACGTCGCTCAAGAGCCGGTCGTATTCCATACGGACTTCGTCCAACCGCCTTTTCAGAATATCGTGGACCTCAAGCTGCTGGTTCGTTGGGCCAAAATCTTCGGTGTTGCGGATGTCTCCTGCACCCGTCCCGATCTCACCCGAGAACCAGAGAAGCTTGGAGTAGAGCATCATCTCGTCGCGGTAGGATTTGGGATCTGAGGCATGCAGCTGGCGCTGGAGGAGCTTGTCCTCTACAGTCAAAACTTTGGAATGCGTCTCGCTTAGAACGGCGATGACCAGCTCGGCGTCCTTCGTCCGTGTCAGAACCTTCTCCAGGTCTTCCATCTGTTTCCCCACCCATTCAAGCCGGTTGATCATGGTTACGACCTCGTTAATGTCCTGGACGACGTCTTTCCAGAGCTGGACCGTATCGCGGATGTCAGCTTCTGTGCCCCGGGAGTTCGGGTCTTTGCGGACCTCGAGCCTCTGAGCGTATTCCTTGCCGTTTACAATCAGTTTGACTGTGTAGGTCCCAGGAGCGGTTAGAACACCGGCCTGGGGAGACCCTATTCCCCAATGGAGGACCGGGCGCGTCTCCTGGCCCAGAAAACGTTTTTCCTCCCAGACGTGAGGGTGGAAAGCAGGCGTTGTACGGAGCTCGATCTGGAGAAGCGGCTCATGGCGCAGATTCCACCAAACCCGGTTGAGGCCTTCATTGGCAGTCCCCCGGAGAGTCCGGACCTTTTGTCCGTTCTCGTCGAGAATCTCGACTTTCACGCCGCTCCCCGGGACTTCTTTTAAATAATAGTTGATGGAAGCGCCGTAAGGAGCAGACCGCCCTTGGCTCTGGTCGTTGGGTGCAGAGTCAACACGCTGGCGGGCCTTGAACCGGTAGGCGGGTCGGGGCTTGAAGAGGTGCGCTTCGGCCCTCTCGATTTCTGGTGTGAGCTGCTGCAGGGGAGTGACGTCGTCCAAGATCCAGATGCTGCGGCCGTTCGTCCCGACGACGAGGTCGTTGAAATGCTCCTGAAACGCGATCCAGGTGATACAGGCATGGGGAAGATTGGCCTGGAGAGATTTCCAGGTTGCCCCATCGTCGAACGAAACGAAGATGGCGTTAGCTGTTCCGGCATAAAGCAGCCCTTTGCGAACCGGATCTTCCTTGATGGCACTCGTATAGCTCAAGACGGATCGAGGGGTCCCGGCGTCGATCCGGGTCCAAGTCCGGCCGTAATCCGCTGTCTTGAAAAGATAGGGATCGCGGATGTTTTCTTGGTGCCCATCCACAGCTATGTAACAGCGGCCCGCCTCGAAGCGCGAAGGGTCTATCATGCTCACCGTTCCCCAAGGAGGCATGCCAGGCGGGGTGACATTTGTCCATGTCTTGCCAGCGTCACGGGTTATGTGGACCAGGCCGTCGTTGGAGCCTACCCAGATGAGGCCGGCCTGGACGGGCGACTCGGCAATGGCGAAGAGCGTACAGCCGTACTCGACACCCAGGTTGTCCTTGCTCAGACCACCTGAAGAGCCCAGTTTGCTCCGGTCATTTGTGGTCAAGTCAGGGCTGATCAGTGTCCAGCTCTGTCCTCCATCCATCGTCTTGTGGACGTACTGGCTCCCAACGTACACGGTGTTATGGTTGTGGGGCGAGAGGGCGATGGGATGCGTCCAGTTCCAGCGGTATTTGAGGACTCCGGCCGGAGAGTCGAGAGATTTTTCGGGCCAGGGATTGACGTTACGGACCAGACCCGTACGGTGATCATAGATCTCAACAGTGCCCGAATAACACGTCCCCCAAACTACGTTCGGGTCTGAGGGATCCGGGTAGGAAAAGCCAGATTCACAACCTCCCATAGCTGACCAAACCGAAACATCAGGGCAGTAGCCCGGGTAGGCTGGACCACGCTTAGAAGTCGAATCCTGCATGTTGCTGTACACCCAATAGGGCACGCGGTTGTCCACAGCCACATGGTACATCTGGCCGATGGGAAGGATCACGCGACGCCATTGCCTGCCGCGTGTGACCGTTAAGCTGATACCGCCATCGTTGCCGATCATCATACGCTCCGGGTGCAGGGGATCAGCCCACATGTCATGGCAGTCTCCACCGCCCGAGAAGTTCTCGATGGACTCACCGCCGTCGTAGCTCACGTACATCCTGTTGCAGGGGAAATAGACCGTGTTCTCGTCATCGGGTGCAATACACATCCGGGTGTAGTAGTGGGGCCGCTCGTTGATACGTCGCTCGTAGCTTACGACCTTCCAGTGGAATCCGCCATCGTCAGAGCGCCACAGAGACCCACGGTCACCGGTCTCTATGAGCGCATAGACACGTTGGGAATTCGAAGGGGCCACAGCCACGTCCACTTTTCCGACCTCGAACTCAGGAAGTCCGTGTCCTTTGATGCGCTTCCATGTGTCGCCACCGTCGCGGGAAACATAGACGCCGCCTCCCGGTCCACCGGAAAACTTGCCCCAGGTCTTGATGACGATGGGCCACATCCCGGCAAAGAGAATATGAGGATTATTCGGATCCATTGCTAGCCCGGAGCATCCGGTGTTCTCATCCACGAACAGGACCTGCTCCCAGGTCTTGCCACCGTCCCTCGTCCTGTAGACACCGCGCTCTTTTTGCGGGCCGTAACAGTGCCCCAAGGCTGCAGTGAAGACAATGTCGGGATTGTGGGGGTGCACGATGATCCGACCGATCCGGCCAGACTTCTCCAGGCCCATGCGTGTCCAAGTCTTACCTGCGTCTATAGACTTGTAAATGCCGTCGCCTATGAGGACGTTTGACCGGATGAAGGCCTCGCCCGTCCCGGCCCAGACCTGGTTCGAATCAGACGGTGCAATGGCCAGTGCCCCGATGGATTGAGAGGACTGGTCATCAAAAATAGGCTCCCAGTTCGTCCCGCCGTCGCTCGATTTCCAGATGCCCCCAGCGCAGGCCCCTGCGTAGTAGACATTGAGGTCATTCGAGTCGCAGCCCACTGCACTCACGCGGTTACCCTGAGGGCCGGCGAAGCGCCAATACAACGGTTCGCGAGGGGGAGGATCCATACGCCGCTGGCCGTAAGTCGGTGTGTTGAGCGAGCCGGTCACCACCAGTACAGTCCACATTGCTAGAAGACAAACAGCTCCCAACTTGTTGCGTTCAGGATGTCTTCGTGTCGGTTTTTTTCTTTTAGCCATTATTCCTCCTTATAAGCATTGGGGACACGACCCGAATGCTTGTAAGATCAGACCTCATCCCCATTTTTATTCCGCACCGAAATATTATCCTCATCATGACCGATGACCTTAGCCAAGAACTTATCTATTCAATGGTCACCGGATTGGGACCAACAGCCCAGCCTGTCCGCTTCCGGATCAGGGCCTTCTTGACGAATTTCTTTCCGAGGGCTTCGAGGGTTACGACGTATTCGCCTGGGTCGACCATCGGTCCGCGGCGCCTCATGAACTGCGGGGCCCCGCCAGGCCTCTGGGCCCTCATATCCCATAATACGGTGTTGAGCCCGGCTTCTCCAGCACCCTCGAGGATCCTCAGTATCTGGCCCGAAGCATCGGTTACCGTGACCTTGATTTTGTCCGGCGTTTTCTCTTTCAAAAAGTAGCGGATGACCACGGCGTTTGGCTCATTGGGCGTGATGAGGTGGTTGTCACCAAAAAGTTGGTAGTTGCCGACTCCGCCGTAGATACGCTGGACTTTAGGTTCGATATCGAACAGGTACACATCCTGCCCGAGGACGCTATCGTTCAGCTCCTGGAGGGGGCTTATGTCCGTCACGAAAAGACCGCGTCCGTAAGTCCCGACGACGAGGTCGTTTTCCCTTGGATGAATGATGAGGTCGGTGACCTTCACCCAGGGCATATTGCTCTTGAAGGGCAGCCAGCGTTTTCCGCCGTCCAGCGTCACATAGATGCCTTGTTCGGTGCCGATGAACAGGAGGTTGGAATTCTTGTGATCCTGGACAACAACGTTGAGGGATTTATCTGATGGAAGGTTGGAGGCGATCGAAGTCCACGTTTCACCGTAGTCTGTCGTCTTGAAGAGGCAGGGCCGGAAATCGTCGAGGCGCAGGCCGGTCTTGGCTATAAAGCAAGTTCCAGCGTCGTGGAGAGAAGGGAAGACGCGGCTCACCCAGAAATCGACCGGCCCGCCCGCGGCCGCGATCTGGCCCGTGCGATCGAGCCAGGTCTTGCCGCCGTCCTTGGTCACTTGAACCTTCCCGTCGTCGGCTCCAGTCCATACGACACCGGGCTGGACGGGTGATTCAGCTAGCGTCGTGAGTGTGCAGAAGGAAATATGACCCGCACCGTGCTGTTTAGATTCGTCATCCGTGGTCATGTCAGGGCTGATCTCTGTCCAGTGGTCTCCCCGGTCCTCAGACCGAAAGACGACTTGAGCGCCGACATATATGATGGCCGGATTGTGGGGCGAGATGGCTATGGGTGGCGTCCAGTTGAAGCGGAGCGGCTCATTGTCCTCGGCCCTCCTTGGCGTGATCATGGTCTGGACGCCCAGCTTCTGGTCAAAGCGCCACATGGCACCGAACTCGCGGTTGTTATAAACCCAGCGGCTGTCTGTGGGATCGATCTGGTTGTACATGCCGTCCCCGCCGCCGACAGTCACCCAATCCGCGAGGGTGATCTCGCCAGTCCAGCCGTTGGACGGTCCCTTCCAGGAATCGTGATCCTGTAGACCTCCGTAAATGTTGTATGGATCCTCCATATCCACGCCGATAGCGTAGAATTCTCCTAGCGGGATATTGTAGCAGTGATGGCAAGTCTTGCCCCGGTCATGGGATATGTAAACGCCGCCGTCGCTTCCGAAGATCAGGCGGTCCGAGTCCTGTGGATCGACCCACATCGCACGCCAGTCTCCGAAGGCATTCTGGAAAACCCCATCCGGCGGCCAGCTCAATCCAGTCCAGGTCTTGCCGCCGTCTGCTGAGGAGACAAGCGATATGGCAGTGATGTAGAGTGTGTTCGGGTCGTTCTGGTCTAGGCAGAGTTGGTTGAAGGAGTAAGGTGCCTTGCCGAAAGCCTCTTCTTTACCTTCGTTCACCTTCCGCCAGGTTTTACCGCCGTCGTCCGTGCGGAAGACCTCACCACCGATCTCTCGTTCCTTGTGGGGCTCGATGCCCCGGCGCTTGTCCTGCTCGATCTCCTGGGGAGTGGACGGACGGAGGTTGGCGTTTTCCACCACAGCGTAGAGGATGTCCGGATTCTTCTGGAAGATATCGAAGCCGATGCGCCCGATCCGTCCGGCAGGGAGTCCGCCGCTGAGGCGTGTCCATGTTTCCCCTCCGTCCGTGGTCTTGTAGATCGCGCTTTCCGGTCCGCCGACCTCGTAATGCCAAGGCAGGCGCACCTTGTCATACATCGCTGCGTAGAGGACGTCGGGGTTGGATTTGACCATGCCCAGCTCGATGGCACCGATTTTGTCGTTGATGTAAAGCACTTTCGCCCAGGTTTGGCCGCCGTCTGTGGTCCGGAAGACGCCTCGTTCGGTATTCGTCGAGAAGAGATGGCCCATGGCCGCCACGTAGACGATGTCTGGATTGCGGGGATGGATAACGATCCGTGCGATGTGGTGTGAGTCCCGTAGACCCATGTGCGTC
>Ga0224495_10001835_pt1 | contig 14490 bp, 12 predicted proteins | sample SF_Jul11_sed_USG_FD_168128 | JGI IMG/M metagenome (GOLD analysis project Ga0224495, IMG submission 168128) | Sediment microbial communities from San Francisco Bay, California, United States - SF_Jul11_sed_USGS_4_1 | ecosystem: Environmental > Aquatic > Marine > Sediment | place: USA: California... | reverse complement strand
TGAACGGCGTCGCGATACTCAAGGGTTTGGACCTCGCCGTGAGGGCCGGCGAAGTGCACGCGCTCATGGGGCCCAACGGTTCGGGCAAGAGCACGTTCGCCAAGGTGCTCGCCGGCCATCCGGCATACGTCGTGACCGGCGGATCGGTGCAATTCGAAAACAGGAATCTCTTCGAACTCAAGCCGGAGGAGCGCGCGCGTGCCGGCGTGTTTCTCGGCTTTCAGTATCCGATCGAGATCCCTGGCGTCGCGAACCGCCAATTCCTGCGCCTCACGTACAACACGGTGCAGGCGCAGCGCGGAAAGGAAGAACTCGACCCGCTCGAATTCGACGATTTTGTGCGCGAGAAGATGAAGTTGCTCGAGATGAGCCCGGATTTTCTCGATCGAAGCGTGAATGAAGGCTTCTCCGGGGGCGAGAAGAAGCGCAACGAAATCCTGCAGATGGCGCTGCTCGAACCGGGGCTCGCGATTCTCGACGAGACCGACTCGGGGCTCGACATCGATGCGCTCAGAGTGGTCGCCAACGGAGTCAACCGCCTTGCGACGAAGGATAGTGCGATTGTGCTGGTCACGCACTATCAGCGGCTGCTCGATTACATCGTGCCTGACTATGTACATGTGATGGAGTCGGGTCGCATCGTCAAGTCCGGCAACAGGGAGCTTGCGCTCGAACTCGAGAAGCGCGGCTATGATTGGGTCGGTAACGAGCAGCGTGCCGAGGCGGGGACGGTGGCATGAACATCGTGGCCGGCAACGGCTATCTCGACAGCCTGCTCCAGGGTCTGGCGAAACTGCCGGCCGTGCCCTCGTCACCGGTGTCGGGGCGGCTCATCGATCTGCGCGCCGACGCGGTCGATCGCGTCGGCGCGCTGACCGTGCCGACCACCCGGGACGAGGAGTGGCGCTTTACCGATATCTCGCCGCTCACCAAGCTCTCCTTTCAGCCCGTCGGCGGCACATCGGCTCTGGGGGCCGTCGATGTCGAGCAATTCCGGATTTCGGAAACGGCGCGGCGTCTCGTGTTCGTCGACGGCGTGTTCGCGCCATCGCTCTCGAGCCTTTCGCGAGACCCTGGCGTGATGGTCGCGAACCTGTCAGCGGCGGCATCGTCGCACAAGGCGGCGATCGAGTCGCATCTTGGGCGGCACGCAGAGTACCGTGACAATGTGTTCGCCGCACTCAATACGGCCTTCCTGCACGATGGCGCAGTGGTCATCGTGCCGCGCGGCGCGTCGGTCGCCGAGCCGATCCATCTGCTGTTCATCGCGACGCAAGAGAACGCGGCAAGCTATCCGCGCTGTCTGCTGGTGGCCGAAGCGGGTAGCAAGGTGACCGTGGTCGAGGAATACGTGGCGCTTCAGGGCGAAGCGTATTTCACCAACGCGGTGACCGAAATCGCGCTTGCCGAGGATGCCTGCGTCGAGCACGTCCGCGTGCAGCGCGAGGGCGGCCAGGCGTTTCATATCGCGAACTGCGCGGTGTCGCTCGCGCGCGCAAGCCGTTATCGGTCCGTCAGCGTCGCGTTTGGCGCGCGGCTCTCGCGCCATAACCTGAATGTAATTCTTGGAGGAGAGGGTGCGGAGTGCGCGATCGATGGTCTCGCGCTCATCGCGGATCGCCAGCTTGCCGATACCCATACCTGCATCGATCATGCGAAGCCGCATGGCACGAGCCGCCAATTGCACAAATGCATCGCCGGTGGCGCCGCGCACGCGGTGTTCAACGGCAAGATCATGGTGCGGGCGGGCGCGCAGCGCACCGACTCTTCGCAGTCGAGCCGGAATCTCCTGCTCACCGGCAAAGCGCGAGTCGATACCAAGCCGCAGCTCGAAATATTTGCCGACGACGTGAAATGCGCGCATGGCGCGACGGTCGGACAGCTCGACGATGAAGCGGTGTTCTATTTGAATAGCCGCGGACTCTCGGAGGTCGCCGCGCGAAATCTGCTGACCTATGCGTTCGGCGCGGAGGTTATCGACCGCGTGCCTGTCGCATCGCTCAGACACCGGCTCGAACAGGCGATGCTCGAACGGGCGCAAAACAGAGTTGCCGTGTCATGAGCCGGAGTGAGGCGGTCTCCGCGGTGCGGCATGGCGCGACGCTCGATGTCGAACGGCTGCGTGCCGACTTCCCCATCCTCAAGCTGAAGGTCGGTGGTAAGCCGCTCGTCTATCTCGACAACGCGGCCTCCGGCCAGATGCCGCAGTCGGTGATCGATCGCCTGGTGCACTACCGGACGACGCAGCACGCCAACGTGAATCGCGGAGTGCATACGCTGTCTGAGCTCGCCACCATGGAGTACGAGGCGGCGCGCCGCACGGTGCAGCATTTCATCAACGCGAGCGAGGACCGGGAGGTGATCTTCACGAGCGGCACCACCGATGCGATCAATCTGGTGATGCACGGCTACGGCCGCAAGTTCATCGGCGAAGGCGATGAAATCATTCTGACCACGCTCGAACATCATTCGAATATCGTTCCCTGGCAGATGCTGGTCGAGGAGCGGGGCGCGAAGATCCGCGTCGTGCCGATCAACGATGCAGGCGAGCTCCTGATAGAAGAATACGAGAAACTCTTCAACGAGCGCACGAAGTTCGTCGGCGTGACCCACGTATCGAACGCGCTCGGCACCGTCAATCCGATCCAGTCGATGATCGCTTTTGCGCATGCGCGCGGGGTGCCGGTGCTGGTCGACGGTGCGCAGGCCGCGCCGCACATGGCGGTGGATGTAAGGGATCTGGACTGCGATTTCTACGCGTTCTCGGGCCACAAGCTTTGCGGACCAACGGGCATCGGCATCCTGTACGGCAAGGCGGCGCTGCTCGAGCGGATGCAGCCGTTTAAAGGCGGCGGCGACATGATCTTGTCGGTGACGTTCGAGAAGACGACTTACAACACGATTCCGCACAAGTTTGAAGCGGGTACGCCACCGATCGCGGCGGCAATCGGTTTGGGTGCGGCGATCGACTATCTTGCGACGATCGGCATGGATGCGGTTGCCGCGCATGAGCGCGACCTGCTCGACTATGCCACCGACCAGGTTGGCCGTCTGCCCGGGGTGCGCCTCATCGGCACCGCTGCGGAGAAGGCCGCAGTGCTGTCGTTCGCGATTGACGGGGTGCATCCGCACGATGTCGGTACGCTTCTCAACGAGGAAGGCGTCGCGGTGCGCACCGGGCACCATTGCGCGCAACCGGTGATGCAGCGCTTCAAGATCCCGGCCACCTCGCGTGCGTCGTTTGCGTTCTACAACACGATGGCGGAAGTCGATGCACTGGTCGCAGGCATCCGCGCGGTGCAAAAGGTATTCGCCTGATGGACGTAAAAGCGCTTTATCAGGAAGTGATCCTCGACCATAACAAGAAGCCGCGCAATTTCGGCATACTCGGCAATGCGAGTCACAAAGCCGAGGGGCACAACCCGCTCTGCGGCGATCACCTCAGTCTAACGCTTCACCTTGAGGGTGAATTGGTGGAGGGAATCGCGTTTCAGGGGGAGTCGTGTGCGATTTGCAAGGCATCGGCCTCGATGATGACAGCCAGTGTCAAGGGAAGGACTCGCGCCGACGCCGAAACGTTGGTGCAGGAATTCCGCGATATGGCGATCGGCAAGCTCGATCCCGGTGGACCCCACCATCTTGGGCGGCTTGCGGTGTTCGCCGGGGTGCGCGACCTGCCGACCCGGGTTAAGTGCGCGATCCTGCCGTGGCATACGCTGCATGCGGCGCTAAATTCGGTTGCCAGCACGTCGACCGAAGCGGGGGACGACCCGATGCAAACGACGATCGGCGATGCCTGATGATAAGGATATTTGATTTGAAGGGGCGCGCGATTGTCGCGGCGCGGGCGCGGTTCCGGAGTGCTCGGCATGCGATTGCGGCGATATCCCGGGCCGCCATTCTGGGATAGTGAAATGCCGAAGATTTCCGAGATCGAGGAAACGCCCAATCCGAACGCGTTGAAGTTCATCCTCAAGGAACCGCTGACCTGGGGGATGACGCGTTCGTACGACAACGCCGGGGAGGCGAATGGCGATCCGCTCGCGCGGGCCTTGTTCGACATCGAGCACGTGACCAACGTATTTTACGTTGACCACTGGATTACCGTGACGCAGGACGGCGGCGCCGACTGGCAGGAACTGTCGCGTAAGGTCGCCGAGCCGATTCGTGCGGCGCCGGCGGCGGATGCGCAATCATCCGCCGCGGTCGCGGCGGCGACCGGCGCGCTCGCCGACCTGAGTCCCGAGGACCAAGAGCGCCTCGACAGAATCGGCGCCCTGCTCGACGAACAGATACGTCCCTATCTGCAGGCCGACGGCGGCGACCTACACATCATCGGGCTAGATGGAAACCGCCTCAGCGTGCACTACCAGGGCGCCTGCGGTACCTGTCCAAGTTCTATTTCCGGCACGCTCGGCGCGATCGAACACCTGGTAAGGTCGATCGAACCCGACATGGAAGTCGTCGCGATCTGACCGGACAGTGTGCGAAGGCGATAACTGCGCGACCGCGAGGGGCAATTGAACTGGCGCACACCGGCCAGGATCACTTGGCGATCGATAGGCTAGGGCGAGCGCGTGGTACGGCAATGGCGCGCACCGGCGCGACGTGCTCCTCGATCAACTGCGGCAATTTGAATCGTCCCATCAATGCGAGCAGATCTTCGGCCTGATCGGCGAGGGCTTGCGAAGTCGAGTTGAGTTCCTCGGTCTGGGTCGTGTTGCCTTGAACGGTGTTGTCCATCTGCGTCACGGTACGATTGACGACCTCGATCCCGCTGGCTTGTTCCTGCGAGGCTGCGGCGATTTCGGCGACGATATCGGCAACTTTCCGCGCCGATTGCACGATTTCTTCGAGCGTCTTGCCGGTCTTGTCGACCAACACCGAGCCTTCCTGAACTTTGGCGACCGTGTCCTGGATCAGGGCCTTGATCTCCTTGGCGGCCCCGGCCGAGCGCTGAGAAAGATTGCGCACCTCTGCGGCGACGACGGCGAAGCCGCGCCCCTGCTCGCCTGCGCGCGCGGCTTCGACGGCGGCGTTGAGCGCAAGCAGGTTGGTCTGGAAGGCGATTCCGTCGATCACGGAGATGATGTCGACGATGCGATGCGAGGCAATGGTGATCTCCTTCATCGACGCGACCGCGTCGGTGACGACCTTTCCACCGCGGTCGGCGGACTCGCGCGCCCCGCCCGCAAGACCGCTCGCCTGCTTCGCGTTGTCGGCATTCTTCTTTACGGTGGTAGTGATCTCCTCCAGGCTCGCAGCCGTTTCTTCGAGACTGGCCGCTTGCGATTGCGTGCCCGCTGCCACTTTGGATGTCGCCGAGGAAAGCTGGTGCGTGGCACCGGTTACGTGAGTTGCCGTCGCGCGCACCTTTGCAATGATCGATGCGAGCTTGTCGACGAAAATGTTGAAACGCCCCGCTAGCTCACCGATTTCGTCTCGCGTGCGTACCTTCAAACGCTGGGTTAGGTCGCCCTCGCCTTCGGCAAGTGAGCCGAGCAGGGCATTGATGTCGGCAAGCGGGCGAACCACCTGCTGTTTGACGAGAAAGGTGAGCAGCCCGAAGAGCACCAGCAACACGATGAGTTCGCGCAGCGCAAAGCGCCAGATCGATGCCTTGAGCGCGGCGTCGACCGGATCGGTGCTCAGCGCGAGCAAAACCGACCCGACCACCTCGGTACCGGCTTTGACCTCACGTTCGGTGATCAGGACACCTTGCTTGGGGTCAGTGCGGCCGGCTGATTTGACGACCTTGCCCGCTTTGTCGCGGATTTCGACCAGGTGGATCGCCGAGTCCTTGATAAAGGTCTGTACCGTGCCGTCGAGGGCATTCATCTCGAACGCAAACAACGCGTTGGCGCTGCTCGCGGCCATCAGTTCGGCGAGCCTTCCCCCCTGCAGTTCGAGCTCGCGGGTGAGGGTGGCGCGCTCGGCGCGGATATCGACCCAGGTAGAAATCGCCGCGACCGCCAGCAGACATGCGCCGACCAGGGCGCTGAAGCGGAAGGCCAGGCGCCCGCGTCCGGCGCTGCCGAGCGCCGTAATGTTCGAGGAGGACATGACTCCGCCCACTCAGCGCTTGGTAACCAGGCCAGCCTGCACCATGATCTGATCGCCTTCCGGGCTGGTGGTGAAGTCGAGGAAGCGCTTGATTGCGCCTTTCGGCTGGCCCGAGGTCACCACCGCGAATTCCTTGACGAGGCGATAGCTGCCCGCTTTAACCGTATCCAGGGAAGGCGCCACACCGTCGAGGGCCATCGCTGCGATGCGGCCCTGCGATTTGAGGACACTGGCGTAGGTCGTCAGGCCGATGGTGCCGGGGCGGTTGGCGAGTGAGCCTGTCATCTCGCTACCCTTGGTAAGAACGATTACGTTCGTATGCTCGCGCAGATCGCGATAGCAGCCGATGTGCTGGCGCAGCGCTTCCTTGTCGCTGTCGTCCTCGTTGCGAGTCAGCGGTACGATCTTGGTATCGGGACCGCCCAGTTCCTTCCACGAGTTCAGTTTGCCCGTGTAGATGGCGCACAGCTGGGCTTGCGTCAGGCTCTTGACCGGCACGTCGGCGTGTACGGCGATCACGACCGGCATCGCGCCGAGGCGTCGATAGACGAGTCGTCCCTTTTCGTTGTCCTTGAGCGGTCGACCGGTCAGTCCAATCCCGATCCGGCCCGCTTCCGTTGCCTTGATTCCTCCCGTCGATCCAAGGCTGTTGGGCAATACGTTGACCGTATCCGACGCATGCTTGGCCTGGAAGGGTTTTGCAAGCGCCTGCATCAATGGCACCATGGATCCGGCGCCGCCGATTGAAACGGTTTCCTGGGCCGCGAGTTCACCGACATTGATAGCGATGATTGCGAGGGCCAGGGCGAGATATTGTTTTGCTGTCATTGGAACCTCCGATTTGCGTTCGCGCGAGTGGCTGGTAAGAGAAACTGCATGCGCAATCCATTTCGGCGCGGAGAAAGCGTATCCTTTCGCGAGAAAATGCGATGTAAGAAGATGTTAGCGACACGCTTCGATTATTGTTCTTATCTGCGATGTACAAATTCACAGAATCGAAGTTGGGGTTCACCGGGCTCGATCGGATGTCGCGCGGCGCGCGGAAACTCTTCGGGTGCTTCGGGAACTCTCGTGGAATTTGTGTGCGCGCTCCTGCGTGGACGGTCATGTCGCCGCGCTGACGTCAACTCCTCCGGCTGAATGCCGGCGCGCGCCGAACCGTGAAGTCGTTGGCTCGCGGTATGTATCTATGCGTCGCGGTCGTCGGAGGGGGCGCCAAACACCTTGGCGGAAACAGCCGATGCCTAGGTGTTCGAGGCGACGCGGGCAAGGCAGTCGGCCCGATCGACCGTGCTGACATGGCTCTGGAATTGTGCACGCGCACGCACGCTAGGACGCATCAGCCCGCCAACGGGAACGCAGCCGAGCGACGCGTACCGGCATGGGTGTGCCGGAGCGTATGGCGGTGCGCCATAGGCGTTAAAGCATGTGCATAAGTAGGGGTAAGGCACTTCGTTTATGGTTTGATCAAAACAACTCGTTGGCCGCGTAGCAGGCCCACAACGAGAATATTCGCCGGAGATCCGACTTCTGCGCGCATGAACCCTGTTCCCGCCACCGAAATCAAGACCACCACCTGTTACATGTGCGCCTGCCGCTGCGGCATTCGCGTGCATCTGAAGGATGGGGTGGTGCGCTACATCGACGGCAATCCGGAGCATCCGCTCAACCAGGGCGTGATCTGCGCCAAGGGTGCCTCGGGGATCATGAAGCAGTATTCCCCTGCGCGGCTCACACGGCCATTGAAGCGTCGCGAAGCGGCCGAACGCGGCGCCGCCGATTTCGAGCCGATATCCTGGGACGAGGCCTTCCAACTGCTCGAAGAGCGTCTTGCCAAGATTCGCGCGACCGACCCGAAGAAGTTCGCGCTCTTCACCGGGCGCGATCAGATGCAGGCGCTCACGGGTCTCTTCGCGCGCCAGTTTGGCACGCCGAATTACGCGGCGCACGGTGGCTTCTGTTCGGTCAACATGGCCGCGGGGATGATCTACACCATCGGAGGTTCGTTCTGGGAGTTCGGTGGCCCCGACCTCGAGCGCGCGAAGCTTTTCGTGATGATCGGCACCGCCGAGGATCATCACTCGAATCCGCTCAAGATCGCGATTTCCAAATTCAAACGGTCCGGCGGTCGCTTCGTTTCGATCAATCCGGTACGCAGCGGCTACTCCGCGATCGCCGACGAGTGGGTGCCGATCCGACCGGGGACGGATGGCGCGCTGCTCCTTGCGATCGTGCACGAAATCATTGCACTCGGTCTGTACGACCGGGAGTTTCTGGTGCGCTACAGCAATGCCGGACAATTGGTAAACCTGGACGAGTCCTCCGACGATTACGGCCTGATGCGGCGCGACGAATCCTCGGGCGAGCAGCCCGAGTTCGTGCAGAACCAGATGTGGTGGGACCGGCACGGCAATACTCCGGTACCCACCCACACCGAGGGGGCCGATCCCTTTCTGCTGGGCGAATTCGTCATGCCCGACGGGCGCAAGGTGAAACCCGCGTTCCAGTTGCTGAACGAGCGCGTCAGGGATTACACGCCCGAGTGGGCCGAGAACGTCACCGGAGTGCCTGCCTCGACCATCCGCCGCCTTGCGCACGAGATGGGCATCGTCGCGCGCGACCAGAAGATCGAATTGCCGATCGCCTGGACCGACAGCTGGGGCAAGGAACACGAATCGGTGACTGGCAACCCGGTGGCATTCCACGCGATGCGCGGTCTTGCCGCGCATTCGAACGGCTTCCAGACCATCCGCGCACTCGCCATCCTGATGACGCTGCTTGGCACGATCGACCGTCCGGGAGGGTTTCGCCACAAGACGCCTTTCCCGCGCGCGATCGCACCCGCCGCGAAGACCCCGCGCGGTCCCGAGGGGGTGAAGCCGAACACGCCGCTTGCCGGTCTCGCGCTCGGCTGGCCCGAGTCGCCCGACGATCTGTTCGTCGACGAGGCGGGTAAGCCGGTGAGGATCGACAAGGGATTCTCCTGGGAGTACCCGCTTTCAGTGCACGGACTGATGCACAACGTGATCGGCAATGCCTGGAAGGGCGATCCCTACCGCATCGACACGCTGATGATCTTCATGGCCAACATGGCGTGGAACTCGAGTATGAACACGGTCGAAACCCGCAGGATGCTGAACGACCGCACGCCCGAGGGCGAGTACCGCATCCCCTACCTGGTGGTGTGCGACACCTTTCAGTCGGAGATGACCGCCTTCGCGGATCTCGTCCTGCCCGACACCAGCTATCTCGAACGCCACGACGTGATGTCGATGCTCGATCGGCCGATTTCCGAGTTCGATGGACCGGTCGATTCAGTGCGTGTGCCGGTGGTCGAGCCACTCGGCGAGTGCAAGCCCTTTCAGGAAGTGTTGATCGAACTCGCGGGCCGTCTCAAGCTGCCCGCCTTCACGAAGGCCGATGGCGCGCGCAAGTTCCGCGACTATCCTGACTTCATCGTCAATTTCGAGACTGAGCCCGGTTCGGGTATCGGATTTCTGTCCGGCTGGCGCGGCAAGGGCGGCGAGAAATTCATGCGCGGCGAGCCCAATCCGCGCCAGTGGGAGATGTACGCGAAGAACAACTGCGTATTCCACCACCGCCTGCCACCTTCCTACCAATACATGCGCAACTGGAACAAGGGCTATATGCAGTGGGCGCAACGTGCGCGTATCCGGCGCTTTGTCGATCCGGTGATCGTGCAAATCTACTCCGAGGTGCTGCAGAAATTCCGTCTCGGCGCGCAGGGCAAGTGGGGTAAACGCCGTCCCCCCGAGCAGTTGCGCGAGCGCATCGAGACCTACTTCGATCCGCTGCCCTTTTACTACGAGCCGCTCGAGCGACAGACAACCGACGGCGCGAAGTATCCGCTTGCCGCGATCACACAACGGCCGATGGCGATGTATCACTCCTGGGACTCGCAGAACGCCTGGCTGCGCCAGATCCATGCGCACAACCACCTGTATGTGAATCAGGCCACTGCGCGCGCACAGGGCATCGGCGACGGCGACTGGATCTGGGTCGAATCGCAGTGGGGACGCGTGCGCTGCATGGCGAAACTCTCGGAAGCGGTGGAGCCGGGCACGGTGTGGACCTGGAATGCGATCGGCAAGCAGCCCGGGGCCTGGCGTCTCGTGCCTGGTGCGAACGAGTCGAGGAAGGGCTTTCTCCTCAACCATCTGATCAGCGACACGCTGCCGGGCGGCTTCTCCAATTCCGACCCGATTACCGGTCAGGCGGGCTGGTACGACGTGCGCGTGCGGATCGTCAAGGCGGGTAGCGATGAACCACACGAGACGTCGCCGCGATTCGATGCGCTGCCGCGCTACCCGGGGATGTCGGTGGAGGTGCCGGGACGCATCGCATACTCTGCGGCTGGCAGAGACAAGTCACGATCCGGCTCGTTGTGAGAGATCGCGCGCGATGACACAGCTTGCATTGGTGATCGACTTGAATGTCTGCGTGGGCTGCCAGGCCTGCGTGACGAGCTGCAAGGAGTGGAACACTTCGGGCGCGGCCGGGACGATGGGCGACGAAAATCCTTATGGCGTGGACCCGAGCGGCACCTTCTTCAATCGCGTGCAAACCTTCGAAGTCGGCAGCTACCCCGACACGCAGACGGTGCACTTCCCGAAGTCGTGTCTGCACTGCGAGGATCCCCCCTGCGTGCCGGTGTGTCCGACCGGCGCGAGCTACAAGCGCGCCGCAGACGGCATCGTGCTGGTCGATTACGACAAATGCATCGGTTGCAAGTATTGCTCCTGGGCCTGTCCCTATGGCGCGCGCGAGCTGGACGTGCAGCAGAAGGTGATGAAGAAATGCACGCTGTGCGTCGATCGGATCTACGACGCGTCGTTACCCGAACGCGACCGCAAGCCCGCTTGCGTGCTTGCCTGCCCGACGAGTGCGCGGCTGTTCGGCGACGTGCACGATCCGGACTCGCAGGTGTCGAACGCGATCCGCGATTTCGGTGGTTACGCGCTGATGCCGGAGTGGGGAACGCATCCGGCGAATCATTATCTGCCGCGGCGCCGCACCGAGATCGCGGTGCATGCGGAGGAGCTGCTACGCGTCGACAATCCGCTCAAGGTCGACGGAAAACTGCCGCGCCCGGCGCAGGGTGAGCCGTCGCTCGACGACGTGACGAGCTGGTGAGGGGGCGATGAATCCCGCCTGGTCGGTCGTGTTTCTCACCACCCTGATCGGTGCCGCTCAGGGCCTGTTCCTCGCGCTCGCCGCGGCGCAGGCCGCTGCGGTGCTCGGCTGGCTGCCCGAGGCGCCGCGCACGCTGCATGTCGCGGCGAGCCTGGTTGCGCTGCTGTTGCTCGTCGCGGGACTCGGTGCGTCGTTCTTTCATCTCGGACGTCCGGAGCGCGCCTGGAGAACGGCGACGATGTGGCGGACTTCCTGGCTGTCGCGCGAGGTGATCGTGCTGCCGGCCTTCATGGTCGTTGTATTCCTCTATGCGGTGGCGCATTCCGATGTGGGATCGATACTGCGCCCGGCGGCCGCTGCGCTCGCGGCAATCGGCGCGTTGCTCGCGTTCGCGCTGTTTCTGTGCACCGGGATGATCTACGCCTGCGTGCGCTTCGTTCAGGAGTGGGCGAGCCCGCTGACGGTGGTGAACTTCGTGCTGCTTGGCGGGGCCTCGGGATTCGCGCTTGCGTCTGCGCTCGCGGCGTACTATGCGCCGCCGCTCGCCGCGGCGGGCGCGAAGAGCGCGCTTTGTCTGATATTGTTCGCCGGCCTGGGGCGGGTCGCGGCGCTCGCGCGCAACGCCCGGCTGCGTCCGAAGTCGACCCTCGCTACGGCGATCGGCATCAAGCATCCGAAGATCGAGCAGAGTGCGGCGGGTTTTCTCGGCGGGTCGTTCAATACGCGCGAATTCTTCCATGGCCGCACGCGCGCATTTCTGCGCTCGATGAAGTGGGGCTTCCTGCTGCTGAGCTTCCCGCTTCCGCTTGGAATGCTGGCCGCCGGCTTGCAACTTGATTCCCTGCCATGGTTCGTCGCCGCCTGTGGGCTTCAATATCTGGGATTGCTCGCGGAACGCTGGTATTTCTTCGCCGAGGCGGACCATCCGCAGAATTTGTACTACCGGGCGATCGGGTAAGACCCCGTCAGCCAAGCCGGCATTTCGTTCCACCGGGATTTGCAAAGATTTGATATATTAGGCATTCCTAATGCGTGACGAAGGGAGTGCGGCGCAGTTACCGTGTTCCGCGGCACGAAATCTGTATACCCACAATCAGGGGCGCAGTGTATCGATCGGGGTCGGTTTGCCGTCCCGATCTCAATTTCTGGAGACAGCACACCATGCAATTTGACAAGGAACTCGACGCCCGCGGCCTGAACTGCCCACTCCCCATTTTGCGAGCGAAAAAGTCGCTCACCGACATGCAGTCGGGGCAGATCCTGCGCATCGTGGCGACCGATCCGGGGTCGGTGAAGGATTTCGCCGCCTTTGCCAAGCAAACCGGAAACGAACTGATGTCGCAGTCGGAAGCCAACAAGGAATACACCTTCTTCATGAAGAAGAAGTGAACCCGGACGCGGAGGTCGAGCCGCGCTTATCCCAGGCAGGTAAGTCGGTCATTATCGTGATGACCAGCGGCCCCGCGCAGGCGGGGCGTTGCGCGACGCCCTTCTATCTGGCGACGCTGCTTGCCTCGATGGATGCCGAGGTTACGGTGTTCTTCACCATGGAAGGCGTCCGTCTCGCGCAGGCGGGCGTTGCGGAGTCCCTAGTGGCGATGGAAGGTGGCAAGAAGGTAATTGAGTTCATGCGCGAGGCGAAAGGCGTTGGCGTGCGCTTTCATGTTTGCAGGCCGGCGCTGCCGGGTTTCGAGATCGGACTCGGGGAACTGGTGCCCGAGATCGATGAGATCTCCAGCGGCGGGGTACTTGCCGACATGATTCTCTCGCACGATAAGGTGCTGTTCTTCTAGGCTGTCGCGTTTGAGGAGTATCCTCGCCTTTCTTTCCGGCGTGCTGAGGAGAAATGGTCGGTGGCATCGGTCAGGAACTGCGTACTTCCGGAAGGACTCCTCTATAACGTGCCGGCCAATGTCTGGGCGCGGCGCGAGTCCGATGGCAGTCTGACGGTGGGCATGACCGCCTATGCCTGTGCGCTGACCGGCGAGGTGGTCGCCTTCACACCTAGAAAGCCGGGTCGAGCCGTGGAAATCAACCGCTCGCTCGGTACGATCGAATCGGGTAAATGGGTTGGACCGGTCAAGGCGCCGGTCAGCGGGGAACTCCTCGCTGTCAACGATGCGGCGGTGGCCAATCCGAAAATCGTCAATGCCGATCCCTATGGCGCAGGCTGGCTGATACGCCTGAGGCCGACGAACTGGGAGGGTGAGGCCGCCAGCCTGGTCACCGGCGCGGCGATCGCCCCGGCATTCGAAGCGCGCATGGCGAGCGACGGTTTCGCCGGTTGCGCCTAGTTGCGCGGAACCGTTCCTGCGGCAAGACCGATGAGCGTGCTCGAAATCGCGGCTGGCATAGAAGGTTTCGAATCGTTGCGTTTCGATGTCGATCTGCTGCGCCGATTCGAGACCCTGCCGCCGGCGCGCGGCATACGCTTTCATACCCCGAGCTTCAAGTCCTACGCATCGCCTGAGATCGTTTCGTCCGCCGGAAACGAGTGGCCTGCGGTATCGATCACCGGCGCCGAATGCAAGCTGCAATGCGACCATTGCAAGGGTCGCATTCTCGCATCGATGATTCCCGCGCGCAGTACCGAGGAGTTGTGGCACCTGACGCAGCAACTGCGGCTGCGAGGTGCCAAGGGCATGCTCTTGTCGGGGGGGGCGAACCATCGCGACGAGGTCGAGTACCTCCCGTATCTGGCGACCGTGAGGAGAATCCGGGACGCGTATCCCGACTTTCGCATTGCGATGCATACCGGGCTGGTGGACGCCCGCACCGCGCATGCGATCGAGGCAGCGGGAGTCGAGGTGGCGATGCTCGATGTGATCGGCGCGCAGGACACGGTCTCGCAGGTCTATCATCTGCGCCGCCCTGTCGAGGACTTCGCGTGCAGCCTCGAATACCTGCTCGCGACCTCGCTCAGGGTCGTGCCGCATATCGTGCTAGGCCTGCACTACGGCCGCATGCTGGGCGAGTGGCATGCGCTGGAGATGATTGCGCGACACAAGCCTGCCGCGCTGGTGCTGGTCGCGGCAATGCCGATCTACGCCTCGCCGCAGCGCCCGTATGCGAGTCTTTCTGCGCGCGAGATCGGGAAATTCTTCGTCGATGCGCGCAGGGCGTTGCCCGAGACACCGATCCTGCTCGGCTGTGCGCGCCCGGCAGGGCGCGCCCGTGCGGAAATCGACGCCTATGCCGTCATGGCGGGGCTGTCGGGGATCGCGCATCCGAGCGAAGGCGCCGTCGAGTTGGCGTTTGCGCTGGGACGCGAGG
>Ga0224495_10001834_pt1 | contig 14491 bp, 16 predicted proteins | sample SF_Jul11_sed_USG_FD_168128 | JGI IMG/M metagenome (GOLD analysis project Ga0224495, IMG submission 168128) | Sediment microbial communities from San Francisco Bay, California, United States - SF_Jul11_sed_USGS_4_1 | ecosystem: Environmental > Aquatic > Marine > Sediment | place: USA: California... | reverse complement strand
TAAGTTATTATGATGATGATCAAATAATGTGCAAAATTGATGCCTTACTTGAGGCGGAGGGGATGTGATGGCTGATTTCGAACCGACCATTTTAGCATTTTGTTGTGATTACTGAGGATATTCCGCCGCGGACCTGGCAGGTTCCATGCGACTCGATTATCCTGCAAGCATTAAAATCATTAGACTTCCCTGTACCGGAAAGGTTGATGTCATACATCTTCTGAGGGCATTTCAGAAAGGGGCCGACGGGGTTTATGTGGTGGGCTGTCTGGAAGGAAATTGCCACTATAACGAAGGTAATTTCAGGGCTCGTGAACGGGTGGAACATGTCCGTATGTTGCTGGAAGAGATCGGTCTTGAAGGCGACAGGGTGAGAATGTATAACCTATCTTCAGGTGAAGGACCCACTTTTGCAGCCTATGCAAAGGAGATGACCGACAATATACGGTCTCTGGGACCCAATCCATTAAAGGCTTCGGCAAAGGTTTAAAAACGGAGGAGATATTATGGCTGAAGAAGCAATCAAAATAGGCGGCAAAAAGAAAAGCATTTTTCTGGACAAGGTAAAAGAGTTACTTCCTGAAGGAGGAAATCTCAATCTTTGCCTGACCTGCGGCGCTTGTTCGTCCGGATGCCCGGCTACGGGTCTGGAAAATATGGACCCCAGAAAGTTTCTGCGCATGGCAGCCCTGGGTATGGACGAAGAGGTAACCAGTACACCCTGGGTATGGATGTGCACCATGTGTACGCGATGTATTTATGTCTGTCCCATGAAAATCAACATCCCCCAACTGGTCTTCAACGCCAGGGCAAGCTGGCCCCGGGAAGAGCGACCCAAGGGAATCCTCGGCTCATGTGACATGGCATTGAGAAGCGATACCTGCTCTGCCATGGGGGCATCTGAGGAAGATTTTCAATTCGTGGTAGAAGACGTGCTGGAAGAATATCAGGAGTCTCAGCCTGAATTCAAGGACATGAAGGCGGATGTCAACAGAGAAGGGGCTGAATTCTACTTGAATCAGAATTCCAGAGAACCGGTGACCGAGCCGGATGAGATGGTTCCGCTCTGGAAGATTCTTCATCTGGTGGGTGCGGACTGGACATACGGAACCAAAGGATGGGCGGCGGAAAATTACTGCCTGTTTTTGGCCGACAATAAAAACTGGGAGCATATTGTAAGGGTCAAGGCCAAAGCCGTAGATGATCTCAAGTGCAAGGTCTGGCTCAATACCGAGTGAGGGCACGAGCTATTTGCAGTCCGGGTCGGACTGGAAAAATTCAAGATCGAGCACAAGTTTGAAGTAAAGAGCATCATTCAGTATTATGCCCAGTGGATTCGTGAAGGCAAACTGAAGGTCAATTCCGATTGGAACAAGGATCTGAAAATCAAATTCACGGTTCAGGATCCCTGCCAGTTGGTGCGAAAGACCTTTGGGGATCCGGTGGCCGAAGATCTTCGGTATACGGTGAAAGCGGTTGTGGGTGAAGAAAATTTTATTGAAATGCATCCCAACAAGTCCAACAATTACTGCTGTGGCGGCGGAGGAGGATTTCTCCAGTCAGGATATCCTGAAGCGCGTCGAAGCTACGGCAAACTCAAAGCAAACCAGATTCTGGCGACAAAGGCGGATTACTGTATTACACCATGCCACAATTGCCATGCCCAGGTCCATGATCTGAGTGACATCAACAATCACGCATGGCAAACCGTTCATTTGTGGACGTTGATCTGTCTTTCTCTGGGAATTCTTGGACCCAACGAGCGTGAATACCTGGGAGATGATCTTAAAGAAGTTTTGCCCTTTCACCCAGAATCGGCAATGTAATCATTGGCCATCAGTCATGGGTCATTTGAGAATGGATGCCTGATGGATGATAAATGATAAACGGCTGGCGACAAATGACTGTTGAGGAGGGAAAATGATAGTTGCCAAAAGAAAACCCTTTGAAGAAATAAAGGAAATGATCAAGGACTATAAAAAGGTCCTTAATGTGGGCTGCGGTACCTGTGTGGCGGTTTGCCTTGCAGGGGGTGAAAAAGAGGTTGTCGTTCTGAATGCCGAGATCGATATGGCCAGAAAACTGGACAACAACCCTGTAGAACTTGGTGCAAAAACTATAGAAAGACAATGTGACCATGAATATCTCGAGGAGCTGGATAATATCGTCGGAGGCTATGATGCGATTCTTTCCATGGCATGCGGCGTGGGGATTCAGTTTCTGGCGGAAAGATTTCCGGACAAGCCGGTTTTTCCGGGTGTGGATACATGCGGCATGTCCGCCAACCAGGGGGTGGGCTGGTATGAAGAGCGTTGTCGTTCCTGCGGCAAATGCGTGCTCGGAATGACCGCTGCCATCTGTCCGGTCACCATGTGTGCAAAGGGGCTTTATAACGGTCCCTGCGGCGGCACCAATAGGGGAAGCTGCGAGATAAACACGGATCAACCCTGTGCCTGGTTCAGGATCTATGAACGTCTGGAAAGACAGGGCCGTCTTGATAATATTAAAGCATATACACCCCCGGTAGAATGGAATGACCAGATTCCAAGGACGTTGATTCAGCCCGGTTACAAAAAACCCGAGAAAGCTGAAGAATCATAACATCCCATTTATACGGATGAAAGCGCGTATATTGGAGTAAATCCGGCGCATCGGATTATGAGAATAATGATTTTGCAATTAGAGCAGAGGAAGCCGAAATGAAATCAGGAAGCAATTTGGAGAAAGTTTTAAAGGCAGGTCATTTTGCATTTACTGGGGAACTTGGGCCACCCAGAGGCTGTGATGTCGAAGAAGTAAGAGAAAAGGCTCAACATTTGAAAGGGAATGTGGATTCGGTGAACATTACCGACAATCAGACCGCTATGGTACGGATGTCCAGCTGGGCTGCGAGCCTTCTCTTACTTCAGGAAGGCCTGGAACCCAATTTCCAGATGGTGTGCCGGGATCGAAACCGGTTGGCCATGCAGGCCGATGTTTTGGGGGCCTATGCCCACGGTATAAAGAATATGCTGTGCCTTTCCGGTGATCATCAAATGTTTGGTGACCATCCCCTGGCCAAGGGTGTATTCGATATCGACTCCATCCAGTTGATCAATATGGTCAAAACCATGCGTGATGAAGGAAAATTTCAAAGCGGCGCCGATTTGCATGGAATACCTAAAATGTTTATCGGTGCGGCATCCAACCCCTTTGCAGATCCGTTCGAATGGCGGGTACACCGCCTGGCAAAGAAGGTGGCAGCCGGGTGCGATTTCATCCAGACCCAGTGTATCTACAACATGGAAAAGTTCCGGGAATTTATCAAACAGGCCAATGACATGGGGATTACGGAAAAAGTCTATATGTTGGCCGGTGTGACGCCCATGAAGAGTGTGGGTATGGCCAAGTACATGAAGAACAAGGTCCCCGGAATGGACGTGCCGGATGAAGTCATCAAGCGCCTTCAGGGTGCAGAAAAGGGAAAGGTGGCGGATGAGGGCATTAAATTCGCCTGCGAACAGATCGAAGAGTTCAAGGAAATGAAAGGCGTTCACGGCGTCCACCTGATGGCCATTGAATGGGAACACATGGTTCCCGAAATCGCTGAACGGGCCAAAGTTCTGCCCAGACCGGTTGTGGATTAAAGCCAGAGGCCTATCGTATATAGCATAATAAACCAGATCTTAAATTTAATGATCTGTTGTGCAGTTTAAAGAGGCGGATCAATGCCGATTTAAAAATAAATACAAACCCGGTTTTGTCAAAAACCGGGTTTTGTTATTTTAGCGTTTTTTCCAATCTTTATTTTATAGAAGATATAGACCCCCAAAATACTGCCGAGTATGTCCGCCAGGGCATCCATGACATCGGCGGTTCTATAGGGGACAAAAGACTGGTGAATTTCATCGCTGATGCCGTAAAGCGCTGAAAAAAGCACGCTGAGCGCAAAAATGAGTTTTAGATGATGTTTGATCCGGGTGGTATAAAAGGCCCTTAGAAATAGGGCGCCCAGCAGGGCATAGGCGGTAAAATGAAGCACCTTGTCCTTGAACGGCCAGTCGGGTCCAATCTCAGGCGACGGGTGGGAAGACTGGATAAAGATCAACAGACAGTAAAGAAGAATCGGGAACCAGTAAGCAAAAAATTTGTTCAATTTTTCCAAGTTATTATTGGCTGTTATGGTGACAAATCGAATTGATTCGGGATCAATAACCGGATTTTTTAAACCTTCCTGACCTCCGACCTCTGGTCCCTGATCTAATAATCAATAATCGATTGTTAATTATTAATTATTTTTTACTGACCCCTGGGCCCCGACCCCTGACCCCTGGAAGCTGTTCTAAAACCCTGTTGTGGGCCGTCTTTTTCCGAAAAGATCTTCACAGGGTGAATTTTTGGTGACATGTTTTATTAGTTTATTGCACCAGAGCGACAGAAACGTTCGACAGGACCCGTCCAGGGCGTCCAATTTTGCAAAATCCGCATGTTCGCAACGCAAATCGCACCATTTTATCTTGTGGGTTGTAACACCGGCGTTCTTCGTCATACCTAAATCCTTCTTCTAAGTGCTCTAATTCATAAATACTAAGAAGAATTTTCTCTGGACAACTATCCCAGATAAGCTAAAGTCCAAAAGTTTGAAGTTTGAAGTGCCTAAAATGAGCTAAAGCCCGGCCCTGGTGCGACTCGTTTATATTATTGATCTGACCGATACATCATTATAAACTTGACCTTTTGAATTAAGAGTATTTGTAATCGGTCTGGGCCAGGGTTGAGGAATGCGCTTTCAGCGCGATCAATTATAATTAAAATTGATAGAATACCTTACCTTTAGGCACTTTAGTTCACTTTAGGCACTTTAAACTTATGCATGCATAGAATGAATAAACTAAGGTATAAATACGCTTCCGTATCAAAGAATACATTTACTAAGCCAAAAAGATATTAAGACCCAGTTTTCTCTCCCGGACGTGGGATAAAACCTTTTCCAAAAATTCTTCATGTGAAACACCGAACCTGACATTGCCGTCCAGGGTTCTCACCGAAAGGGTTTTGGATTTTTTTTCTTTATCCCCGATGGTCAGAATCAACGGGATGTTGTTGATTTGGGCATCTCGAACTTTTTTGTTCAGGCTCTCGGTTCTGCTGTCCACTTCCGTGCGAAGCCCGGCCTTTTCAAGCATGATTCTCACATCGTTTGCGTGGGACACGAGATCGTCGTTGATGGGCAAGAGAATGACCTGGAACGGTGCCATCCACAGCGGAAACTTGCCGGCAAAGTGTTCGATGAGAATTCCGAAAAATCGTTCGATGGAGCCGTAAATGACCCGATGGATCATCAATGGGCGTTGTTTTTCATTGTTGCTGTCAATGTATGAAAGGTCAAACCGTTCAGGCAGCGACATATCGAGCTGAATGGTCCCGCACTGCCAGGTTCTGCCAAGGGCATCTTTGATGTGTACATCTATCTTGGGCCCGTAAAATGCACCGTCTCCTTCATTTATCTTATAATCTTGGCCGTACGTATCCAGTGCTGCCTTGAGCCCTTTAGTTGTTAATTCCCATTGTTGATCTGTTCCGATAGATTTTTCAGGCCTTGTGGAAAGCTCTAAATGAAATCCGAGCCCAAATGTGCGGTAAATCCGTTTCACCAGCCTGAGCACGCCTAATATTTCTTTTTCGATCTGATCCGGTCTCATAAAAATATGCGCATCATCCTGATGAAAGGCCCTGACCCTGAACAGGCCGGACAGCACACCGCTAAGTTCGTGTCTGTGCACCAGTCCGATTTCTGCGGCCCGAATCGGCAGGTCTTTATATGAGTGGGGTTTCATCCCGTATATGAGCATCCCTCCCGGGCAGTTCATCGGTTTTATGGCGTATTCTTCTTCATCAACAAGGGAGGTGTACATATTTTCGCGGTAATTGTCCCAGTGACCGCTTTTTTCCCAAAGGCTGCGATTGAGCATGATCGGGGTTTTTGTTTCCACATAACCTGCTATTCTGTGTTCTTCCCGCCAGTAATCGAAAAGACAGTTCCAAATACTGATTCCCTTTGGATGAAAAAAAGGCATTCCAGGCGCTTCATCGTGAAAACTGAAAAGATCGAGAGCAATACCGATTTTGCGGTGGTTTCTTTTTTTGGCTTCTTCAATAAAATATACGTATTCATCAAGCTCTTTTTTGGAAAAAAATGCCGTACCGTAAATTCTTTGTAGCTGTGCCTTTGTTTGATCGGCACGCCAGTAAGCACCGGAGACTTTCATCAGCTTTATGGCTTTAATAAATCCGGTATGGGGAAGATGCGGGCCACGACACAAATCCGTAAAATCGCCGTGTTTGTAAAACGAAATTGTGCCTTCCTCCAGTTCCGAGATCATTTCGAGTTTATACGGCTCGTCTTTGTAAAATTCCAGAGCTTCGGATTTTGAAACCATGCGGCGTTCAAAGGGTATCTTGGCCTTGATGGCTTTTTGAATTTCAGCTTCGATTTTTTCAAAATCCTCTTTAGAGACCGGTTCCATATCGATGTCGTAATAAAATCCGTCTTCAACCGATGGCCCGATGGTCAGTTTGGCATCTTTGTAGAGATGAATAACCGCCTGGGCCATGACATGGGCTGCGCTGTGCCGAAGAACTTCCAGCGCTTCGGGATCTTTGGTTGTGACCAGTCTGACTTTGGAATCATGGGTGATTGTTGTGCTTAAATCGACAAGCTCCGAGTTCAATTCCATGGCCACGCAGTTTCGTGCAAAACCATCGGAAATGCTTTTTGCCACATCCAAACCCGTGGGGTTGTTTTCAAAGCTCTTTATATTACCGTCAGGAAATGTTATGTTCACCATAATATGATCACCTAATCTGGATAACTTGGAAATTCGAGTTTTTTTCGTAAAAAGTACAAATTTCAGAACAACGAAAAGATTATTTTGTAAATTAAAAAAAGTAAGATTAGGTGAAATAACTTGACGGGTCAAGGGAAAATTGAATGGAAATCGAATCTCAGGTAATAGATACGGCAGCTGGTCTAGAAGAAATTGTAAGATCCCTTGAAAAGGAAAAGGCCGTGGCCGTTGATCTGGAAGCAGATTCCATGTATCATTATAAAGAAAAGGTTTGTTTGATTCAAATCGCCACTGAAAAAATCTCTGTTGTGGTTGATCCATTGGCGATAAAAAACCTGGCCCCACTTAATCCGATTTTTTCCAACCCCGATATCAAAAAGATTTTTCATGGAGCGGACTATGATGTCCGCAGTCTTTACCGGGATTTCAAAATTAGAATAAACAATCTTTTTGATACGGAACTTGCTTGCCGATTTTTAGGGATCAAAGAGACCGGATTGCAGGCGGTGTTGAAGATGTTTTTTAACGTCAATGTCGATAAAAAATACCAGAAAAAAGACTGGTCTAAAAGACCGTTGCCAAAGGAAATGATGGCGTATGCTTCAAAAGATGTGATCTATCTTCTTCCCCTTGCCAGGATGCTGATTCATAGGCTTAAAAAAATAGACCGGATGACATGGGTGCTTGAAGAGTGCGAAGATTTAAGCAAGGTGAGGCCTGTGTTATCCAATGAGGCGCCATTATTTATGAAATTCAAAGGCGCGGGTCGGCTCAAATCAAGAAGTCTTGCCGTGCTCGAAGCCTTGCTGCAGTTCAGAAAACGTGTTGCTGAAAAAAAGGACAAACCATTTTTCAAAATTATTGGGAATGAGTCGATAATGAAGATTACAACGGCAAGACCCGTAACGTTGCGCCGTTTAAAAAACATAAAAGCTTTGAGTAACAGGCAGATCTCCATGTACGGCAATGATTTGATAAAGGTGGTGGCCAAGCCCTTGAAAATACCTGAAAGCGAACTTCCGGTTTTTCCTTCCCAAAAACCCCCTGTGTTGCCCAACGGGGCGTCGGCAAAAATAAAAGCCCTTAAATTCTGGAGAGCTTCGAAAGCAAGCACTCTTGGGATCGATCCCGGGATACTTTGCAATAATGCGCTGATCACGGCCATTGCCGTAAAGAATCCTGGTGACAGTAAATCCCTTGAGACAGTCAAGGAAATGAAAAACTGGCAGAAGCAGGCGTTTGGTGCCGAGATAATAAGGGTTTTAAAAAAGGTCTCATAGCGTCTTTTAACCCAGGCTAAGTGCTATAATTCATAAATACGGTGACGTATTTTGATCAGGATCGCTATTCTGGATAAGCTGAAGCCCAAAAGTTTGAAGTTTGAAATGCCTAAAGTGAGCTAAAGTTGAGGAACGCGCTTTCAGCGCAATCAATTATAATTAAAATTGATAGAATACCTTAACTTTAGGCACTTTAGTTCACTTTAGGCACTTTACACTTTTCCGTGAATATAATGAATAAAACAAGCTATAAATACTTTACCGTATTTAAGAATACATGTGCTAAGGGTTAATGTATCGATTCCTGATTCTTGGATTGTCAAACCCATTTCCGTTTTTTATGAGTTTAAAATCATTATCATCGTAGCAGCGTCAATATTGCCGCCGCTGATAATGATTCCTGCCCGGCCTTTGGGAATCACGTTTCGACTCAATATTGCCGCCAGCCCGAGTGCGCCTGACGGTTCAACCACAAGCTTCATTCGATAAAATAGAAATTTAACTGCTTCTATGATCGCTTTCTCCGATACGGTCTTCATCTCGTCCACATACTCAAGCACGAGGGGGAAGGTGATCTTGCCCAGAGAGGGTGTTCGGGTTCCGTCGGCGATGGTGGGCGGGTTTTTTACGCGATGAAGTCTTTTGGTGTAAAACGACTTTGTTGCATCATCAGCAAGTTCAGGTTCAACACCGATGACCCGACAATCCGGATCGATATTTTTTGCGGCTATGGCCGAACCGCTCAACAGCCCCCCGCCGCCGCAAGGAACCAGTAGGGTATCAAGATGGCCGACCTCCTCAAACATTTCCAGAGCGGCAGTACCTTGACCTGCAATGACATCCAAATGATCAAACGGTGGAATCATGGTAAAGCCGTTTTTTGCTTGAAGACTTTCTGCGACAGCCTCACGAGATGTATTCTCAGGGTCATACTCAACAATCACGGCACCATAATCCTCGGTAGCCGCGCGTTTGGTTTCAGGGGCATTGTTCGGCATGACGATGGTTGTTTGAACATCCAGAATTTGACCGACTAAAGCCACGGCTTGGGCATGATTCCCTGAAGAATATGTAATGACGCCAGCCGCTTTCTCTGCTTTTGAAAGTTTAGAGATACTGTTGAATGCGCCACGAAACTTGAATGCCCCAATCCTCTGGAGGTTTTCACACTTAAAATATACTTGCGCTCCAACCCGTTGGTTTAACGTTCGTGACGTCATGACCGGCGTCACATTGACATGGCCTTGCAGTCTTTCTTTGGCGGCCAGGATGTGTTCAAACATACTCACCCCGTTTGTTTGCTTTTTTGTATTTACTATAAACCTTTCGCAAAACCCACTATAAGGTCCAGGTTCCGTAGAAATATTTATCCAAAATACCGCCGGCTTCCTCTTTTGCCCATTTTTCAAGCCCGAGTTTTTTTATGCGGCAAAGATTATATATTTTAGTATTATGCCATTTTTCAGCCTGGTCTCTATAGGGATGAAGATATTCACAGGGGAAATCGTTGCATTCTGCACAAGTTTTCATATCAGTGCTTTCGATACATTTATAGACCCTGCATTCCATGGGATGATGTGCGCATTTGCCATTTTCAGCCCTGCATCCCTTACATTTGATTTCATCAGGTGAAACATTAAAGACACCTGCAATTGTTTCAGCCATTCCTTGGTCGAACTGTGCCAGATAAAGATAACATTCGAAACACGGCAATCCACAGGGAGCGGTCATATAATTATAATCTATTTCTTCATTTTTTCTTTTCTCTTTTAATTTTTCCCCCATTTTTCTTACTTTCTGAAAAATTTCCATACTCATGATAAGTGCCTCCTTGGATCAATCCATCCAGCGTTATCCAGTCTCTATTTTCAGCGCTTCAAAGCTCGCCTTTGCATCGGTGGAAAACGCATGAAACTGGGTTAATTTTTCACACGGCTGGTCCTTGCAATGTGCGCAATTTTCCAGACCTTTTTCGCGGCAGCACTGCCTGATATCACATGACTGACAATATCCGATCAGCTTTCCTCCCTCGGACTTACAGCCGTCACAATTGATGTTTTCGGGCTTCAGGTCGAGTCCAAACTTTTCGGCATACAAGTCAGCCGTTTTTTGCCTGGCAACGTCATCGTCATTTTTAGTCGCCAAAAACGTGGGGCAGTCAGAACAGGCAAGGCCGCAATACGCAATCATTTTTAATAAGTTTCTGAAACTCCGTGTCTTAGTGAAAGTTTAGCAAACATTTGAGAAAGCCCGACTCCCAGAGTAAAGACAGCACTGGTGCCGAGATTTTCGTCCGCTGTTTTGTCAAAAAAAACATGCAGGCTCGATTCGAGACCGTCTTCCGGTAACCAGTAACATACCATGATCGGAACTTTTGGGAGAGGGTGCAGCACAACGGATATATCGGATTCGAATTGTTTTTCAACCTGTTTTCCGCTGAAAATATGCACCATGTCGTCAAACAGATCGGTATAGGTATCGGCGACACGTTTCATGGGTTCTTCACATCTTTTTTGAAAAAGGGGATACTCTTCCTTGCCGTCTTTCAACTCTCTGAAGGAAGCCCAGTTTCCCGACACCGGTATTCCTTTGCTATAAAGAACGTAGGTGAGAAACGGGATGGCTACCCACATGTTGATATGGATATCCGTGTAAAGATGTCCTTTTGAATCGACGCTGAAATCCTTTCCCAGCACCTTTAGTGTCAGTTTGTTGTTGGATACCCGGCCTCCTGTTCTCTGAGCAGCCTCATCAAGGTCAAGGTCGGAAATCTCCGCTTTCATTTTTTTCATGTATTCTTCTTGAATTTCTTCAACGGTATGTTCCTTTTTGCGTTCTCCCGAAAACTGTTCGATGGTTTCCCGATCCAGTTTCGGACATTCCTCGAGCTTGCTTTGACCTCTGAAAACCGCTCCGGCAAAAGCCAGACATGTCTTTTGACCGCACTCCCGGCAATTCGATCTGTCGAGCAGTTGAAAAATTTCCATGGCGTTCTTTGGTTGCGGCATTTATTTTCTCCCTTATCATTTTCATTTAATAGAGCCCTCGGATGTTTTTCTAAAACGTCGCTGGTCTTTGTATCGTTGATTCGGTATCAAATGTTGCATTTTTAGATATATCGATAAACAATAAAGGTCAAGCCTGCATAATCATAAAGCAAATCGAAGCAAGGCCTATGATATTTTCAAAGCATCAAAAGATCCAATTGAACTGGAAAAAATATTTTAATATATGTCAGAGACGGGATTGTATTCGGTGGAGATCACTGGCAAGTGAAGGCATCGGAAACTTTGGAGAAAGGTTACGGTGCCTGGTGGAATAAGAACTTGCTTATGATAGCTCTGTTGCGTTATTAAAAAATTCCATATGATAATAGGATAACCAAATGATTATAAAAAAGAAAAAAGTGTTCATTGTGTATTTTTCGCCGGCAGGGTCCACTCGGCATGTCGCAGAGGTTATCGAGAAACAGTTTCTGACGCTGGGTGCCGAGGTGTCCTCATTCAACCTGGCTGAATCCAGCTGCGATATCGCCATGACGATTTCACAGCAGATGGAAGCCTCAGAAGGCAACAGCTGTCTTTTTATCGGCTCTCCGGTGTATGTTTCTCATGCGATTCCGTTGGTGATGAAATGTATTGCCGAACTCAAAGAGAATACCGGCGCCTTTGCTGTTCCTTTTGTTACCTGGGGCGGGGCTTGCTCCGGTATTTCCTTGTATGAAATGGGCAAAGAATTAATAAGCAAAAAGTTTACGCTTCTCGGCGCAGCCAAGATCCTGGCCTTACACTCATTAATGTGGCAGCTTGAAGATCCTTTGGGGAAAGGGCATCCGGATGCTGACGACGACCGAATGGTTGAGGAACTTGTGAATCATATCAACCAAAAACTTTACGAAGACAACCCGGAAGGGATTAAATTGTCTGACCTGGCCTATCAAACCAAAGAAAATCATGCAGAGATGGAAAAAATCAGCCTTCAAACGGCCAAAGCGCATATGCCGGAGCGAACCATAGATACCGAGCTTTGCAATCAATGTCAGGTATGTTCAGACGTTTGCCCGGCGGATGCGGTTACTTTTACGCCGTATCCGGATTTTGGCCATGGCTGTGTTTTTTGTTTCAACTGTTTGAAAAAATGTCCGGAACAGGCAATACATGCAGATCTTTCTGAAATTTGGCAGCGAATCAGAGACAGAGCAGCGTTTTTTTCCGAAAGGCCTTACTCACAGATAATTCTATCTCTCACAGAAAGGTTGCAAAAATGAAACCAAACAACAAAGACTTGTTTTTGGAAAAAAGACTTAAGACATACGATAAATGGCTGGGAGCGGGTGAGATACCCTATGCATCCAGGGTTGTTCCAGTACGTGAGTCGGTTGAAGCAAAGCAGTGGGTCATGCCGAGTGAACAGGCCCTTGAAATACTTCGTGCTGCTAACACCATTGCGCTGACCGATTGTGAATGCAGAACTCACTACAGGCGTTGTGACAACCCGCTGGAAGTCTGTTTTCTTTTAGACGATGTTGCAGTAAAAAACATGGAAAAAGGCAGGGGACGCAAGATTTCTCTTGAAGAAGCAAAAGATGTGTTACGATATGCAAATGAGAAAGGCCTCGTGCATTTAAGTTTTTACATGCCCGGCAACAAAATATATGCATTTTGCAGCTGCTGTTATTGCTGCTGCCATGATCTTCAAATGATGAGATTGTATGATCGAACCGATCTCATCGCCCGCAGCAGCTATATCGCCGTAACCGATATGGCGACATGTACGGGATGCGGAGAATGTATCGACAGATGTCTTTTTGACGCCCGATTCTGGCAAGAAGAAGAGATACATTATAATCCCGAATTGTGTTATGGTTGCGGTCTATGTGTGGATGTTTGTCCGGAGGAAGCGACGGAACTTAAAAAACAGACAGATTCTTTTTAATCTTTTTGGCCTGAATTTTTTCACTGGATAGGTTGCCTTATGGGAGTTTCATTATGCCTGATAAAAAAATAGAGCTTGATGATCGGTTGAAAATGCTGTGTAAATTGTATGAACAAAAAATTCCCTTTAACAAGGTTTTAGGTCTTAAGGTCGAATCTTTAAAGATGGAAGACGTGCGTGTAAAGTTCGAAATGAAAGACGCGTTTATCGGAAATTACGTTCAGGGAATTCTTCACGGGGGTGTTATTTCAGCAGTTTTGGACACCACCGGCGGGTTAACCGCCTCTTTGGGTGTTCTTCAGAAAATGAAAGGACATACAGCAGAAGAGATCGGGAAAAGTTGGATAAAAATCGGCACCATTGATCTACGTATCGACTATCTGAGACCGGGAAAAGGGAATTATTTTGTTGCAACAGGTTCGATTATGCGGGCCGGCAGGAGAGTCAGTGTAACCCGAATGGAGCTGTATAACGATCAGAACGTCTTGATCGCTGTGGGCACCGGAACGTATATCGTAGGGTAGAATCGTTTTGCTTTTAGAGTGTGAATTTTTAAACATTTTAAATGGTTCTTTAGGCAAGTTTCGCATCCATTAATCTATGGTTGTTCATTTTACGATGCGTTATCAATGGCTGAGTTAAATGATTGGAGTAAGGACACACAATGGCCGAAAAAATAACGTTTTTATCAGAAGAATATGAAATAGAAGGGCTGCTCAATCAAAGGGATGAAAAGAAAGGCGTTGTGGTTACCCATCCCCATCCGCTTTATGGCGGAGATATGTATAATCTGGTAGTGGAATCCATCGTTCATGTTTACCATATGAAAGGATATTCAACGTTAAAGTTCAATTTCAGAGGGGTCGGAAGAAGCCAGGGGGCCTATGACAACGGCCTCGGCGAACAAAAAGACGTTTTGTCTGCCCTTTCATTTCTCGCGGATATGGGAATGGAGCGGATCGATTTGGCGGGATATTCATTCGGCGCCTGGGTGAACGCACATGCTCTACAGAAAGATACCTTGACAAAACAGATGATCATGGTTTCCCCGCCGGTGGGATTTATGGATTTTAAATCTATTGTCACGATGGATACCCTTAAATTTGTGGTCACCGGAAACAGGGATGATATCGCACCTGCAGATGTGATAGAAAAAATGATTTCTACATGGAATCCCAATGCCCGCTTTGAAGTTATCGATGGTGCGGATCATTTTTACGGAGGTTATTTGAAACAATTGGAATCGGTTTTGACTTCAAGTGTCTAAAGGTTTGATTAATCCATTAAACCTTCAGCTAAGCTGAAGGTCGCAGCTTTGCTATGCAGGTATGTGAGTTTATATTTACCGCCCGCTTCGCTCAAGACACAGAGGACGCAGAGAATAATAATTTTTCCATTGTCGTTGAGAGGACGGCAATGGAAAAGCACTAAGCAGCTTACGCTGCGGAA